>RCNE010002313.1_pt1 | contig 16145 bp, 14 predicted proteins | sample 2041361 | NCBI WGS metagenome assembly RCNE01 (sample SAMN09708229, study PRJNA481090) | Marine sediment metagenome, whole genome shotgun sequencing project.
CCTGCTTTACCAAATCCAAGATTTCGGCGGAAGTAGACTTTGGTAAATAAACACGTGAGGCAGCACTACACTTTTGGCCCTGGAATTCAAAGGCACCGCGTGTAATTGCGGTAGCTACCTGCTGAGGTTTTGCTGTTGGGTGCGCAATTATAAAGTCCTTGCCACCAGTTTCACCTACAATTTTTGGATAGGTTTTATAGCGGTCGATATTATTGCCTATCTGTTTCCACAAGGATTTAAAAACATGGGTGCTTCCAGTAAAATGAATTCCCGAAAAGTCGGCACTAGCTAAAATCGTGTCTGTAATCATTACAGGATCACCGTAAACTACATTGATTACACCATCTGGCAGTCCAGCTTCCTTAAAAACGTCCACAATTACTTTGGCCGAAAAAATTTGGCTATCACTGGGTTTCCATACCACAACATTACCCATCATAGCTGCACTTGCCGGAAGATTACCCGCTATTGCTGTAAAGTTAAAAGGGGTAATTGCATAAATAAACCCCTCTAGAGGTCTGTACTCCACCCGATTCCAGATTCCTTCAGATGATTCAGGTTGTTCCGCATATATCTGAGACATATAGGATACATTAAACCTGAGGAAGTCGATTAATTCACAGGCCGCATCAATTTCCGCCTGATGTATGGTTTTTGACTGCGCCAACATAGTAGACGCATTAATTTTAGCCCTGTAGGGCCCGGCAATAAGATCTGCTGCTTTTAAGAAGATACTGGCTCTTTGTTCCCATGGCAATGATGCCCATGCTGTTCTGGATTTGAGTGCATTTTCTATGGCCAAGCTAACATGACTTTTTTCGGCGAGATGATACTTGCCCAAAACGTGTTTATGATCATGCGGAGGTGACATATTTCGAGTATTGGATGTTGTTATTTCATCACTTCCAATATATAATGGAACTTCTAAACTTCCATCGAAGTATTCTTTATATTGCTTTAAAACCTCGTCTCTTTCCGGAGAGCCCGGAGCATAACTCTTTATTGGATTGGTTCATTAATAGCCAGCGGGACCTCAAAAAAACCTTTACCCATAATCACTTTTTGTTAGTTAAATTTCCATGTCAAAGGTACTAAAACCCTAAACGTTTATAAAATTTAAACAAAGTAAAAGGAATCATTAATTCAGCGCGAAGGGTGCACTGAATTTAAAAGAAGGAATGTAGACTCTGAATTTTTCATTAGTGGTGAAATTTACCATATTATAATGGCCTTTCATTGCCCCAATAGGAGATGCAAGCAGGCAACCAGAGCTGTATGTGTGAGATTCTCCGGGTCTAATAACCGGTTTTTTTCCGATAACACCTTCACCGTCTAAAACTTCGAAGTCATTTAAAGCATCATATATTTGCCAGTGCCTGGAAGTTAATTGAACAGAATCCTTACTTTGATTTTCTATAGTAATCGTATAACCAAAAGCAAAATGCATTTTATAGTTTTTAAAGAAAGTGCCTTCAAAACTAGTATTCACTGAAATTTTTATGCCTTTGGTTACTTGTGTAATCATCTTTTTCATGCTAATAAATAACGGTATTTCTCAATATGAGCAGCATATCCGTTATATCTGCTAAAATAAATAAAATCGCATTAAGGCAGGTTTATTTAACAATAGTTCTAAATATAAGCTTAATGCAAAAATTTCCTTAAATCATTTACAAGTAGGGAGAAAACCCAAATCTTTAACAACTCTCCCAAGATAAAAAATAGAACTCTAAGAAAACTTAGATGCCCAAGATAGATAATAGGAGCCTATTATGAAAACTTCAGATTGGATTATCGGTGTATGTATATTTTTTTCTGATGTATTTATGCCTTATATCCCCTTAAATATCGGTAATTAACGGATTTCTTTGATTGATAAAGAACCAGATTATGATTCAAAGCGGAAGGAATATCATATCGGATTTTGTAAAGGGATCTTAAAAAGGATGAAACACTCAACTCTAGATTAAAAGAATTGGCTGTAAAGTTTACTAATCTTAACTACAAGTACTTATATAAAATATCATTTAAAATTGGCCGCTAATCTAAGGGATTTTAGTTCTTTTATTTTTTCAAATTTTAATTTCTCACGATTTTTCTTTGCAAAATCGGTATAAAATTTATGATTTTCCAAAAACCAAATTTGCAGGTCTAACCACTCAATTTTATTAGAAACAATGTGGAAATGCAGATATTCATTAAATAATTTAGCGCTAATGTCATTATAGTCTTTTCTTCCCAGGTAGTCTAAATCGGCATCCGCCAAAATTTCTTCATAAAAAGTCTTTGGTTCCTGAGGAACTTTTGTGGCCCTTATCATCCCATTTATTATTTCGACTTCCTCGCTGGTAAGAATAGGAGTTAAAAATGGTTGAATGGAAACAATGCTGCGTTCTTCATGATCTAAATGTGATTCCACATACCCATAATCATGACAGATTGCAGCAATTCTAATGAGTTTAGCCATTTCCTGGGGAATATGATAATATTCAATATAGTTGTTACATACATTTGCAACATCTATAGTATGATCTGCCGAATGGTAAGAAAGATAATCGGGGAGTTTTTCTTTTAACTGCTCAATAATCTCTAAACATATTTTTGGATATGAATTTTTGTTGCGAAGAATCATTTATACCAATCCTCAGAATTATAAGTGTATAGATTTAAACCCAATGTTATGAAAATTATTGTAATTACTCAATTTTAATAATAGTTTTAAGCACATCAACCTAATAATTGAGAGGATTAATGAAAAGTGTTTAGTTGGTAATGTTTTCAGAATTTGTTGAACCAATACCAATTATGCTATCGTTTAAATCGCCGAAATTTCTGTAATAAACCAGTATTAAATAAATGTTTTCTGTAAAATTAAAGTTACCACAAACATTGTTCAGGTCAATCTTACCATCCTCACTCTTAAGGACATATTTATAGTTGTAAAACCCCTGCTTAAGTTTTATTACAGCTTCCATATTTCCTGTTTCAGAATTGTAATTCATTTTGTTCTCTTCCTCAAGAGCATAGTTATTGAATTTACCATAGACATAAATTTCATTCAATCCAATATCTGATGTATATGGAAGGCTGAAATGAATCACGGTATATTCTGATTCTATCGATGGATATTCACCTTGTAATGTGCGAATTTCAAAATCGCCATTTATATCGGGGAAATAGGTATAGGCCTTATCATATCTATAGTTGTCTGTAAAAAGATAATCATTGTAAAGTTCTTTATATTCAATACGAGAAATAGAAGCAGTAGCTACTCGTAAATTACTGGTGTCAAAGTTGAGGAATTCATTCCCTCCAAAAAAACTGGTTTCAACATCATATTTATATGCCAGCGAATTGCCCAATGTAAATTGTGGAGGAACATTTGTAATAGCGTTAGACCATTGATAATTTTGAATTATAGCAATTTTTACCTCTTTTACAGGATTCACAAGTTGAAGACTGTATGGGGTAATTGTAAATTGTATTAATTGTTTTTGATTTAGAAAATCAAAATTTCTGGAATTCTTGGTCGTGGCTCCAACTATTGCTAAATCCCTGTAAACTACAAATCGTCTTGAAAATTGAAGTTCGTAGTTAGAATTATAAACTTCGAGTACATAATTACCGCTGACTTTTAAACCCACGACTTTATTGGGAATGATCAAGCTATAATGGGAATAGGCCTGCAGAGTACCGAAACTGTTACTATAATTAATAATCCTTTGGTTGTCTACACCTTTAAGGTATTGCGACTTTAATAATTCAGATGGTGTCCAATCATAATTACAATAAACAATTTTGTAATAATAGTCTTGTTCACTTGCAGTCAAATCATCAAAATCGAGATAAATTGGCTCTCCCAATTTGATGACAGGGAACTGATCATCAGTTGGCCCCTTAAAAATAATAGTCTTTATATTTTCAGGCGGGTTCACCTCTTCCTGAATCTGCGAATATAATTGAGTCGTAAGGAAAAAGAAGAATAGCTGTTTAAGAATTAAACGCATATTTAGACTGTTTTTGAGATAAAGGTAAACAAAATGCATGCCCAAAAAAGTCATATCGGTGTAATGCCCAAAATTATAGTTAATAATTATGAAAACAGTGTCATAAGTACTATTTTTAGACGAAATTTTGTTAAACTAAATGTTTACAATTTATGTCTAAAGACATTAGGATCAAGAAAGGCTTGAACATTAATCTTGTCGGTGCTGCCGAAGAAAATACTTCTAAAGCAGCTTTAAGTAATGTTTACGCCCTCAACCTCCTGGATTTTCATGGTATAATTCCCAAAATGTTAGTTAAACAAGGGGCAGAGGTAAAGGCAGGTGAACCTTTGTTTTATAGCAAAAATAACAGGGACATGCTTTTCGCTTCTCCCGTGAGTGGAGAATTAATTGAAATAATTAGAGGAGCTCGCAGAAAAATTCTGACCATAAAAATTCTTGCAGATAAGTCTCAGGACTATCTGGAGCATACCAAAATGCGCACAGGTGCTGATTCTGAAGAAATAAAGTCACTCCTTCTTAAATCCGGGTGCTGGCCTTTTATCAGACAACGACCTTATGATCATGTTGCAGATCCGGATACAACTCCCAAGGCAATTTTTATATCGGCCTATGTTACAGCTCCGCTGGCTGCAGATTTGGATTATACCCTAAAGGGAAAAGAAGATGAACTACAAGCGGCATTAACCGCTCTTGGAAAACTTACACCGGGTAAGGTTCATGTTTCCGTAGGGAAAGGATCCAATTCTCCTTTTACTAAACTCGAAAATATAGAATTACACAAAGTGTCCGGACCCCATCCTGCAGGATTGGTGGGCACTCAAATAAATAAATTAGATCCAATAAATAAAGGTGAAGTAGTTTGGACAGTTACTCCTCAAGATCTTGTTATAATTGGTGAGTTACTTTTAACGGGTAGATTTAACGCCGATCGAACCATTGCCCTTGCTGGTTCTACGGTGAAGTCTCCAAAATATTTTTCAACAAAAATCGGCGCGGAGATAGCTACATTTTTATATGCCAGTGGCGTGAAAGATGAAAAATTTCGAGTGATTAATGGAGATGTACTGACAGGAAAGAAAACGAGCCCGGATGGATTTCTCGGTTTTTATAACAATACGGTAAGTGTTATTCCTGAGGGGGATGATTACGAATTTTTTGGTTGGGGCAAACCTGTATTTGATAAATTATCTTCCACAAGAGCGCTAACATTTTCATGGTTACAACCCAACAAGAAATATGATCTTGATACAAATACAAATGGAGAACACAGGGCATTTGTAGTTACTGGTATGTATGAGGAAGTATTCCCTTTAGACATTTATCCACTTCAGCTATTAAAGGCATGTATGGTTAAAGATTTGGATGAAATGGAACAACTTGGTTTGTATGAGGTTATTCCTGAGGACTTTTCATTGACTGAATTTATTTGTATTTCGAAACAACCACATCAACAGATAATTCGCGAAGGATTGGATTTATTACAAAAAGAAATAGGATAAAGATGAGCAATAAACGACTGACCTTTAAGAAAAGATTGCATATTCTAAAGCATAGATATAGGGGCAAAAAAATGGCACCTGCCTTTAATGCCATCCATACATTTTTGTTTGCTCCGGATGAAACCACACATAATGGTTCTCACATAAGAGCTGCGGATGATTTAAAGCGTACGATGAATACGGTTATTATGGCCCTGATTCCTGTGTTGTTGTTTTCATTTTTTAACACTGGTTATCAACACTATTCTGCCATCAACGGTTTTCCTGAAAATTTTTCGCTTATGGAACATTTTCTGACCTGGGATAATTTTTGGTTAGGATTTGTGCAGGTTATGCCTCTGGTTATTGTCTCATATGGTGTGGGATTGTTGATAGAATTCATTTTTGCAGTAATAAAAGGGCATGAAGTAGAAGAAGGTTATCTTGTTACTGGAATGTTGGTTCCATTAATAGTTCCGATCGATACACCTCTTTGGATGTTGGCCGTTTCAGTCGTTTTTGGTGTGATCATTGGTAAAGAAGTTTTTGGAGGAACCGGAATGAATATTCTAAACCCTGCTCTTACCATAAGGGCTTTTTTGTTTTTTGCCTACCCCACCTGGATGAGTGGAGATAAAGTATGGGTACATGGTGCGGTTGAACGTGCGGGTACTGCTGATGCCATTTCAGGTGAAACCATCCTTGGATATCTGGCTCAGAATAATGCCAGTGAGTATTCTTATTCCGTATCCGATATGTTTTTTGGTTTTATTCCAGGTTCAGTAGGGGAGACCTCTGCTTTTTTAATATTACTTGGAGGTCTTTTCCTGATTTTCAGTAAAATAGCTAGCTGGCGAATCATGGTAAGTGCAGTAGCCGGCGCGCTGGTTATGGGCCTTATCTTTAATGGGGTAGTTGATGTTGGTTGGATTGGTGAGGGAAGTACTTTTTATGGATTGATGAGTTTTGATTTTTGGAAACACCTCATTGTCGGCGGTTTGGCTTTTGGTATTGTATATATGGCCACAGACCCGGTAACGGGATCGCAAACCAATAAAGGAAAATGGATTTACGGTTTCCTGATCGGGTTTATCTCGGTAATGATACGCGTATTTAACCCTGCTTATCCTGAAGGCGTATTCCTTGCAATTCTCTTAATGAATGTTTTTGCACCAACTATTGATCATTATGTAATTAAGGGTAATATCAGACGTAGGATGAAGCGTATGAAACAAGCAACAATTTTTCCAAAAAGTACGGACGGGAAAGCAAAGGAACTTAAGGCAGAAACTATATAATTATGGCATTTAATAAGGAAAATAATGGTTATACCGTACTCTTTGCCGCTATAATGGTTGTTATTGTTGGGTCAACACTGGCATATCTTGCCTCGGCATTGAGTGGTAAAATTAAGGAAAACGAGAGATTTGAAAAGCAGCAGAATATTCTCTATGCCATGGGTGTGAATGAAAATGAGGATGAGGGTAGCGTAAATTTTGTTCCCACGGATATAGTAGAAGCCCAATTTTCAAAGTATATCACTGAACAGCTTGTAATAAGTGGAGATCAAGTAACAAAGAATGATCAGGCATACCTTATTGATCTTAAAAAGCAAATTGCGGCAATAAAGAAAGGTGAAACTGCGGAGCTTCCGCTTTTTATAGGTGAAAAAGAAGGAAAGAAATACTATATCATACCCATGTATGGCAAAGGGCTATGGGATGCTATTTGGGGTTTTATAGCCCTGAATGAAAATATGGTAATCCAGGGAGTTTACTTTGATCATAAAGCGGAAACACCAGGACTCGGAGCAAATATCAAACAGCGTTATTTTATGGACGATTTTGCAGGGGAATCTGTTTTAAATAATAATCAGTTTAAAGGAATTGCGGTAGCAAAAGGAAATAATGACCCGGTGAACAAAATAAAGGATGACAATGAAGTGGATGCCTTGGCAGGAGCAACTATAACGGGGAATGGTGTTTCAGCAATGATTAAGGAAAGCGTAAATTTATATAAGGACTATTTAGAAACTATTAGAGTTAATTAAAAATGGCACTACTTTCAAAGAAAGACACTAATCTTATTTTAGATCCACTTGCGGATAATAACCCTATTACCATTCAGGTGCTTGGTATTTGTTCTGCTCTGGCTATTACGGCAGAACTGCAAGCCTCTGTAGTTATGGCTATTTCCGTTCTTTTTGTATTAGGGGTAGGTAATGTTGTAATTTCACTTTTGCGAAATATTATACCTACCAAGATCAGGATTATTGTTCAGTTAATAGTTGTTGCGGCATTAGTAATCATTGTTGATCAGGTGCTGAAGGCTTTTGCGTATGAATTGAGTAAGACACTATCCGTTTTTGTTGGTTTAATTATCACAAATTGTATCATAATGGGAAGGTTCGAAGCCTTTGCTTTAGGCCATGGACCCTGGAAGGCTTTTTTAGACGGTATTGGAAATGCCTTAGGTTATGGAATAATTCTGATTATAGTTGGCTTTTTTAGAGAATTATTGGGATCGGGAACCTTATTTGGATTTAAGGTTTTTGGAAATCCGGTAACTAAAACAGGATTATACGCTACCGGCTACGAGAACAACGGATTTATGATTATTCCTCCGGCAGCGCTCATAGTTGTAGGGATTATTATCTGGGTACAACGCTCCAGGAATAGGGCACTTATAGAGGAAAACTAATTTACTTTTTAAGAGAAGATTATGTTAGAACATATTGAATTATTTTTTAAATCCATCTTTATAGACAACATGGTCTTCGCTGTGTTTTTAGGGATGTGTTCATATTTGGCAGTATCTAAAAAAGTAGCAACAGCTATTGGCTTGGGAGCTGCAGTTATTTTTGTACTTGCAGTAACGGTACCTCTTAATTGGTTATTGGATCAATACCTTTTAAGAGATGGCGCCTTGGTATGGCTTGGCCCTGAATACGCCGATTACAATTTAAGTTTTTTGTCATTTATTCTTTTTATAGCAACTATAGCAACCATGGTGCAATTGGTAGAAATTGTGGTTGAAAAATTTTCACCTGCCTTATACAACTCCCTGGGTATATTTTTACCATTGATTGCGGTTAACTGTGCTATTTTAGGGGGATCCCTGTTTATGCAATCGAGGGAGATTGAGACATTAGGATTGGCTTTTAATTATGGGGTTAGTTCTGGAATAGGTTGGTTTTTGGCTATTTTGGCAATTGCCGCTATTCGTGAAAAGATAAGGTATTCAAATGTCCCGGCACCTTTAAGAGGACTTGGAATTACCTTTATTATCACAGGATTGATGGGGATAGGTTTTCAAAGTTTTGGTGGAATGCTTACCGTCGGAGATGAAGCTCCAGCTGCGGTAGAGGAAACTACGGCCGAAAAGATTGAAGAGAATAAAGCAAAAGTTGAAGAAGAAATAGATGAGAAAGAGATTTCTTATAACGACCTTATAAAAGAAGAGGAATGATATTAGCTACGAGCACCCTGGGGACCATAACAATTACGGTTATTGCTTTTATGATATTGTTGTTACTACTGGTGACGCTTTTACTTTTTACCAAAGAAAAGCTTTCTCCATCAGGACCTGTAACAATAACTATTAATGGAGAAAAAAAGATACAAGTTGCCTCGGGGAGTTCTTTACTTTCTACTTTAGGGAATCAAAAAGTATTTCTTCCCTCAGCTTGCGGCGGCGGCGGTACCTGCATTCAATGTGAGTGTCATGTGTTGTCAGGTGGTGGCGAGGCACTTCCTACTGAAACACCACATTTTTCAAAAAGGGAATTGAACGAAGGTGTAAGATTGGCCTGCCAGGTTAAGGTAAAACAGGATATGGAAATTACTATTCCTGAAGAAGTATTTGGTATTAAAAAATGGGAAGGAACAGTAGTACGTAATTATAATGTTGCATCATTCATTAAAGAATTTGTGGTGCAAATACCGGAGGATATGGGATATAAAGCCGGGGGATATATTCAAATTGATATTCCACCTTGCGAGATAAAGTATTCCGATATAGATATAACAGCTCACCCTGAAGAACATGAGACACCAGATAAGTTTCAAAATGAGTGGGATAAATTTAACCTTTGGCCTTTGACAATGAGAAACACCGAGGTGGTTGAGAGAGCATATTCAATGGCGTCTTACCCTGCAGAAGGCAGGGAAATAATGCTAAATGTTCGAATTGCCACTCCGCCATGGGACAGGTCTACTAATGGTTGGATGGATGTAAATCCAGGTGTGGCTTCTTCTTATATTTTTGCTCAAAAGCCGGGAGATAAAGTGACCATCTCCGGACCATATGGTGAATTTTTTATCAATGAGTCTGATTCGGAAATGCTATATGTTGGAGGGGGTGCAGGAATGGCTCCTATGAGATCTCATTTATACCATCTTTTTCAAACCTTGAAAACTAATCGTAAGGTTAGTTACTGGTATGGAGGTCGTTCAAAAAGGGAATTATTTTACATAGAACATTTTAAAGAATTAGAAAAAGAGTTCCCGAATTTTAAATTTTATATGGCACTCTCGGAACCTCAAGAAGAGGATAACTGGAAAGTTAAGGAGAGCTTGGATGCCCCCGGGGATGGATTTGTTGGGTTTATTCATAATTGTGTCATAGACAATTACTTAAATAATCACGAGTCCCCTGAAGATATTGAACTCTATTTTTGTGGCCCCCCACTGATGAACAAGGCCGTTCAAAAAATGGGAGAGGATTTTGGTATTCCGGATGAACATATCCGTTTTGATGACTTTGGAGGTTAGAAATATTAAACAAATTTATTTAAAACCGATATTGATCAATATCGGTTTTTTTGATTAATGAATAATAAGTTAAAGGCGCTAACAGAACAAGAATTGCATAACCTGGCAATGAATATTGTGGGGAGGCAATTAGAATCTGAAGGATATGAATTTATGGGTGTAAATAGTAAACCTCTAAAGAATCCTCAATTTGTATGCCTTAAGGAAAAACAATTGTATTTTATAGTTGTGCGGAATGTTGTTTATCCCAATGACCCTGGAATACATGATAAGGTACTTTTGATGAAAATTAAAGAACAAGCATCCAAATTTGAGGCTAAGACCTATTATGCTGGAGTTGGTTTGTCTAACGCCGAAGATCAAAATCTCCCTGTTTATCTTAATGAAGCTTATATTGTGGATTATGATGGTCTTCTCGAAATTTAGAATCAAGGTACTCTATCTTTTTCTGCTAGGGGTATTTATGGCTTCCTGTGGACTTGATTCTGGCACCTATGTTAAAAGCACACAATTTGGAGGTGCTCTGGGCACTTCATATAGTATTACTATCCTATACCCGGAAGCACTTAATCTGGAAAGGGAAATAGACTCTGTATTCAGGGTAATAAATTATTCCATGTCTACCTATTTGCCCGATTCAGATATTTCTAAGATTAATGATGGGGATTCAATCATTGTGGTGGATAAGATGTTTCGGGATGTATTTGAACTTTCAAAAGAAGTTTATTCTAATACTAATGGTTATTTTGATCCCACTGTTGGCGCTCTTGTAAACGCATGGGGATTTGGCCCGGGGAAACAGCTGGCATTGGATAGTACCAAAGTGGATAGTATTCTGCAATTCGTGGGCTTTGATAAAGTCCGTTTAACCGAAGAGGGAACTGTACTTAAGAATGATCCCAGAATTTTGACTTCAATGCAATTGCCAAGGGATATGCAATAGACCGCCTGGCTAAGTTTTTGGATCAAAAAGATATTGAAAATTATTTAATTGAAGTCGGGGGTGAGATCATTGCTAAAGGAGAGAATAAATTAAAACAAAAGTCCTGGATTGTTGGAATTGATGATCCTCAGGTGGAGGAGGGTAGAAGGTTAAAACTCACACTTCAGCTTAGAGATAATGCCATGGCGTCATCCGGTAATTATAGGAAATTCAGGGTAGATTCTATCACTGGTAAAAAATATGTTCATACAATCGATCCTAAAACTGGTTATACCAGAGATGCTAATATTCTTGCTGTCAGTGTAGTGGCAAAAAATTGCGCAAAGGCCGATGCATATGCTACTGCATTTATGGCGATGGAGTTATCAGAATCCATAAAACTTTTGGACTCTAACAATGAACTAGATGCATATATCATTTATATTGACGAAATTGGTGAGGTAACAGAATTTATGACACCCGAATTCAAAAAGCTTGTAGTATACTGATCATTTGCTAACAACGGGTATTATTTCCCCTTTCGCCAATCTGTATTTTTCTATATCCGAAGCGGACATACCCGATGTGTAATCTACCTCCTTAACTTTAAATCCCACTTCTTTTAGCCTGTCAAAATAATCGCGCCCATAAATACGGACATGATCGTATTGTCCAAAAATTTTAGCCCGCTCTTTCTTATCGGTAATAGAATCATCTTCATAAGTGACTTCTCTTTTAAGATCCTGAGGTATCTGGAAAATACCCCAACCTGAAGGTTTAAGAACACGATATAGCTCGCTTATTGCTTTTCTGTCGTCCGGGATATGCTCCAATACATGATTGCATAAAATAATATCAAATGAATTATCCTTAAAAGGAAGTGCACAAATATCTGCTTTTACATCGGCTAGTGGGGAGTTTAGATCTGTGGTCGTATACTCCAGCTGTTTTAGTTTTTTAAATTTTTTATAGAAAGCCTGCTCCGGTGCAAAATGTAAAACCTTGTGAGGTGCGGTAAAAAAATCGGTTTCATTCTTCAGATATAACCACAAAAGCCGATGTCTTTCCAGAGAGAGGGTAGAAGGCGAAAGAACATTTTCCCTGGGGTTTTCATATCCATATGGAAGGAAACTTTTAAATTGCTTGCCATCAATTGGATCCGTATACGTATCCCCTTTAAGTGTCAAAGAGAGAATGGGTCTTACCAGGTAGCTCAGTTGAATTAAAAAAGGCCTGGGTATTTTATTTAGGACATATTTGAATAGTTTTTTCAAAATCCTTTTGCAGATTAGAGTTGAAGTTTCTTTGTCCTAAATTCATCTTCCTCATTATTCTTTATACCAAGCGCGTCATAGATGTATTGAAAGGTAGAAAGTAATTCCGGTTTACCCTGCATAATGGCCACATTATGTTCAAAATGAGCACTTGGCTTGCCATCGGCAGCTAGGATGGTCCATCCATCACGGAGTTGTTTTATGCGTTTGGCACCCATATTAATCATAGGTTCAATGGCTACTACCATCCCGTCTACAAATTTCTTTCCTCTCCCGCGCTTACCATAATTTGGCATCTCGGGTCCTTCGTGGAGCTTTTTCCCCAGACCATGACCTACGAGTTCTCGTACTACTCCATATCCATGGCTTTCGCAGTAGTTTTGGATTGCAAAACCAACATCTCCAACGCGGTTTCCTGCCTTGAATTCCCTGATTCCTTTATAGAGAGATTCCTTGGTAATCCTGAGAAGCTTTTTGGTCTCTTCATCTACATTTCCCACTTCAAAGGTATATGCATGGTCTCCGTAAAATTCGTTTTTTAAAGCACCACAATCTACGGAAATGATATCCCCTTCTTTCAATGGTTCTTTGTTTGGTATGCCGTGGACCACCTGCGCATTTGGACTCAGGTTTAATGTATTTGGAAAATCGTACATACCGAGAAAACCTGGTTCAGCACCATGATCACGAATAAATTCTTCTGCCAATTTATCCAGATAAAGTCCGTCAACACCTGGCTTAATTTCGGAGGCCAGCATACCCAAAGTTTTAGAAACTACTAAAGCACTTTCTCTAAGAAGTTCAATCTCTTCTAATGTCTTAATAACTACCATGATGCAAATTTAATATATTCCACCTATATCAAAGAGTGTTGCGTCATTAATGCCGGCTGTGGAATTCCCATTAGTTCAAGAATTGTCGGAGCAATATCACCAAGCACACCATCATTTATTTTTTTTATATCCTTGTCAACAAGGATTAAGGGTACGGGATTTGTTGTGTGTGCAGTATTTGGCGTACCATCTGGATTAATCATAGTTTCGCAATTACCGTGATCTGCAATTACCAGGGTAGAGTATCCATTATTCAGTCCAGCGGCGATAACCGCTTGCGCACATGTATCAACTGTTTCGCAAGCTTTTATTGCAGCATTCATATCGCCGGTATGTCCTACCATATCGGGATTTGCAAAGTTAAGGCACACAAAGTCCACTTCTCCTTTATTCAACTCGGGAATTATTGAATCTCTAATTTCATAAGCGCTCATTTCCGGTTTAAGGTCATAAGTTGCCACTTTTGGCGAAGGGCATAATATCCGTTCTTCACCCTCAAAAGGGATTTCTCTGCCGCCGTTAAAGAAAAAAGTTACATGAGGATATTTCTCTGTTTCAGCTATTCGAATCTGTTTCTTACCATTGAGAGCAAGAACTTCACCTAATGTCTCCTCAATATTATCTTTGTTGTAAACTACATGTACGCCGCTAAACGAATCGTCATAGTTAGTAAGAGTTACATAGTAGAGATCCAGTTTATGCATGTTTTGTTCATGAAAATCTTTTTGACTTAGCACCTGAGTAAGTTCTCTGCCCCGGTCTGTCCTAAAATTGAAGAAGATGACTACATCGCCCTCTTTTATTTTAGCCAGCGGTTCCCCGGCTTCATTAACCATAGAAATTGGTTTGATGAATTCATCGGTGATACCTTCATTATAGCTTTTTTGCATCGCCGCAGATACATTATTAAAAGGTTCACCCTTTCCATTAACCAATAAATCGTATGCTATTTTAACGCGTTCCCATCTATTATCCCTATCCATGGCGTAATATCTGCCAACAACGGAAGCCAGTTTAGCATTTTTATCTGAGCAGAAGGCAGTCAGATCCTCTAAAAAAGTAATCCCACTTTTTGGATCTACATCTCTTCCATCTGTAAAAGCGTGAATAAATACATTTTCAACGCCATAATTTTCACTTACCTCAATAAGTCCTTTTAAGTGGTTAATATGGCTGTGAACCCCCCCATTACTGACCAGACCCAGAAAATGTACATTCTTGTTATGGTCTTTGGCATAAGTGAAAGCTTCTTTTAGTTCTTTTTCTTCCTTTAGTGTATTTTCTTTGACGGCAAGATTAATTTTTGCCAAATCCTGATACACAATTCGCCCGGCTCCTAAATTCATATGGCCTACTTCACTATTACCCATTTGTCCTGTTGGGAGGCCAACATTCATTCCGTCTGTCAGAAGATTAGAATTAGAGTAATTTTTGTAAAGCGAATCTACAAAGGGTGTATGGGCGTTATCAATAGCTGAAACTTTAGGGTCTGGAGATTTACCCCATCCATCCAGGATCATCAGGATTACCTTTTTATTCATGGTTCTTTATTTAATGATTAACAAAAATACAGCGATTTACCAAGGTTTACCAGTATTCTTTGAGGCTTTTTTTAAAATTTCCAGGAAGATAAAATCATCTTATAACAACTGCAAAGAAAGGCTGAATGGCGTCTATAATTATAAAATTATTCATCAATCAAGAAAAACCCTGACATTAATGTCAGGGTTTTTGGTTTGGATTGGTTTAAAATAATTAGTGTTCTTGTAAAAGGATTAATTGAAAATTAAGCTAACTAAAATTCAAATCCAGTAAATGCCCTATACAAAAAGGCATAAATGGCCATAGACAGCATTAATACACAGAAAAAGGAATAAATTTTTAGTAGTACTACAACAAATTCCGGTTTACAGTCGTCAAATGCTTCTAAATAAATACTTTTAAAATGCAATAGCGTTCCCATATAGTTTCTTTTAACTAAAAATCAAAGCTATAAGGGTTAAATTAGGGGCATAAATCAGATTGGGAGGTAAATCAAATATACAAAAAAAAGGTTCATAGCCCAGAATAACCATATAAATCTTATCCGGTCTGGTCTTCGTATTTCTGGATAGATTCCTTAATTTTTTCAATTCTATTATCAGGGTCCGGATGCGTGCTTTGAAATTCAGGAATTCTATTTGGCCCGGCCGAGGCTTTTAAAATCTCCATTACATGGATCATTTCTTCCGGCTCATAATCACTTTGTATCATGAATAAAACCCCCAGATCATCACTTTCCAGTTCGTCTTCCCGACTATTTGTTAACAGTTTATTTTGACCAATACTACCTACAAGACCTCCTGCATCTGCTCCCACACTGGCCCCCATGGATATTGTTTTCCAAAAATTACTTTCTGCAATGCGTTCAGCGGAATGCCTGCCTACTACATGACCTATTTCATGTCCAAGTACGCCAGCCAGCTGTGATTCATCAAGTTGCTTGAAAAGTGCATAGGTTATAAAAACCTGTCCTCCCGGTAAGGCAAAGGCATTTACAATTTGGTCATCTGCCAGTAGATGAAATTCATATGAATAGGGTGTTTCCCGAGCAATACTGTTTTGTATTAGCCGGTTTCCAACGGCATCCACCAGGGTTTGGAGACGCTCATCCGGATATAAACCACCATATTCTTGCGCGACTTCCGGAGCACTTTGTAGACCAATAGCAATTTCTTGCTCAGAGCTCATATTGATATTTTGAACTCTTCCGGTATATGGATTCTCTTCCTTATTATTCCAACGCTGGATGAGTGCAAATACGACTATTACCAAGCCAATGACTATTCGAATTTTCCAACTTCCTCTTCTCATAGT
>RCNE010000899.1_pt1 | contig 16134 bp, 12 predicted proteins | sample 2041361 | NCBI WGS metagenome assembly RCNE01 (sample SAMN09708229, study PRJNA481090) | Marine sediment metagenome, whole genome shotgun sequencing project.
TTTCGAATTCCTTAAAACCTGTTACTTTTCCCATTGTCCTATACTGTTTCTAATTCTTCAACCATTTGTTCCTCTGTCTCTAAACGTTTCAACGCACGTTTGTATTCCGTAGGCATTACTCTTATAAAATGGCTCAAACTTGTTTCCCAATCTGATAATAACCTAGCACCTAATTGACTATCCGTGTATTTTACATGGTTTTCAATTAAAGCTTTTAAATCATTTGCGTCTTTTTTGAGAATCTTTTCAAATTCTATAGTTTCGGTGTTACATAATCCGTTTACAAATTTGTTTTCTGGATCATAAACATAAGCTATACCTCCGCTCATACCTGCTGCAAAGTTTCTGCCTGTTTTACCGAGAACAACGACTGTACCTCCTGTCATATATTCACAACAATGATCTCCTACTCCTTCTACAACTGCTGTTGCACCAGAATTTCTAACTACAAAACGTTCTCCTGCAATACCATTGATATAGGCTTGACCTTCGACTGCTCCGAATAAGCAGACATTACCAATTATTATATTGTCTTCTGCAATGAAATCTGCTTTTGCAGGCTTCTTAACTATTAATTTAGCTCCAGATAATCCTTTTCCTAAATAATCGTTAGTATTTCCTTCGAGATTAAACGTCAATCCGTGTGCTCCAAAAGCTCCAAAGCTTTGTCCTGCAGATCCTTCAAAATTAATGTTTAAGGTATCTTCTGGTAATCCTAAATGACCATATATTTTTGAAATTTCGTTACTCACGATAGCTCCAACCGTACGATTTGTGTTTTTGATTGGATAAGACAATGTCATTTTTTCTTTTCTATATAAAGCACGATGCGAATCTTTTAGAATAATAAAATCTAAAACATTGTCTAAATTATGATCTTGCTTTTCAGAATTCTTAACTGGCATCTGACTGTAAGCAGCTGGTCTATATAAAATTGAAGATAAATCTAAGCCTTTAGCTTTGTAATGCTTAATTGCCTTGTTTGAGTTTATTTTATGAGTTTGTCCAACCATTTCTGCCAAAGTCCTAAACCCTAATTCCGCCATAATACTTCTTAACTCTTCTGCGATATAGTAGAAGAAATTAATAACGTGTTCTGGTGTGCCTTTAAAGTTTTTACGCAACGTTTTATCTTGGGTTGCAATCCCAACAGGACACGTATTTAAATGACATTTCCTCATCATTATACAACCTGAAGCAACTAAAGGTGCTGTGGCAAATCCGAATTCTTCTGCTCCTAATAACGCAGCAATTGCAACATCACGTCCTGTTTTTAGTTGTCCATCGCATTCTACAACAATTCTACTTCTTAGATTGTTAAGCACTAAGGTTTGTTGTGCTTCTGCTAAACCAAGTTCCCATGGTAAACCTGCATGTTTTAGTGAGGTTAATGGAGATGCTCCTGTACCACCATCATAGCCTGAAATTAAAACAACATCTGCTTTTGCTTTTGCAACTCCTGCTGCAATGGTACCAACACCAACTTCAGAAACTAACTTTACATTAATTCTAGCTTCACGATTTGCATTTTTTAAATCGTAAATTAATTGTGCTAAATCTTCAATTGAATAAATATCGTGATGTGGTGGTGGTGAAATTAAACCTACAAAAGGTGTTGAGTTACGTACGGCAGCAATCCAAGGGTAAACTTTTTCACCAGGCAATTGACCACCTTCTCCAGGTTTTGCACCTTGAGCCATCTTAATTTGAATCTCTTTCGCATTCGTTAAATAGTGAGATGTGACACCAAAACGACCAGAAGCCACTTGCTTTATTGCAGAATTTCTGCTATCTCCATTAACATCTGGCTGAAAACGTCTTCTGTCTTCTCCACCTTCACCAGAATTAGATTTTCCTCCAATTCTATTCATCGCAATAGCTAAATTTTCGTGTGCTTCTCTAGAAATAGAGCCATAAGACATCGCACCTGTTTTAAATCGTTTTACGATTTCAGTCCAAGGTTCTACTTCCTCAATTGGAATAGGATCTATATTATTAAATTCGAATAAACCTCGAATGGTCATTAAATTTTCTGATTGTTCATTAATGGCTTTAGCATAGACATCGTAACTCGCCTGATCACTCAATCTAACTGCTTGCTGTAATTTTGCAACCGTGTCTGGATTAAATAAATGTCTTTCTCCATTACGTCTCCATCTATAATCTCCACCAATATTTAAACCTAAACGCTGATCAATTTGGGTGTCTGGATATGCATATTTATAACGCTCATTAATTTCTTTTTCTATTTCATATAATCCTATACCCTCAATTCTTGAAGTTGTATAAGGGAAATATTTTTCAACGAATTGAGAATTAAAACCAACAATTTCAAATATTTGAGAACCTCTATACGAACGCAAAGTTGAGATTCCTATTTTGTTCATCACTTTCAAAATGCCCTTTCCAATAGCTTTGTTAAAGTTATCAACCGCTTTTTGTTCATTCATTTCGGTAATAAAACCTTCTTTCACTTGCGCTCTGATGATTTCGTTTACCATATACGGATTTACAGCACTAGCTCCATAACCAAATAAAGTCGCAAAATGATGTGGCTCACGTGGTTCTGCAGATTCAATAATAATATCGAAATAAGAACGCTTGCGTAAACGATTCATTTGATGACTTACATAAGAACAAGCTAATAAAGCCGGAATTGGCGCCAACGCTTTACTTACTCCTCTATCCGATAAAATGATAATGTTTGTTTTTCTTTCTAGCGCTTTTTCAATTTGCACAATGATGTTATCCAAAGCATCTTCAAGTCCATTAAGACCTTTGTCTTTTAAATATAACATTTCAATAGTTTCTGCTTTGAAACCTTCAACAGAAATATTTCTGATTTTTTCTAAATCGTCATTTGAAATTACAGGATTCTGAATTTTTAATTTCCGACATTGTCTTTCGGTAATGCTGAAAATATTTCTATCCTTTCCTAATGATAAACTAATATCTGTTACTATTTCTTCTCGAATTCCATCTAAAGGAGGATTTGTAACTTGCGCAAATAATTGCTTAAAATAGTTTGAAATTAACTGTGGTTTATTAGATAAAACCGCTAATGGTGTATCAGTCCCCATAGAACCCAAAGCTTCTTTCCCAACCTTAGCCATTGGTGTAATGACTTCTTGAATATCTTCAAACGTATAGTTAAATAAACGCTGCCTCGTTTTTATATCTAAAAGTTCAATTCGACACGTTTCACCTGTATAAGGGATGTCTTTTAAATGTAACCTTGTTTTATCTAACCATTCTTGATATGGTCTTTCTCTAACAATTTTACTTTTAATTTCTTCATCATTTATAATTCGACCTTGATTCATGTCAACTAAGAACATTTTTCCAGGTTCTAAACGACCATGGCTTTCTACATCTTCTGGTGCAATATCAACGACTCCAATTTCTGAAGACATAATCAATTTTCCACTTTTAGTAACTGTGTATCTGGATGGTCTCAATCCGTTTCTATCTAGTAATGCTCCAATATAATTTCCATCAGTAAAAGGCACAGAAGCTGGTCCATCCCATGGTTCCATAATACAAGAATTGTACTCATAAAATGCTTTACGTTCTGGAGACATAGTTTTGTGTTTTTCCCATGCTTCAGGAATCATCATCATCATAACTTCTGGTAGTGAACGCCCTGTGTGTGTTAACAACTCCACCACCATATCCATAGAAGCAGAATCTGATTTTCCTGGTAAAATAATTGGAAATAATTTATCTATTTGTGGTCCAAATACATCACTTTTCATGATTTCTTCTCGAACACGCATTCTACTCACATTACCTCGAAGTGTATTTATTTCACCATTTTGACACATAAGTCGAAATGGCTGCGCTAATTCCCAAGTAGGCATAGTATTGGTTGAAAAACGTTGGTGCACTAAAGCCAATCGCGTCACTAAATCTGATTCTTGTAAATCCTTATAATAGGGACCAATATCTTCAGGCTTAATTATACCTTTATAAATAAGGGTGTTCGTTGATAAGCTAGATACATAGAAATATGAAACTTGAGACATTTTAGAACTAGCAATGGTATGCTCAGTTATTTTACGTGCCGCATATAATTTTGCTTTAAAAACATCTTCTGAAACATCATTTGTTTTTCCAATAAAAAGTTGCTCTATATTAGGTTCTGAAGCTAAAGCTATTTCTCCCAGTTGTGTTGAATCTACGGGAACTGCTCTCCATCCTATAACAGAAAGCCCTTGAGCTACTATTTCTTTTTCGAAAGTATCTTTACAAAATTTGTACTGATTTCTGTTTTTAGGTAAAAACACCATTCCTACAGCGTATTTCCCTTTTATAGGAACTTTGAAGCCACAAACTCTCTTAAAATAGGCGTGAGGTATATCTATTAACAAGCCTGCACCATCACCAGTTTTTCCATCAGAACTTACACCACCACGATGCGCTAATTTTACTAGAATTTCTAAGGCATCATGTATAATTTGATTTGTCTTTTCTCCTTTGAGGTTACATATAAATCCTGCACCACAATTTTCGTGTTCAAATTCGGGTAAATATAAACCTTGCTGCTTCATATATCATTAAATTATAGTCACGAAATTATACAAAATGGTGAATATAATTTAACAATATAGTGAAATACTTATAAATAATATAGTTATATGAATATTTGCATATAAAAAATTAAATATCGATAATTTAAGATTAAAATATTGAGATATTAATAAATTTAACAAGTGTCTAAAAATTGATTTACACGGCTTCAACTAAGAAACCGTGTAAATCAGAACCAATTAAACTATTTCTTATTAAATTTTAATGTTCATTTAATCTAAAATCTGGGTATGCATTCATACCGTGTTCGTATTTATCTAAACCTTCTAATTCTTCTTTTTCACTAACTCTTATTCCCACTGTTTTCTTTAATACAAATATGATGATGAAAGAACTTACGATACATAAAGCAGCATAAGATAATACGCCAACTAATTGACTTATAAATTGTGCACCACTTGCTAGTTGGCCAAAAATTCCAACTGCTAATGTTCCCCAAATACCACATACTAGATGTACTGCGATTGCACCAACAGGATCGTCCAACCTTAACTTGTCAATTAGACTAACAGCAAATACTATAATAGCACCTGCAATACCACCTATTATGATGGCGTCGGTAGGACTCATTTGATCAGCGCCTGCTGTAATACCTACCAATCCGCCAAGAATACCATTTAAGAACATGGTTAAATCAAAATTCTTGTATAGTAATGTAGAGACTAAAAATGCAATTACACCACCCGCTGCTGCAGCTAAACATGTTGTTACCAACGTTAAAGAAGTAAGACCTGGATCTGCAGAAAGTACAGAGCCACCATTAAAACCGAACCAACCTAACCAAAGAATTAATACTCCAGCTGTTGCTATTGGAATATTATGACCTGGAATCGCTTGTGGTTTTCCGTCTTTGAATTTACCAATACGAGAGCCCAGTAACCAAACAGCTACTAATGCTGCCCAACCACCAACGGAGTGTACTAAAGTAGAACCTGCGAAATCATAAAAAGGAGTTTCTCTCATTTGTAAAAATCCACCACCCCATTTCCACGAACCGGCTATTGGGTAAATAAGACCTACATAGATAATTACAAATATCATAAAAGGACCAATTTTCATACGTTCAGCTACTGCTCCAGAAACGATAGTTGCGGCAGTTGCTGCAAACATCCCTTGAAAAAGGAAATCTGTCCAATATGTATAGCCTTCATTATACGCTAAATCTAAACCTCCCTCTGCTGTAAGTGGAGAATCTAGACCAAATCCTGCAAAACCAAAGATTCCTGAAGAACCTTCAGCAAAGCCTGGATACATTAGATTAAACCCAACAAGGCAATAGAGTAATAAGCCCGTTGTAATAATAAATATATTTTTAAATAAAATGTTAATTGTGTTCTTTTGTCTCGTCAACCCAATTTCTAAGAGTGCAAATCCAAGGTGCATAAAGAAAACGAGTGCTGTACAGATCATCATCCATACATTATTTGTGGTTAATAGTTCCATAAAAAATTATTCTTATTAGTTGATTATTATTTTAAGGTCTCACCGCCTTTTTCTCCTGTTCTTATTCTATAACACTCCTCGATGTCTGACACAAAGATTTTACCATCTCCAACTTCCCCGGTAGCACCTGCATCAAGAATAGCTTTTATAGCGGCTTGTTCAAAGTCATTATTGACAACGATAGAAAGATATCTACGCTGAATGTCACTTGTACTATAGGTAACACCTCTATAGACGTGCCCTTCTTTTTCGTGACCTTGCCCTGTCACATCCCAATAAGAGAAAAAATTAACACCAGCTTCGTGTAAGGCTTCTTTCACATTAGAAAATTTTGATTTTCTAATGATTGCTTCAATTTTTTTCATGATATAATTGTTTTAATTGTTTTAGAATAAATAAACTGCTGCCAACACAAATGAGCTTAAACTTTTTTGTGCATTTAAGTCATTATCAGCAAAGAATGAAGCGTCGTCTGAACTTGAATCTAGACGTATTTCGGGTATGATTGTTAAATCACCTATCTTAACATTAGCAGATAAAGTTGCGGCAAAAATGCTTGATTCGATAATACCAGTATCATTTACATCAAAACCGCCCGTTTGTGCGAAGTATTCACCTCTTAAGCCAATATTGAAAGTATCTGATGTTGCTAATTGTGGGTATAATGCTACACCGGCAAAGCCTGTATCTGCATCGTCTCCAGCATTATAAAGTGCTGCATTAATACCTAGAAAGAATTTTTCTGTTACATCAAAACCTCCTGTAAAGTCTATTTCAAATGCACCGTCATCTGCCAAGAAATTCAAAAATTGACCTGAATATCCTAATTGAGCTCCAAATGCATAATTACCAGTTGGGTTATATTCAGTAGCATCAGTTGGATTCATAACAGCTAGCATTAAACTAAAATCTTCAGATAATGTAAAGTCAGCTTTTAAACCAGTATGACTAAAAGGACCGTATGAGAATAAATAGGAAGTACTATAGTTGAAGTTTCCTGTTGGTGAGATAACTTCATATCCTAAAAAAGTATTAAAATTACCAACTGTTAATTTTACCGATTCACTTACATTCCAATAAGCATACAATTGGTTTACGATATTTGAACTTCCTCCTGATCTTAAAAATGGAGATAAAAAAGTAGCATCTTCTCCTCTTGGTCCGTACACTAAATCGGCAACGAAACCAACTTTTTCACCTTCATAGCTAGCTACTATGTTTGCCATACCTAAAGCAAAACCTGGTAAGTTCGCAAAAGATGATCCTGGGGCAGAAAACTCATCTGCATTTAAGTTTGCGCGAAAATAAGTATCTACGCTACCGCTAAAAGAGAATTTTTTCTCTTCTTCCTTTTTTTCTTCTTCTTGAGCGAATACCGTTAAACTAGTTAATAATATTAATGCAAATAGGGGTAATTTGGTTTTAATCATAATGTTTTATTTCAATTATTTGAGATGACAAATATTTAAACAATAAATGAATTAACCTAATTAATGTATGGGTATAGACATTTAAAAGTATGTTTTTTAATTAATACCCCCTAAAAAAATAGGGGTATATATAATAAAACAATAATTTATGATTTTTTTGAGTTAACAAAGTGAAGGATTGTTAAAAAATTAAATTCATTTTATGAATCTCATAAAAATGCAGTTTTTAGAAAAAAATTTCATTTTTTATATCGATTCAATTTATAAAACAGACAACTTTTAAAGTTTTAGTTTAGTTTTGATGCTATGAAGTATGAACAATCATATGCAGTAACTATTCAATTTTTAGGATTTCGTTTTCACGGATGGCAAAAACAAACAAATGTTAAAACCATACACGACATGGTTGATAAAACCTTGAGTTTTGTTTTTGGACATCGAAATTTTAAGACTATCGGAGCAGGTAGAACAGATTCGAAAGTTTCTGCACATACCTATGTTTTTCAATTATTTATAGATGAACATGTAACGAAAGAATCATTTTTGAAAAGTTTTAATTCTAATTCACCCAATGATATAAAAGGGTTGGCTATCGAGTCGGTTACGCTGAACTTCAATATTATTCAACAGCCAAAAGTAAAGGAGTATTTATATTTCTTTTCTTGCGGTGGTAAGAATCATCCTTTTGCAGCTCCATTTATTGTTGGAATTGAAGAGACTCTAAATATTGAACTAATGAAAAAAGGAGCGAAGCTATTCGAAGGAGCACATTTTTTTCATAAATATTGCACACAACCATCAGAACTAACAATTTTTAACCGGATAATTAATACTTGTGAAATACAAGAAAATGATATCTATACTGCTAACTTCTTTCCTGAAAAGAGCTATGTATTAAGAGTAAAAGGTAAAGGTTTTTTAAGATATCAAATTCGATTAATGATGGGGGTGTTGTTTGAATTAGGAAAAGGTAATACAGATTTAAATTTTATTGAAACGTCATTAAAAGAAGATAATGATAAAAAATCATTGAAGACTATTGCGCCATCTTCGGGCTTGCAGTTGTATGATATAAAATTTATCAAATAAAAAAAGGTTGGCATTGAGCCAACCTTAATTATATGAATTAAATGAAGGCTAGCCTTTAATTAAACTTCTAGAAATTACAATTTTCTGAATTTCAGAGGTTCCTTCATATATCTGAGTAATTTTTGCATCACGCATCAAACGCTCCACATGGTATTCTTTTACAAAACCATTACCACCATGAATTTGCACAGCTTCAATGGTATGTTCCATAGCTACTTTAGAAGCATATAATTTAGCCATGGCGCTAGACCGGTCATAGTTATTACCTTGATCTTTATCCCAAGCAGCATTCATTACTAAATGACGTGCAGCGGTAATTTCGGTATACATATCTGCTAATTTAAAAGCAATAGCTTGATGGTTGCAAATTTCAGTACCAAAAGCTTTACGTTCTTTAGAGTATTTCAACGCGAGTTCATAAGCGCCAGCTGCAATTCCCAATGCCTGAGCAGCAATACCTATTCGACCACCTGACAATGTTTTCATAGCGAATTTAAAACCAAAACCATCTTCGCCTATTCTATTTTCTTTGGGTACTTTAACATCGTTAAATTGTAAAGTATGTGTATCGCTTCCACGGATACCTAATTTATCTTCTTTAGGACCAATATGAAAGCCTTCCATGCCTTTGTCAACAATAAAGGCATTAATTCCTCTGTGGCCTTTCTCTCTGTCGGTTTGAGCAATTACTAGATATACATCAGCGCGCCCTCCGTTTGTAATCCAGTTCTTGGTACCATTTAATAGATAGTAATCACCTTTATCTTCAGCAGTAGTAGCTTGAGAAGTAGCATCAGAGCCAGCTTCTGGTTCGCTTAAGCAAAATGCTCCAACAAATTCACCAGTCGCCAATTTGGTTAAATATTTTTGCTTTTGATCTTCGTTAGCATATTTTTCTAAACCATAACAAACCAAAGAATTATTTACCGAAACAATAACAGAGGCCGAAGCATCTATCTTTGATAACTCTTCCATCACCAAAACATAAGATATTGCATCCATGCCGCTACCTCCATATTTAGGATCAACCATGATTCCTAAAAAACCTAGTTCTCCCATTTTTTTTACAAGTTCGTCAGGAAATTGTTGAATGTTATCTCTTTCTATAACGCCAGGTAATAATTCGGTTTGTGCAAAATCTCTTGCTGCATCACGAATCATTAAATGTTCTTCTGTAAGGTTAAAATCCATGTATATTTTTTTGATAGTTTTTTCAGATATGCAAAGATATTAATTTTGTAGAATCTTTGTGTTTATTTACACATAATTATAACGTTTGCGAAGAATATTTGTTAAAGTAATATTTTACTTTTGAGTAGTATTATTATTATATATTTGTTTAATCAAAATAAAACCTTTCTAAATGGATCAATTGTAACCCTTTTCGGGGAAAATAGTAAGAATTACTTCAAAGAATTTTAAAAAAGATTGATAATTTATCAAATAGATAATAATGAAAGAATTACTAAAAAAATACGAAAATAAAGAACCAGAAATTGTTTTTCATTGGAATGACCCAGAAACAGAAGCTGAAGGTTGGACGGTCATTAATTCTCTTCGCGGAGGAGCTGCAGGTGGTGGAACAAGAATGCGTAAGGGGTTGGATAAGAACGAGGTATTGTCACTTGCTAAAACAATGGAAGTAAAATTTACTGTATCTGGCCCTGCGATTGGTGGAGCAAAGTCTGGAATAAATTTTGATCCGTATGATCCTCGAAAGCAAGGTGTTTTAGAGCGTTGGTATAAAGCCGTTGCGCCTTTATTAAAAAGTTACTATGGTACTGGAGGAGATTTGAATGTTGATGAAATTCATGAGGTAATTCCAATTACTGAAGAAAGCGGTGTCTGGCACCCTCAGGAAGGTGTTTTTAATGGTCATTTTAAACCTACAGAAGCCGAAAAAATTAATAGAATAGGGCAGTTGAGACATGGTGTAATTAAAGTTATTGAAGATCCAAAATATACACCCGAGGTTTCAAGAAAATATACGGTTGCCGATATGCTTACTGGCTATGGAGTTGCTGAGGCAGTAAAACATTATTATGATATTTTTGGAGGAGAGATTAAAGGTAAGCGTGCTATTGTTCAGGGTTTTGGAAATGTTGGTTCGGCCGCAGCTTATTATTTGAACCAATTAGGTGCAAAAATAGTAGGTATTATCGATAGATCCGGAGGAGTCATAAATGAAGATGGTTTTAGTGATGATGAAGTTAGGACAATGTTTTTGAACAAAAGGGGAAATAAATTGGTAACAGAGAATATGATTTCATATGATCAAATGAATGAAAGAATTTGGTCTTTACCTGCCGAAATTTTTATTCCCGCAGCAGCGTCCAGATTAGTCACTAAAGATCAGGTTACAAAAATGATCGAAGCCGGATTGGAAGTTATATCACCGGGAGCTAACGTCCCTTTTGCGGATAAAGAAATATTTTTTGGACCAATAATGGAAATGACCGATCAAAAAATAAGCTTATTACCCGATTTTATTTCAAATTGTGGTATTGCCCGAGTTTTTGCATATTTAATGGAGAGTAAAGTAGAATTACCTATGCATGACAAGGCGATTTTTAGCGATACTTCGATTACGATTAAAAAAGCACTAGAAAAAGTTTATAAACAACACCCTTATAAAACAGACATTTGTAAAACAGCTTTTGAAATTGCACTAAAACAGTTAATTTAATTTTATATATTTAGCCAATAAAACTAACCAAATGGAATCACTTATAATTTTAATTTTTGTATTAGGCTATTTAGCAATAACATTAGAACACAATCTAAAGTTGGATAAATTAATTCCCGCTTTAGCCATGATGGCTATCTGTTGGGCTTTAATAGCTTTTGGTATAGATAATTATAGTACTTGGTTCGATTCTGCTGAAGGTGCTTTGGTAGAAGGCTTTGCATCATTATCTCATGATGATAAAATGCATTGGATGGAAGAAACTTTGCTCCACCATTTAGGTAAAACATCTGAAATTATAGTATTTCTTTTAGGGGCGATGACCATTGTTGAAATAATAGATTATTTTAACGGTTTTGCAACGATTAAGAGTTTTGTACAAACAAAAAGCAAATCTAAATTACTCTGGATATTTAGTTTTCTTGCCTTTATATTATCTGCTATTATAGATAATTTAACTGCTACTATTGTACTGATTACAATTCTAAGAAAGATAGTGTCGGCAAGAGAAGATCGAATTTGGTTTGCTGGTTTAATTATTATTGCAGCAAATGCAGGAGGTGCTTGGTCACCAATTGGTGATGTAACAACTACTATGTTATGGATTGGTAAAAAAGTAACTACAACTAAACTAATTACTTATTTACTGATTCCTTCTTTAATATGTATGGTTATTCCAACATTAATTGCTTCTAGAATGAAGGCTTTTAAAGGTAATATCGCTGATGCAGATGTAGATGTAGATAAGGTCAGTAACCACGGTCCAACTATGTTTTATTTAGGACTTGGAGCGATTATTTTTGTGCCAATATTTAAAACAGTAACACATTTACCTCCATACGTTGGTATGATGTTATCGTTGGCTGTAGTTGCAACATTTGCGGAAATTTTTAGTAGATCAAAATTTAGTATCTCTTCTTTAGATGGGCAAGAAGGTCATGCCGAAGAATCTCATCATAGTCCAGTACATGGAGCGTTATCAAAAATAGAATTACCAAGTATCTTATTTTTCTTAGGAATTCTATTGGCTGTTGCAGCCTTAGAGTCGCTTGGGCAATTATTTGGTTTTGCCAATTGGTTACAAGATGTTATACCAATGGTAAGCACTGAACTAGAAGGCTCTCGTGTTTCTGATTTAGTAGTGCTATTACTAGGAGTTGGATCAGCAGTTATTGATAATGTGCCTTTAGTTGCAGCTAGTTTAGGAATGTTCTCAGAAGGATTAGATGATCCTCTATGGCATTTTATTGCTTTTTCTGCCGGTACAGGTGGTAGTATGTTAATTATTGGTTCAGCAGCAGGAGTAGTTGCTATGGGTATGGAAAAGATTGATTTTTTCTGGTATTTAAAGAATATTAGCTGGCTTGCTTTAATTGGCTTTTTAGCTGGCTCATTTGTATTCGTAGGGATGCGAATGTTTTTATAAATTTTAGACCCGAGAAATTCTCGGGTTTTTTTATGTGTAACAAAACAATTTTGGACTCGTATTTTCGTTACATAGTTTGATCCCCTTAATCTATTTAAATATATGTTGTTAACTATTCAGCAAGCAGCCGAAACTGCACAAGATAATCTTGAAGAAGTAATCTCAGAAGAAAAAACATTATCCATTTATAAATTAATCATGGACGGCGGTATTGGCGGACAAGTAATAATACTTGTTTTACTCATATTGTTAGCGGTAGGTTTATATATCTATTTTGAACGATTTTTTGCTATAAAAGCAGCTTCAAAAACAGATAAAAATTTCATGAATCAAATTAAAGATCACGTTTCTAATGGTAAATTAGAAGCTGCTCAGATATTATGTGCACAAGCAAGCTCACCTGCGGCTAGATTAATTGAAAAAGGCGTTTCGCGTATAGGTAAACCCTTAGAAGATATTAATAAAGCTATCGAAAATGCTGGTAGCCTCGAAATTTATAAGTTAGAAAAGAATGTAAGCGTATTGGCAACCATTGCTGGTGCAGCACCAATGATTGGCTTTTTAGGAACTGTAGTTGGTATGATACTTGCCTTTCATGAAATGGCAACAAGTGGTGGTCAAGCCGAAATGGGTACATTGGCATCTGGTATTTATACGGCGATGACAACTACTGTAGCCGGTTTAATTGTAGGAATTATAGCATATATGGCGTATAATCATATTGTTGTTAGAACCAATAAGGTTGTACATGAAATGGAGGCAAAGGCAGTTGAGTTTTTAGATCTGTTAAACGAACCAGCTTAAAATTATGAACTTTAAAAATAGAAATAAGGTAAGTCCTGATTTTAGCATGTCATCAATGACAGACATTGTATTTTTGTTATTGATATTTTTTATGCTAACGGCCAGCACACCTAATGCTCTCGATCTATTATTACCAAAAGCTAAGGGAAAATCTACGAACACACAAAATGTGTCGATTAGTATAAAGAAGAACGAAAATTATTATGTAGATAATAAGCAAATTGATGTTGACCAGATAGAGAATACGATGCGTAGCTTATTAAAAGATAAAGAAAATCCAACAATTTTATTACGTGTAGAAGAAACTGTTCCTATAGAAAAAGCAGTATTGGTAATGGATATTGCGAACCGAAATAAATTTAAAATTATTTTAGCTGTAAGACCTAAATAATGTCATTTCTAGATACAAAACATAAACAAAAATCTACTGTAATTACTAGCATACTTATGGCTATTTTGCTGTTCTTGATTTTTAATTTTGGAATGCAATATTTAGATCCACCAGAAGAGATAGGTATTGCTGTTAATTTTGGTACTACCGAAGTTGGTAGTGGTAACATTCAACCAACAGAACCAATAAAAGCTGCCCCACAAGATGAACCAGTTGAAGAAACTGAAGTTGAAGAAGTTGTCGAAGAAGTAGAGGACACTCCCGTTGAAGAATCAAAACCTGATGCTGCCGAAGAAAAAATTTTAACCCAAGAATCGGAAGAATCTATAAGAATAAAACAAGCTGAGCTTGCAAAGCGTAAAGCCGAGGAAGCAGAGAAGAAAAAACAACAAGAAGTTGAACGTAAAGAAAGAGCTCGAAAAGCAGCAGTAGAAAAACTCCGTAAAGAACAAGAAGCGAAGCGTAATAAATTAGACGCTTTAATGGGTGGAGTGAATAATTCTGATGGTACTGCTTCTGGCGGGGAAGGAGATGATAATCAAGCTGGTGATAAAGGAAATCCTAATGGTGACCCAAATGCTAGTGGATATTATGGTAATGGAGGTGGCGGTACAGGTGGCAACTATCGATTAACCAATAGAAAAGCAATGTCAAAACCAAAACCTACATATGATTGTAATGAAGAAGGTAGGGTAGTGGTTAGTATTTCGGTAGATAAAACAGGCAAAGTATTTAGTGCGCAGCCTGGTGTTAAAGGCACGACCAATTCTGCATCATGTTTGTTGCGTAGAGCAAAAGAAGCAGCTTTAAAAACTAGATTTAATTCGGATAGTAATGCGCCGACGAAACAAGTTGGCTCTATCATTTATAACTTCACTTTATCAAATTAGATTGAATTATCAAGAAACTTTAAATTGGATGTTCTCTCGACTTCCAATGTATCAACGGCAAGGAAAGATTGCTTTTAAGAAAGATTTGACAAATACATTGGCACTGGCTAAGCATTTGAAAAATCCGCATGAACGATTTAAAAGTGTGCATGTGGCTGGAACGAATGGTAAGGGTTCTACAAGTCATATGCTAGCTTCTGTATTACAAGAAGCAGGCTATAATGTAGGCTTGTATACATCTCCTCATTTAAAAGATTTCAGAGAGCGTATTAAAATTAATGGAGAACCTATTGGTGAACAGGAAGTTGTTGACTTTGTAGAAAATAATCAAGCTTTTTTAGAATATCAAGGACTTTCTTTTTTTGAAATGACCGTCGGCTTAGCTTTCGATTATTTTGCTGAACAGCGTGTTGATATTGCTATTGTTGAGGTTGGGCTGGGTGGCAGATTAGATTCTACCAATATTATAACACCGTTGGTTTCGGTCATTACAAATATTGGATATGACCACACACAATTTTTAGGGGAGACCTTGGCAGAAATTGCTTCCGAAAAAGGAGGTATTATAAAAGATAAAGTACCAGTTGTTATTGGCGAGCAACAAGAAGAAATAGAACATGTTTTTTTCGATATTGCTTTAGAACGAGATACGACGATCGCTTTCGCGGAAGAAGATGTTGTTAATTATAAGATGGATGTATTAGGGAGTTATCAGCAGAAAAACTTAACAACAGCTATAAGAACGATTACCGAACTGCAAAAAGAAGGTTTTGTCATTAAAGAAGATCATATAATCGAGGGTTTACAAAATGTAGTGAGCAATACGGGATTATTAGGTCGTTGGCAAATATTGGATCAAAAACCATTAATCATATGCGATACCGCTCATAATAAGGAAGGGTTGACCTATGTAATAGACCAACTTAAGGAACAAAATTTTGAAAAGCTTCATATTGTGCTAGGTGTTGTAGATGATAAAATTTTAGAAACAATACTGCCTTTATTTCCTAAAGGAGCAACCTACTATTTTTGTAAGCCAAATATACCAAGAGGTTTAGACGCTACTGTTTTACAAAAACAGGCTGATAAATTTGGACTGAAAGGTAACATCTATACTTCCGTGAATCACGCTTTGTTGAATGCGCAAGATGCTGCAAATCAAGAGGATTTAATTTTTGTTGGGGGTAGTACTTTTGTGGTTGCTGAAGTTGTGTGATAAAAGATGATTTTGTCATTCCTGTACAGGCAGGAATCTAGCTTAAAATATTTCTTTAAATTTATATAAAAACCTTTGCTAGTATTAAAAACTAATTTATATTTGCATCCGCTTAGGGCAATTAGCTCAGTTGGTTCAGAGCACCTCGTTTACACCGAGGGGGTCGGGG
>RCNE010001764.1_pt1 | contig 16103 bp, 12 predicted proteins | sample 2041361 | NCBI WGS metagenome assembly RCNE01 (sample SAMN09708229, study PRJNA481090) | Marine sediment metagenome, whole genome shotgun sequencing project.
AGCTCGACAAAATGCGCGCCTTTTTGGGCAGACTCTGAAAACAGCACACCGTTGTTGGCGATGATGCCGACAGGGCAGCCTTTGACATGCGCAAAGCCGGTGACCAGCGTCTCGCCAAAGCGCGGTTTGAATTCATCAAACCGCGATCCGTCCACCAGCCGCGCTATCACCTCCCGGATGTCATAAGGGGTACGCAGATCAGCGGGCACGACTCCAAGGATCTCGGCCGGATCATAGGCTGGGTCTTCTGGCGTTTTCCATTGTACGTTCAGTGGGTTCGGGCGACTAAGTGATCCGATCGCCTGCCGCGCCAACGCAAGCGCGTGCGCGTCATCTTCAGCAAGATAGTCAGCCACACCGGACAAGCGCGTATGCACATCGCCGCCGCCCAGATCTTCGGCCGTGACCACCTCCCCGGTTGCGGCCTTGACCAGGGGTGGACCGGCCAGAAAAATCGTGCCCTGTTCCTTCACAATGATTGTCACATCTGACATCGCCGGCACATAGGCCCCCCCCGCCGTGCAGGAGCCCATAACCACAGCAATCTGAGGAATCCCCTTGGCCGACATCTGCGCCTGATTGTAGAAGATCCGGCCAAAATGGTCGCGATCCGGAAATACCTCGTCCTGATTGGGCAGGTTTGCCCCACCGGAATCGACCAGATAAATGCAGGGAAGATGGTTTTCCTCGGCGATCTCCTGTGCCCTGAGGTGTTTTTTGACGGTCATCGGGTAGTATGTCCCGCCTTTTACCGTCGCATCATTGCACACAACCATCACATCCTGCCCGTGAACCTGCCCAACCCCTGCAATCACTCCGGCACAGGGTGCAGCACCCTCATAAAGACCATGGGCCGCCGTTGCGCCGATTTCGAGAAAGGGAGAGCTAGGGTCCAGCAGATTTGCCACCCGCTCGCGCGGCAGCATCTTGCCACGAGATTCATGGCGCGCACGGGATTTTTCACCGCCTCCCGCTGCAGCCAGCGCTGCGGCGTCTTTGACGACTTTCAACGCCTTGAGATGCAGTGCAACGTTTTCTTGAAACCCTGCGGAGGATGGCAATGCCTGTGTTGTCAGTTTCATATTATCCCTCATGCTCCTGGGCGGCCCGCGCCTTGAGTTCCTTGCGAATAACCTTGCCTGTCACCGTCATCGGTAGCGCATCCAGAAATGCAACTTCTCTTGGATATGAATAGCTTGCGAGGCGATCCTTGACATGGGTCTGCAATGAAGACGCGACAGCATCGCTGGCTTTGACACCGTCCTTGAGAACCACATAAGCCTTCACAATCTCAGTGCGCAGTGCATCCGGTTTGCCTACCACACCCACCGTTGCAACGGCGTCATGGCGCAGCAGACAATCTTCGATCTCAGCCGGGCCAATACGATAGCCAGCGCTGGTGATTACATCGTCCTCGCGCCCGACGAACCGAAGATATTCCCCATCCCAAACGCCTCTGTCACCTGTCAGCATCCAATCTTTTCGATATTTTGCTGCGGTTTCGTCGGGTCGTTTCCAGTATCCCAGCATCATCGAAGGCGAACCGCGCCGCACGGCAATATCACCTTCGCTTTGGGTCGGTTTGCCGGCATCATCCAACACCGCCAGATCGTGCCCGGGGACCGGACGGCCAATGCAGCCCGGCCTCGCAGGGACCGTCACGCCAGACCCCGACACAATCATGTTGCATTCAGTTTGACCGTAAAACTCGTTGATATCCAAACCAAAAACCTCTCGTCCCCAGGCCAGCATTTCGGCGCCCAATGGCTCGCCACCAGATGCCACACTGCGCAATCCTGAGATTCTGGCCTGCTCCGCCTTGAGCATCCGCAGCGCGGTTGGTGGAAAAAACACGTTCCGGACGGACCCGCGTGCAATGATATCCAGACAGCCCTCGGCACTAAATTTACCTAGCCGCGCCGCGACCACCGGAACCCCCAGTGCCAATCCCGGCATCAGCACGTCAAACAGGCCACCGATCCACGCCCAGTCGGCAGGTGTCCAAAGGCAATCGCCCTGCTGACCCAGCCCGTCATGGCTGATCGCGACACCCGGCAAATGACCCGACAGAACGTGGTGGGCATGCAACGCGCCTTTGGGCGATCCGGTCGTTCCGCTGGTATAGATCAACACAGCCGGATCTTGGGCTGCAGTCATCGCAAAGGGAACCGGCCCCGTGCCCAAGATCAACGAATCAGGGACCAGAACAGGCACGCCAAGGCCCGAAACCATATCAGCGCTGCTTAGATCGGTAATGATCAGACAGGGGCGCGCATCGACGATCCGCGTGCGCAGCGCCTCGGTTTTGAATAATTTGAACAACGGGACCGAAATCGCGCCGATTTTCCAGATTGCGAGATGGGCGGCGGCGGTCCACGGGTCCTGGCTGCGCAGAACGCCAACCCGATCACCGGGACGAACGCGGGGTTTCATCTGTGCTGCCAGCGCATCGACCATTGCTCCGAGATGACCGAAACTAATGTCCTGCCGCGCTGGCCCGGTCAGATCAATGATGGCCAGTTTGTCGGCGGGGTGCGCCAGACATTGCGCTGCCATGTTTAGGCGGTTCGGAATCTTCCGGTTGGTTTTGGCATCCGTCCAGTCGCGCAACTTATTCATTGCGTGTTGATCCCGGTAGACCGGGTTTCGCCCTCATGTCGCCGTGAAACTACGTTGCGATCAAAACCAACGTGCAAGGCGATCATGTAGCAATGCTTCGACGATACCATTTTGTATCACTCCCCCAACCACAATTCGTCCAGCGCCAACGCTTGTTCCCCGGTCATGCGCATAAGGCAGGACAGTGTTGCTGGCCCGCCGCCTGTGCCGCCGCCCCACTGAGCGCGCTCATAGTCACATGTGGCATCTCGAAACGGAATCCACGCCCGCTGCATTTCGCGCAGCGGGGCAGACAGTTTGGGCAGGTTATCGCTGATCGCCGCGTTCTCCGCGTCCAGCGCCATGGCACGCTCCTGGTATCGGCCATAAGCGCTGTTCAGCACTTGATCCCAAAAACTGAGTTCGCGATCCAAACACCCCCCCATACCAACAGTGGTCTCACCGACTGACGTTGCTTGCATGCAGGCATTTGCCGACAGGCCAATGCACCCTGTTCGGGCCAGTCGGCCACTGGTTGTTGCCAGACAATTCCATGTCGCATCGTTAGAGTAGACCAACTCTTGCGCCTGAGCCGAATGGGCCATCCATAGTGCTGATAGAATCGCCAGCGTTTTCATACCATCGCGCCCATCATTTCCCGGCCAATCAACATGCGTCTGATTTCGGACGTGCCGGCGCCAATCTCCATCAGTTTGGCGTCCCGAAACAGCCGCCCGACGGGCGCATCATTCAGAAAACCCGCGCCGCCAAGGGCCTGAACAGCCTGATGCGCCTGTTTCATACTTTCTTCGCTGGCATACAGACAGCAGGCCGCGGCATCCTGCCGGGTGACCGTTCCCAGATCACACGCCTTGGCGACCTCGTAAACATATGCGCGTGCGGAATTCATTGCAGTGTACATATCCGCGATCTTGCCCTGCATCAGTTGGAATTCGCCGATCGGCTTGCCAAACTGCTTGCGTGTCGCGATATAAGGCATCACCTCGTCCAGACAGGCGGCCATGATGCCTGTCCCTATGCCGGCAAGGACAACTCTCTCATAATCCAGCCCTGACATCAGGACTGCAACGCCGCGGCCTTCTTCGCCCAGCACATTTTCAAACGGCACTTCCACCTGATCAAAGATCAGCTCGGCAGTGTTTGATCCTCGCATCCCCAGCTTGTCGAAATGCGGACTGGTGCTGAAACCGGTCATGTCTTTTTCGATGAGAAAAGCTGTGATGCCTTTTGCCCCGGCATCCGGGTCGGTCTTGGCATAGACCACCAGCGTGTCCGCATCCGGGCCATTGGTGATCCAGTACTTATTACCACTGAGTCGGTAGTGGTCGTTCCGCTTCTCGGCACGCAGCTTCATCGAAACCACATCCGATCCTGCACCCGCTTCTGACATTGCCAACGCACCGACATGTGCGCCTGATATCAATCCGGGCAGGTATTTTTGCTTTTGCGCCTGCGTCCCATTTAGCTTGATCTGATTCACGCACAGGTTGGAATGGGCGCCGTAAGACAACGACACGGACGCACTGGCGCGTGCAATCTCCTCGACCGCAATGACATGCGCCAGATAAGACATACCGGCGCCGCCGAACTCTTCGTCGACGGTGATACCAAGCAACCCCAACTCGCCCATCTCGCGCCATAACTCAGCCGGGAAAACGTTATCGCGGTCAATCTGCGCGGCCATCGGTTTGACACGTTCCTGCGCCCAGCGATGCACCATCTCACGCAGGGCATTCACATCTTCGCCCAGATCAAATTGCAGAACTGCGTTGAACATGTGCCACATTTCTCCGATTTATTGAACGCTTGTTCAAATACTAAAGCGCCCGTCTGCCCCGGTCAAGTGACTCCTGCGCTGGCGAGAAGTAAGGCCACGTCGAAGCGCCAGTTCGGGTGCGCTGTTTGAAAGCAGGTGAGTCTTTAGGACTGTTGCGCCTGAAATACCGCTCCTACTTCTGCCCGGATGATCCGCGCAATCAGCGCGCAATCGTCCAGTGAAAACGTGAGCGGTACCCGCATGTCCACGATTCCCCTCAGGATCCGGTCACTGTCAGGCATTGGATCACTGGGCGCGTAGCGCCAACTGTCATAGCGCGAGGTAAAAGCAATCGGTTCAGTTGCACCGAACCATTTCAGATCAACGCCGCGCGACATGCAACGTCGCAACACCTCGCCAATGGCGTCGCCAGCCCAGTCCAGCAACAGAAACTGGATCGAGGACCCGACCGGCCGTGCAGCACTGTGCCGCGTTATCACATTCAGACCGGGTGTGCCGCGCAACCCGGTTTCGATCACTTCATAACGTGCGTTCCAAGCTGCACATTGGGCATCCAGTTTTCGCAACTGCGGCCGCAGGATGGCCGCGCGCAAGTTGTCCATCCGTCCCGAGATGTTTGGGGTGTCATACTTGATCTTTTCAAACACCTCTGGATCGGGCGCCGCCAGATGCCGTTCATAAAGCATGTAAGAGCCAGACATCATCACTGCCTTTGCTGCAAGTAACGGGTCGTCGGTGACCAGAAAGCCGCCCTCGCCGGAATTGACATGTTTGTAGGTCTGGCAGGAATAACACCCGATCGCTCCATGGCGTCCAGACGGGATGCCATTAAACGATGCGCCCATCGCATGTGCGCAATCTTCAATCACCGTGATGCCCGCAGCATGACAGATTGCCATCAGACGATCCATATCACAAAGGTGCCCGCGCATATGGCTCAGCAGTAAAACATCAGACTGATCTGCCTTGGCTTCCAGATCGTCCAGATCAATGGTCAGGCTCTCAGTAACACCAACAAAAATCGGCACCGCGCCGAGCGACGCAATCGCACCTGGTACCGGGGCGAGAGTAAAGGCATTTGACAGCACCTTGTCCCCGGCCGTGACGCCACAGGCCCGCAACGCCGTTGCCATCGCATAACCGCCAGAGGCGACCGCCAGCGCATATTTCGCGCCCAACCGGGCCGCAAACTCCTGCTCCAGCAAAGCCGTTTCGCTTACCTCGCCTTTGGCCACATTATAGCGATGCAAACGACCGTGGCGCATAACTGCAACTGCCGCCTCGATCCCGTCTTCGGGGATCGATTCCTGCTGCGTGAAACTGCCAGTAAAAACTTCATTCATGGCGCGAATGTGTGCCGCGCCGCCGTCCGGGTCAATGGCTACTAACCTCCGAACCCGTAAACTTTTCAGTCGGTCGAGGTCAGCTATGTGGGCCAAGACTGATTTCTGCCAAAATTACTGTCCGGGACAGCGCTCAAATGCGCCTAGCGACCCATGCCCTAGGTGATGCTGTCCACATTAGCGAAGAATTCGTCTCGCGCGTTGCTGCGCGGAAACGGCATATCCGGCGCCGGTTGGCCGAGAAAGCTGCACAAAGGGGACCATCCGTCTGCAGGTGAGAAAACCAACAGACGGTTTGCAGGCAGGTGTTCGATGACATCAGCCTCGTGAGCGCGAAATCGCGCGATCAGCGCGTCACTTGACCAATCGTCGCCAATGCTTCGCATCACCGCGCGACGGGCCATACCCGACACAGCCTGCGCGGCGTCTGGCAGCGCCTCGGGATCTTCGATCACCTTCAAAATTGTCTGTTCGATACTCGCATACCAGCTTTCGGCACTGCGCGTAGTCAGGATGATTTTTGCATCTGGATAAAATGCTGCAAGGTCTCGCCAGTACCCCGCAGTGGGCCAGTCAACTGCCGAACGGTTGCCCTCAAACAGCGACCGCCAATCTGGTGAACCGTCCAAAGCGGTTTCCCACAGGGGCACCAGCCGGTCCTGATCATGCGCGACTTCCCACATATGATGACAGACGCCATACCCCAAATGCTCTAACGCAATTTTCAATGAATTGGTTGCAGTTCGCCCCCAGCCAGCGCCAATCACTTCAAGTGTCATCGTGTCTCTCCAATTTTCCTGTCGTTTGCGTACCCCAAATTCTTCACCACGCCATCAGACAGTAGATTTTTTCTCTCTCGCAAGTCCAAGTTTTTAGCAGATGGCAAAAAAATAATTGAAACTCGCAGGAGATAGGCAGCAAGAACACTAATCGTGGCTTTGAGAATGGCACACGAGCGCAGCTTTGTCTGTCGGATCTGATTGGGGTCGCCGCCAGCGGGCACAGCACCAACTGGGCCGATTGACCCGCGATCACGCAGTCGAAGGCGCAAGTAACGCTCTGACGAATACCGAGCTTACACCGCGGACATGGCTACTGTTTCAGCCGATCAGCCGCTGAACCATATCTGGCAAATCGGAAAAGCTATCCAGCAAGGCATCAGGTTGCAGCGCCGCCATATCACCGCCTGCAGGTCCGAACGTCACCAGCACGGATGGCACGCCTGCGGCCCGAGCAGTGTTGTGATCCGTGTCGCTGTCTCCGATCAGAACGCAGCGCGCCGGATCACCTCCGGCCCGGCGCGCCGCTTCGCGCAGCGGTTCCGGATCAGGTTTGCGCACTGTCAACGTATCCGCCCCGATCATGGACGCAAACCGATCCCGGACACCCAACCGCTGCAGCAACAGGTCAGCCAGAGCTTCGGGTTTGTTGGTGCAAATCCCCACACCATATCCACGTGAGGAGAGCACATCGACTGCTTCCATGGCGCCGGGATAGATCACGGTATGGACATCAATCGCCTCCGCATATGCCGCCAGAAGCTTGGGATAATAATAATCCAGCGTGTCCGTATCATGCATTCGCTCCAATCGAGCCAGCCCCAGCGTCAGCATCGCCCGCCCGCCGCGCAGCGCCGTGCCAGCATCCTTGACAGAGTCCAGCATTTCGCCAACTCCCATGTCCACAAAGCAAGTATTGGCAGCGGCAATCAGATCTCCGCTGGTGTCCGCCAAAGTCCCGTCGAGATCAAAAATAACCGTTCTCATGCCTGCCCCATTTCGCGCCAATCAGCGTATTTCCGCAGCAGCATATTGCAGGCTGCAATTTTGTTTGATGGCATGCAGCCTTGCGTGCCGTCCGCAACCGGATAAAACGAGCGCAACACGAATACAAAGAGAAAACAAAAATGAACATCGCATTGGTCATCCTTGCTGCAGGCCAGGGAACCCGGATGAATTCCGAGTTGCCAAAGGTATTGCACCCAATTGCCGGTGCACCGATGTTGGTGCATGCCATGCAAGCTGGCGCATCAGTTTGCCCGGAAACGATCGTGATCGTCGCCGGTCACGGCGCTGATCAGGTAACAAAGCTGGCCCAACAACAGGACGAGACGGCTCAGATCGTACTTCAGACAGAGCAGCTGGGCACCGCCCATGCGGTGGCTCAGGCCCGCCCGGCGCTTGACGGATTTCAGGGTGACGTCATTGTTCTTTATGGAGACACACCGTTCATCCAGCCTGAGACACTTGATCGCATTGTCGAGGCGCGCGCCACCCATGATCTGGTCGTGCTGGGTTTTGAGGCTGCCAATCCCGAACGCTACGGGCGCCTGATCATGCAAGGTGAGACGCTGGAACGCATCGTCGAATTCAAAGACGCCACGGCAGAAGAGCGTGCCATTTGCCTCTGTAATAGCGGTGTGATCGCCTGTGATGCCGCAATCCTGTTTGATCTCATCGATGCGATTGGAAACGACAACGCTGCCGGTGAATTTTATCTGACCGATACCGTTGCCATTGCCCGAGACAAAGGACTCAGTGCGACAGTTGTGACCTGCGATGAAGCCGAGACGATAGGCGTTAATTCTCGAGTCCAACTGGCACAGGCTGACGCTGCATTTCAGAACCGGGCCCGGCTGGCTTTGATGGAGGATGGCGTAACCTTAATGGCCCCTGACACGATCTATTTGGCCTATGACACTGTGATTGGCCGCGATACCGTGATTGAGCCAAACGTCGTTTTTGCGCCTGGGGTCACGATTGAATCGGGCGCGCGCATTCGTGCTTTCAGCCATCTTGAGGGCTGTCACGTTTCTCGCGGTTCCATCGTAGGCCCCTATGCCCGATTGCGCCCCGGCGCTGAGCTGGCCGAGGACACCCGCGTCGGCAACTTTGTTGAGATCAAAAATGCCAGGGTCGACGAAGGCGCAAAAGTCAATCACCTGTCTTATATCGGTGATGCAAATGTTGGCGCGCGCACCAACATTGGGGCCGGCACGATCACCTGCAATTATGACGGGGTAATGAAGCACCACACTGAGATTGGCAAAAATGTCTTTATCGGATCCAATACGATGCTAGTGGCCCCGGTGACTGTTGGCGATAATGCCATGACCGCAAGCGGCTCGGTGATCACCAAAGACGTTGAGCGCGAGGCACTGGCACTTGCGCGGGCCCCGCAAGTCAATAAGCCGGGCATGGCGAAGAAGCTGCTCGATCATCTATTAGCCAAGAAAAAACAAAGAGACAAAGGGCAGTCATAATGTGTGGTATCGTAGGGGTTCTTAGTGACCATGAAGTTGCGCCAATCCTCGTAGAAGCGCTTAAACGACTTGAATATCGTGGCTATGACAGTGCCGGGATTGCCACCGTCAATCGGGGGGTTCTGGATCGTCGGCGCGCTGTCGGAAAACTGGTCAATCTGTCTGATGAACTGGTGCACCATCCTCTCGCCGGAAAGTCGGGTATCGGCCATACGCGATGGGCCACCCACGGCGCTCCGACGGTTGGCAATGCGCATCCGCACAAGGCGGCTGACGTCGCTGTGGTTCACAACGGGATCATCGAGAACTTTCGCGATCTCCGGACGGAACTTGCGGATCATGGCATCGGGTTTGAGACTGAAACCGACACCGAAACCATAGCCTTGCTGACTCAGCATTTTCTGGATGCCGGTGCGACCCCGATCGAGGCCGCCAACAAGACCCTCGACAAGTTGCAGGGTGCTTTTGCACTGGCGTTCCTGTTTCAAGGCGAGGATGATCTAATGATCGCTGCGCGCAAAGGGTCGCCGTTGGCCATCGGGCATGGCGACGGTGAGATGTTTGTCGGATCGGACGCGATTGCTTTGGCGCCAATGACGGATCGAATCACCTATCTCGAGGAAGGCGATCGTGCAGTCGTGACCCGATCCGGGCTCGAAATTCGCGATGCCAATGCAAAACTGGCCAACAGGTCGATCAAAACCATCCAGATTGACAGCACCCGCATCGACAAAGCTGGTCACAAGCATTTTATGGCCAAAGAAATCGCCGAGCAGCCGAATGTGCTGGCGCGCGCCTTGCAACATTACCTGCCGCAAGGGGGTGACGAGATTGTCCTGCCCGATCCGGGCCTAGACTTTAGCAAAATTGATCGGCTGACAATGGTGGCCTGTGGCACGGCGTCTTATGCTTGCCTGACCGCAAAATACTGGTTTGAGCAATTGGCGGACCTGCCGGTCGAGGTCGATGTCGCATCGGAGTTTCGCTATCGCGAGCCTCCAATTACCCAGCGTACGGTTGCTATTTTTGTCAGCCAGTCCGGAGAAACCGCAGACACACTGGCCGCGCTGCGCTATTGCCAAGACAAGGCCGACAAAATTGTTTCAGTCGTTAATGTGGCGGAAAGCTCAATTGCGCGCGAAAGTGATTTGGCCTTACCGATTCTAGCGGGCGTCGAAGTTGGTGTGGCATCAACCAAGGCCTTCACGTGCCAGTTGGCCGTGCTTTTGATGCTGGCGCTGAAAGCGGCCGTGGATCGCGGCAAAATGACGCCCGAAGATCTGGCGGATCACTTGTCGGATTTGCGCGGCCTGCCCGCCATCATGAGCTTGGCGCTGGACAATCCGACCGCAACGCGACGCGCCGCCCGCCGTCTGTCAGAGGCGCGCGACGTGTTGTTTCTGGGTCGGGGCCGTATGTATCCACTGGCTTTGGAAGGTGCGCTAAAACTAAAAGAAATCAGCTATATACACGCTGAAGCTTATGCATCTGGCGAGTTGAAACATGGCCCCATCGCCTTAATCGACAAACAGGTTCCGGTGGTGGTCATGGCCCCGCGCGATAACTTGTTCGAAAAGACCGTTTCGAACATGCAGGAAGTGATGGCACGCAAAGGCAAAGTGATCCTGATCTCGGATGCCGCCGGTCTGGCGGAGGCCAGCGACGGTGTGTTTGAATCGATCCAGATGCCTGACGTGTCTCCGATATTGACACCAATCCTGTACGCCCTGCCGGCGCAATTGCTGGCCTATTACACGGCTGTCGCCAAAGGAACCGATGTGGATCAACCGCGTAATCTGGCAAAATCCGTGACCGTGGAATGACAACAAAGCCCGAGTTGAGCGCTGCCGCTCAGAACGCTCTCACCCAGATTCGCGCCGACGCAAATCCGGAGCGCGCTGCAGGCGCCGCCGCCTATCACAAGGTGGACCGGGTGTATTTGGGCGTTGCCAACCCGGTGCTGAACGATCTGACCAAGAACTGGAGGCAAACCTTCGATGTGCCGGAACGCACCGCCCTTGCCGCAGAGCTCTGGACAACCGATATCTATGAAGCCCGACTGGCCGCTGCAAAACTGTTGACGCAGGCGCGGATCCGCCCTGATGAGGCGGTCTGGGCATTGATTGCAGGCTGGGTGTCAGATTTTGACAGCTGGGCGATTGCAGATCATGCCTGCATGGCCGGCCAGAAACGTCTGATCGCGGACCCCAGTCGCGTAGAACAGGTCGCGCAATGGACCACATCAGACCATCTGTGGACCAGACGCGCGGCGTTGGTGATCACCCTGCCTTGGGCCAAGTTGAACTTTCCCAAGCCGGAAGATGACAAAATCCGCGAGCAGGTTCTGGGATGGGCTGCGTCTTATGTGCCAGATCGGGCTTGGTTTATCCAAAAAGCTGTCGGCTGGTGGTTACGCGATCTCAGTAAACACGACCCTGACAGGGTGCGCGTATTTTTGGCGCAATACGGCGACCAAATGAAGCCGTTTGCGCACAAGGAAGCAGCCAAGCACTTGTAAGTATGGGGGCGGATACTTTTTTAAAGTGTTTTGCGAAATCGGTTTGTCGGGTTTTCGCGAGTTTCAGCGCGACACGATCGCTTGCGGCTAACCGAATCCGGCCCGTGATCCTAGCCGCGCGTTTGCGTCTTGCGGTTTAGCCTGAACCCGCCAGCACCATTGTCATTTCAGTTGCAGAATGTCCGGGACGCAAATCTTGCGTCTTTTTGTCGATGCACCATCCGAACGGCGTAGACGTCTTGGCCCGTCTTTGACTTTGATCTTCGGTTTGGCAATTGGTCCGACGGCCGTGAATGGCCATGGGCTGCGCGAAAGTGGTTTGCCAATCCGGCGCGGCTGCCCGGAAATGTCCAGCGTCTTGCGCTTCAGGTCGACATTGCCAAACACCACAATCTGCACCTGATCTGTCTCTACCACGACTTGCTTCGAGGAAATGCGCCCGTTCGAGATCTGCAGCGGCGCACGCGCGCAGACAATGGTCACCGCAGCGCCTCGGTCCTTGGAGAAAAGCCAGGGGATAACACCGAGCCCCGCCAGATCCAGCAATTGGGAATCAATGCTGCCGTTTCTCATCGATACGTTGGCTGTTCCGTCCAGGGTGGCAAGGAAATCACGCGCCGAGGCGTGGCTGCCAGAAACATCAAAACTAGCGTTCAAAACACCGCTCGCCCCTTTTTTGAACCGTAATTCGTGCATGATTTTACCGAAATTCCACCCCCCCGTGGACCCTGACAGTTTCACGGTATCGGGGTTTTCATCCAGGTCCATCGACCCGGTGATGTCAAAATGCGCGTCGCCGTATTCGAACTTCAGTGGTCCCAAACGCGCCTTGTTGCCCTTCATCTCCAGATCACTCTTCAGACTGGTGCTGCCTTTCTCGCCCTCAATCTTGCGCAGATCAATTGTGACATTAAGATCCATGCCGGACAGCAAGATTGCCTGGCCCAGAGGCTGCAGAGTCACTTTGCGAAACGGACCTGATTGCTGTGATGCATCGGCACTTGCAAGTGCAGTGCCACCAGAGTCATCTACTCCGGCGGCATCGACCTTTTCCGGCTTCGCCAAAACCAACTGTTCAACTATTTTTCCGTCCGCGCTTTCGGATGTGCCATCAGGTTTCTCTGATCCGGCGGGATCAGCCTTTTCCGGTTTAGCCAAAACCAAAGGCTCTTCTATTTTTCCGTTCAGGCTTTCGGATCGGCCATCGGCGGCCGCAGACTGTTGGGACGCGGCTTTTTCCAAATCGTTAAGCTTTGCCAGTTGTACGGATGCCGCAACAATATCGCGCAAATGTTCAACCCTGATCAGATCACTCTCGATCCGCCCCCGCAGCGTCGGATTTGGCTCGTCAGCGTCGAGATCCACGCGCAGATCAAGCTGGGACTGTGCAACGGCAACTGTCAATTCTGAGACCCACTCGGTCCCTTGGCTCGACACCTTTGTGGAAAGTTTCACAGGTCCGGTTTTGATCGGCTCTAGGTCCAGCGCATCCAGAAAATCTGCGCCCGACGGAACATCGGCTGCAATGTTCAGTACCACATCGTCGAATCTGAGCGCGTTTTTGATCGACCCGCTTACGTTCAGATTCCAGAGATCCGTTCCCCGAGATACTGCAACCAGATCCGAAAGGCCAAGTTCTTCTTTGTTGCCACTCAGTCGGAAACCACCTGTAACATTTCCCAGCACGTCCGATGTCTGGAAAAATTCCGGCGCAAGAACACTTGCCATCGGCAGGTCCAGGGTTCCCTCAATGTCGATCCCCTCCAGCCGAAGCGCATCTGCGACAACCCCCTCAAGCACCACAAAATGCGCCTCTGGTGGACCGAGACGCAGCACCAGTTTGCCTATTTTCAATTGTCCGTCAGCGGTCCGGGAAATCTCGGAGAACGAAATCGGCGGTGGTCCAACTCCGCTGGTATCAAGAACAAAACCATTGGTCTCGATCACCATTCGACGTTGCGATATCCCATCTGGCTGAGCGGCAATCCGCATGTCGACGGCAATCAGCTTCAACTCTCGCCGTGACAGGGTTGGCGCTGGCCGGTTGGCCTCGGAATACAGACGAATGATCGTATCAAGGGTGATGTCAGTCGGGTCTCCCAATTCACCCAATTCGCCTGTCAGTTCAAGACTTTGCCCGCCATCCAAGGTGACAAGCAGATCCAGATCTTCAATACGCGCGGACTCTGGTGACTTTTTGAAAACCGCGTTGACATGGCCGGTGCCCGCAATGGGCTTTTCGAGCTTGAGCACATCAAGCAACTGGCCCAGTTCAGCAATTTCCAGCGCAATAGCGGCTGTGTACCCAGCATCATAGCCGCCCTTATCCGGCGTGACGTCAAGCACAGCGTTGATCTGGCTGAAGGCAACTGTCACTTTGAACGGCTGATTTTGCGGGAAATTACCGTTCAGGGACAACTCTTGCCCATTCAGCGTGCCAGCCCCGTGCAAGACCACAGGCGCAGAGCTTTCTTTCTGGCTCAGGTCCAATGACGTCAGAAGCAGATCGAGATCCAGCCCGTTTCGCGCATCTGTGTACATCACGTCCGCGTTCGAAAACCCGATCCTGTGGCCCGCGAGAAAGTCGACGACATTGCCGTTTTTGCCTTTTGAAGAACCCGGCGAAGGATTTGCATCAGGGGTGACACCTGGTGTTTTGGCCTTGGCCGGCGACCATGACGATGTTCCCTCTTCGTCGACCACAAGCGCAAGTTTGGCGCCTGCAACCTGAATATCAAGCAGATCAATACGACCTTTTAGCAGGTCATGCAAAGCCACATCAAATTCCAGTTGCCCAATCTCAGCCAGGCTGATGTTCGCCATGGTCTGGCTAGGCAGCGCCAGCCCCTCAACCGACACATGCAGCACCGAGCCGAGATCAACGACAACGCCACCGGTGATCTCTACAACCTGACCCAGTTTGCTTGTGAGAAGCTGTGCAGTCATATCGCCCCGGGTCTTTGCCAGCATCGACGAAGACAGCACCAGCCAAACACCAAATACGGCAACTCCAAGCAGGCCAGCCATCAGGGCCGCAATCCATTTGATCCAACGCAGCAATGTAATCTCCAATTGTAGCACTCACTATGAGGCATTCTTGCGGGCAATTCCGCTATAATTTCTTCGACAATCGAATCGACCCGTGCTGTCAGGTAGATTGACAATGGCCCAATAATTCACTCGATAGAAGACTTTGGCAAATGTGTCGATTATTTCTATCAAATGGTCCCGCTCAAACCTGACCAATATCTATGACCTGCGTCGTCCGAAAGGGGCCTTGGAGTTTTGTCAGGTAGCATCCAACGGGGTCGATGCCCCTGCAACGTGGCCGTGCCCCCGTCACCCGCCTGAGTGCCATTTCATGTCCCCGTCATTGTAATCATTGTTCGAAACTGAAGCACCTGGATCACCCGTTCATCGGTATTGGCTTCCAACAGATGAGAGGCAAAGCTGCCCCGCACCTGTGCAAAGTCGCTGGCTTGAATATGGCTGCCATGTGTTTGACCGATGTAAAGGCGCGGTCCAGTTGTCGCAATGTGATTGGGTTGATCGTGGGTTTTTCGGGAAACAACCAGCCTTCGGGCCGTGATTCCACTCAATAGTCCCGCAGCAGGTTCACAAGCCCAAGAGACAGCATAACCTTGCGATCCTTGCCACATTTGGACCAGCCTTTGCTTCGGTGATTGACGCAGTTCAAAGACAACAACTAAAACATGGCCCACTATATCAGAAGTTGGTAAAGTCATAACTATGAAGGATTATTTAAAGATGATAGCAGCGCGCAACATTCAAGCGCTCATTGAAAAGCGCGGCCTGCCTCCTGTCGGGCTGGCTCGCGAAGCCAATTTAAATAGGACTGGCGTATTTGACATTTTGAAAGGCCGAGTGAAGAATCCACGCTTAGACACCATGGAAAAGATAGCAACCGCGATAGGCGTTACAGTTCAGGAACTCTTAACTGACATGCCTGACGACAGTTTGCGGGTCACGATTGCAGCAAAGATTGACTCTCTACCTCACAGCACCCGCGTGAGCATAGATGCGATGTTTGATTTGATGATCGCACAAACCCAGAGCAAATGAGATTAGCTAACCGAATGACGACTAGGGTAAACAATTGCAATTTACAAAACTCCGCTCCACATTATTAGGTAATCGTCAGTTCTTGGCCGCGAATTAACAGCTACTCGTCCTGTCCCGAGGTTTTCTTTTGCAGCGACCATAGGGCGGAATTACCTTGCCCAAAATGGTGAGCGATTTGTTTCTCAAAAGGAGGTACTGATGAACTCTGCAAAATCATTCCTGAGCGCGGTGTTTATGGCAGTTGCACCATTGCCAGTTGCTGCACAGTTCAATTCCGCCGCAGAGGTAAAGCCGATTCTGCAAATGATCATCCCGCAATGGGTCGGTTTGCGCGAATATGACGGCCAAGACCTACTCTACTTCACACTGCTTGAAGTTTACCGCTGCGGGTTGGAACAAATCCGTTATCGCATCAACGGTGAAGAGCCTCGCATCTGGGTAACAGAGCCATGTGAAGGCGATGCGACGTTTTCAGAAATTGGCGAAGACCGGTTGCCGTAT
>RCNE010001087.1_pt1 | contig 16086 bp, 16 predicted proteins | sample 2041361 | NCBI WGS metagenome assembly RCNE01 (sample SAMN09708229, study PRJNA481090) | Marine sediment metagenome, whole genome shotgun sequencing project.
GAAGTAATTCGCTATTTTTAGATTGTACTCGAATAATAGCTATATTGAAATCGAGTACTCCGTTACCTAAGAAACTATTTTTAACTCTAAAATCGTTCAGTAACGTTTTAATATCTAATGGCTCAGAATTTTCTAAAAATTCACTAAATATATTTGGTATACTAAACTGAATAAGATTTGCGAGTGCATTTTGTTGAATAAGATACCGGTCTTCATTATTATTAATATGAGTAGTGTAATAATTATAAGTCTCTAAAATTTTTCGCCTAATAGATGTATTTTGAATAACACCAATATTACCAGTACTTTTCATTTCGTCTAAAGTCGTTGTGATTGGGTTAAATTTAGCGGCAGGACGCCATTGGTAACTAAAGTATGACGCTAAAGAATCTTCAATAATTTGTTTCCCTTCAAAATACTTTTGGAGTTTGTTTTTTGATAACGCTTGCCTATCTGAATATTTTTTAGTCTTAGAAATAACAATAGAATCTGTTTGTAAATCTAAAATGAGCTCGGAGAGGTAGCGTTTTTCTGATTTTCTATCAGCGCTTTGATTATTCCAATGACTTACTTGTAATGCTATCAAAATCCCAATAACTACAAGAATAATTTCACCAATAGCGTATTTTAAATACTTTCCGGTTTTATTTTTTCCCATAAGATCATAGCGTATTTTTCTAAAGAATTTTATCATTGGTTAGTTTTCAATTTCGGCATTTATTTGTTCTATAATTTGCTGCATTGTCGTTTTTAACATTTTATATGCTGTTTTTTGTCCTTCTAAATTATATAATTTTTGACGTAACATATTTAATACAAAAATCTCATCTCTATAATCTTCAATAGTTTTAGGCGGTATTTTAGACTGTTTTATATCGACCTTTGTAAAATCATCATACCCATCTAAATCTGGTGTAGCTTGTGGAGTATGATCGAAATTTAACATAAAAGGAGCTATAATATTTCTTGTATAATCCAGCATAGCAGTATCCCAACCTTGGTATCTAGAATTGTAATATTTTGTAATGGAGTCTGTTAAATTCTGGTTCTTTATATACTCTATTTGACCTGATGATATAATATTATTGAATGCTGTTTTAAACACGCATTTCTATCCCTCTTTGCTGGAGTATCAGGCGGGTTCTTCAATGGCCGAAACCATAGCTGAGAATAACATTTCCGTAGATAATATTTACAAAGTATCAACGCTTTATACCTGGTCTCTAGATTTTTACAATAAGAATCCAGTAAAAATAAGCACCATAGCCGCTATAAAAGATAAAAAAGATTTTTGGTTATATGTGGATGATTTGCAGTTGAAAGAGCTCCAGAATTTAGGTTTTGACTGGGATAAACAGTTTACCGAAGATCAATTTAGAATAACGCGATTACAGGCTAAATTTCTCGATCCGGCCACCAGAAAAAAAGTGCTCCATCACATGCATTTAATTCATATTTATTAGTGAGACACGTATTTCTAGAGCCGTAAGCAAATTGAAATATGACGGTCGAACTAATCCTGGCTTTTTTGTTGGGGTCTAGGTTCAACTCCTAACCTTGCTTCGGTTCAATATTCCAGGTGCGGGGCTTGCCATAAGGTTATTGCTTTACGCTTCTACTTCTAGTTCAATTTTTCTAAAGTGATAGCCAATTCCTGTTAAGGATATTGCTGCAGTAATTAAAAAGAATAAGAGGCTGATGCCTACAGAGGTATTTGCATCTAGCCCAAGTAGCGTAGCACCATAAAGGAAAGTAACCTCACGACTTCCTATACCACCAATGGTTAGTGGAATAACCGAAACAATAGAGGAAATCAAAAAGATGAAGAGGTAAGCAACCATATTGTCGTTAATACCTAAAGCCTTTAGAATGAAAAATATGCTTATCAATTGTAAGAGTTGTACTAGTGCAGAGTATCCTACAGCTTTCCAAATGACAGGCAGTACATAACTAAAAAACTTCTTATTTAGAAACCAGTAAAATACTATCCCCAATGGAATTGCAATAGCAAATCCTGCTTTAAAATCATCAAGCGGATTGTTTTGTAAAATGAGGGCCAGTATACAAGTATATAAGCTTATTAGCAATAATCCGCTTAAACGATCTAAGACCAATACCGCTATTATTTTTTTGGTGTCAACGGCGAACTTTTTTTTAATAATATATCCTTTGTAAGCATCACCGCCAATGCCACCTGGAAGAAACAAATTATAAAACATACCTAATAAGTACAATTTCAAGTTGCTTTTTTGTGTCAAAAAAACTTTCAATTGATGAAAATAGAGGTTGAGTCGAAAGGCTGCCAAGATCTTAGAGCCAATAACAAGTAGAAGAGCAATAAAGAGATATAATGGGTTAGCACTTTTTAAAATGACTAGTACTTCTTGAAGATTGAGTTTAGTAAATATAAAATAGATTAGTGCAGCACTTATCAATACCTTCAGAACAACGATGCCTTTTTTATGCAGATTTGCCACCTACTGTTATTTTTTTAATTCTGTAGGGACGTTTCTGCTGAGATTCGTAATAGGTGCGAATTAGAAGTTCCATTACGATTCCGATGGTGAATAATTGAATGCCAGCTAAAATGAACATCAATCCAAAAATCAATAAAGGTCGGGTACCGATGTCTTGACCAAAGCCTAATTTTACAATTAACAGATATATGTTGATCAACCCACCTAAAATAATAAGGAGTACTCCAAGAATTCCGAAGAGGTGAATGGGGCGTTGAAAATACTTTCGAATGAACAACAACAACATCATATCGGCAATTACCTTGAAAACACGCTCAAGGCCATATTTTGAAACCCCCGCGTGCCTTGCGTGGTGTTTTACTGGTACTTGTTTGATTTGGGCGCCTTCTAAATGCGCTAAAAGGGTAATAAATCGATGCATTTCGCCATACAAGTTCAAATCTTTGGCTATATCTTTTGTAAAGACTTTTAGCGCGCAACCGTTATCTTTAATATCTAATTTAGTGACTCTGCGCACCAAGAAATTAGCAATCTTTGAAGGTATTTTTTTAACTAGCGAGTCTTTCCTTTTTTGACGAATACCTGTTACCAAATCATATTCTTCCTGAACAGCATAAGTTAACATTTCAGGTATATCACTCGGGTCGTTTTGTAGGTCACCATCCATAGTAATAATATATTCTCCTTTCGCATGATCGATACCCGCTGCGAGGGCCAAACTCTGTCCGTAGTTCTTTTTGAGCTCAATTAAATGAACCTTCTCATCGTTCATAGCTTTTACCACTTTGCGAGTGTCATCCGTAGAAAAATCATCTATATAAATGATTTCGTAAGAATAGCCTACTAGACTCTCATGAATCTTTTGAGTTAGCAAAACGGCGTTGTCTTGCTCGTTATAAAAAGGGACAACTATGGAAAGTAAAGAATCAGTAACGATGTGCATTGATTGGGTTTGTTGATGTGGTAAATTTAGGATTTTTATTTATGATGCAATTGTAATAATTTCTCGGCAGCATTAAACGGAGAAATTTCATTGTTTTGCACAGCCATTATCATTTTTTGGAGTTCTATTGCCACTTCTTTATTTTGATAAAATTGAAGTTTGAGCTGGTCATCTAGGGTTTGTAGCAGCCAGTTTTTATTTTGCTGTTGCCTTTTTAATTGGAAGTCATTTGTTTTCTTGCTTTGATCAAAATAGGATTGAATCAAATCCCAAATTTCAATTAAACCTGTTTTTTCAAGGGCTGAGCAACTCAGAACTTTAGGAGACCAACCATTTTCTTTGGGTGGATATAAATGTAAAGCCCTAGTAAATTCTGAAATAGCAGCATTAGCGAGTTTCATATGATCACCATCGGCCTTATTGATAACTATGGCATCTGCCATTTCAATAATTCCCCGCTTAATGCCTTGTAATTCATCACCAGCACCTGGCAGTTTTAGTAGTAAGAAGAAATCAACCATGCTATGAACTACCGTTTCACTTTGACCTACTCCTACGGTTTCAATTAAAATTACATCATAATCTGCTGCCTCACATAGTATAATGGTCTCACGCGTCTTTCGAGCAACTCCGCCCAGCGAAACTCCAGAAGGAGATGGGCGAATAAATGCATTTGCATCACGAACTAATTCTTGCATTCGGGTCTTATCGCCTAAAATACTTCCTTTGGTTTGAGTGCTCGTAGGGTCAACAGCAAGAACAGCCACTTTTTTGCCAAGTGAAGTTAATTTTTTACCAAAGCTTTCGATAAAAGTGCTTTTACCAACTCCGGGTACTCCAGTAATACCAATTCGTACGGTATTAGTTTGAGCAGCAATACACCTTTCAACAATAGCATTTGCTTTTTCTTGATGTTCTTTTTTGGTGCTTTCAACAAGGGTAATCGCTCGTGCAAGATCTGTTTTGTTACCATCGCGAATGCCTTTGATTAGTTCTTCGACGTCTGGAAGCTGCTTCCGTTTGTTTTGAATTTTGGAAACTTGATTAGCTGATGTGTCGTTTTGTTGCCCCAAGTCTATTGGTTAATCGGAACTTTAATTTCAGTTTCATCCCATGATAAAGACAAATACAATTGATCGTTATCTTTAAATGTAATATCTAAACTTTCCTTTACTGATGAAAGCGAATGAACTGGTACGGTTACCTGAATAATATCTTCACCGGGGTCACGGGTAGTTTTCTTTCCGCCGCTGATAAGTGAAACACCCCAGTCTGGTACTTCTTTGTTCAAAATAACCTTCCAGCTTTCTTTACTGGGTATGGTCCAGAGCGAATACGTTCCGGCTGATAATTCTTTATCTATAATCTTGATAGCACTCGCTGTTGTTAAGGTAGTAGGTTCATTTGCCCCTGTTCGCCAAACTTTATCGAAAGGCACTAACTCGCCAAAAATCGCTCTCCCTTTCTTTAAAGGACTGGAGTAAGAAACTGATAAATCTAATCCGTTTTGATTATACACGGAGGTTTTTTGAGGGCTAATTTTCTTAGTTTCCTCCTTCATCATGGGCCAACCAACAAACTTAAAAAGCAGGAATAAAACCCCAATAACAATTGCTAAACCTATTAACCATTTTCTAAGTCTCATGTCTTTAGTTTTAAAGTGTTACTATGTATCGAAGTTACTAAAGTATTTTCTATTACTACTTTTTATCAAGTTTGAGCAAGATCATAATAGATCAAAAATGAATGTCGATTCATTTTCGTAATGCTCCCCTGGCCGCAGAATACTGTTGGGAAAGTCTTTTTGATTGGGCGCATCGGGGTAATTTTGAGTTTCAAAACATATCGCAGGAAAATTGGGCGGAGTATACACCACCAAACTGGGTTGATTGGTGCTTACTTCCATCGCAATACCTGACTTTTCAGAGGAGACTCTAGCGACAATTTCTTTTTCAGTATCAACGGAAAAGCAGTTGTCTATGCGTGTGCTGTCAACCTTTTTTTCTTGTAAAAAATCAAAAGAAGTGTTCGCCACTTTTGCTATTTTGCCTGTTGGTAACTTGTTGGCAAGCATTTCGACCATATGAGAGCAATTCAGTTTTAAATTATAATTGCTAATGGAGCTAGAATTATCTAACCTGAAATAAGAATGGTTGGTCAGATTCACAACTGTGGCTCGATCTGTAGTAGCTTGATGGGTAATCATCAATGCGTTATTTACTAGTTTATAGGTAACAGCCGCCTTTAAATTACCAGGGTAGCCTTCTTCTAAATGCTTACTTTGATAAGATAAAGTTACATAAGGTTCACTACCTTGATATACTTCTTCAATTTTCCAGTATTTTTTACCAAAACCTTCTTTGCCGCCATGAAGATGCACCCCTTTTTGTGTATAAACATCATAGCGTTGTCGGTCTAAGTCAAATCCTCCATTTGAAATGCGACCTGCATAGCGACCAATACAAGCACCAAGAAAATTATCATCACTTAAATAATCATTTGGAACATCGAAACCAACAACGACATTTTTAGATTTTCCTTCTTTATCCTTGATTAAAAGTTTTTGAATGATTGCACCATAATCGAGGATAATAAGGGTGATGAATGGTGTGCTAATGGTAACTTGCTTCATACAAAAAATGTGTGTGCTGTCTAAAAGTTATTTCTCAATAATCTACGTAAATTTAGACAATACCGACGTTTGTAACTACTTATTTTGTGTATCTATTTAATAAAATCACTTGTTTTTGCAACATCGTTATTTTTTATTCGTCTTTAGTGTGAGTTCCATTATTTGACAATCAAAACCAACAACGAAACGGGCCTAATGTTTCAAATTGAAATCGTAGAAGAATGCAAAGCGAATAATCGTAAAGCTCAATTAAAGCTTTACAAGCAGTACTGCGACGGTATGTTTTGTGTTGCTATGCGTTTTTTGAAAAATACCGATGATGCTGAAGATGTAATACAAGAATCTTTTATCAAAGCATTTCAAAAAATAGATCAATTCAAAGGCGATGTGACGTTTGGAGCTTGGTTAAAAAGAATTGTGATCAATAAGAGTATTGATTTTCTGAAGTCGAAACAACTGAAAATGGTCGAATTGGATGAAAGCTATATGAGCATTGCTACGGATGATGATTGGACTGTTGATCAAAGCATAACTCTAGATGAGGTGAAGCAAACCATAGAAAGTTTACCAGAAAAATATAGATATGTGGTCATGATGTTTTTAATGGAAGGTTTTGACCATAACGAGATTGCTCAAGTTTTGAACCTGACGGCCTCAAACTGCAGAACTAGATTATTAAGAGGTAAAGGACTTTTAAAAGAACTTTTAAAAAACAAGGGATATGCAACAGGATCTTAGAGAACTATTCAAAAAAGATGTTGAAAAACAAAAGCATCAACTTAGTGATGGTCATGAAGCGAGATTTCTGAATCGATTAGAAGAAGAGCTTCCGAAGAAAAAGAAACCATCCTTCTTTTTTTTGAAAATTGCGGCTACTGCTTTGTTGTTAGTGAGTTTCGGCTATCTCGCCTTTGAAAAGTATACTGAAGAAGACCCTATAAAGACTACAGTCGTTGAAAAAGGGAATGAAGTTGAAACTTCTAAAAGGATTTCTTTGGGTGATCTTTCACCTGATTTGAAAAAAGTAGAGAACTATTATGTAGCTAATATCAATTTGGAGCTTTCTAAACTTGACGTTTCAGACGACTATAAGGGTTTGGTAGATAGTTACATGCTTCAATTAAGTGACTTAAATACGGAGTACAAGAAACTCAATATGGAACTTAATCAATTAGGACCTAATGATCAGACCATTTCCGCTTTGATTGAAAATTTACAATTACGCTTGCAATTATTACAGAAATTAAAAAAGAAGTTGAACGAATTAAACACATCAAAAAATGAACAAATTGAGACGAACACCATTTAAAACACTTGTCTTGCTCCTATGCCTTATCACCATGGGAGCTTTCGGGCAAAAGCAAACAAAAAAATTCAATGAAACCTTTGCAGTGGCTAATGAGTCAGTATTAGACATTAATACCAGTCATGCCGATATTGAGTTCGAAACCTGGGGTAAAAATGAAATAGTTATTGAAGCTACCATAGAAATAGAGGGAGCAACAGCTGAGGAGGCTGCCGATTATTTTGAAAATGCCGGTGTTGAGATTTTTGGAAACAGTAAGAAAGTAACTATCAAGACCGGAGTTGAAAACAAGTGGTTTTTAAGGCAGGCTATTGGAGATGCACAAAATTTCCACTTTGAGATGCCTGAAATGCCAGAAATACCAGAAATAGAAGTTTTGGATTTCGAGTTTGATTTCGATTTGGAGGAATTGAAAGATATGCCAACATTAACAATGAACCCGGATGTCGAATTTGATCATGAGGCTTTTGAAAAGGATGGCGAAAAGTATTTAAAGAAATGGCAAAAAGAATTTGAAAAAGGCTTCGATAAAGAGCATATTAAAAAGTTAGAAGAGTGGGGAAAACGGATGGAGGTACGTCAATTGGAGATCCAAAAAAAGCGAGAAGTAATGTCTGAAAAAAGAGAAATAATGCATGAAAAAAGAGAAATAATGCATGAAAAAAGAACAGAAGCGCATAATGAACGTATGGAAAAAATGGCTGAAGCTCAGCAACAACGTATAGAAGCTCAAAATAACCGAAGAGAAAATCTTTTAGAAATTCGGGAGAGGGGTAGAGCTGTTCATGATTCAACTAGTATTTTCATTATAAACAGTCAAAGGCAACCAAATATTTTTTATAGTTCCTCAAAGGGTTCGAGCAAAAATTACAAGGTAAAAAAGACTATTAAGGTCAAAATGCCAAAGTCAATGAAAATTATAATGAATGTTCGCCATGGTGAGGTTAAATTGGCAGAGAATACGAAAAATATCAATGCTACCTTGTCACATTCTAGTTTAGTTGCAGCCACAATTGATGGTGATAAAACCATAATTAATGCGTCATATTCACCCGTTAGCGTTCAGCATTGGAATTACGGCCAGCTGCAAGCGAATTATTCAAAAAAAGTCGACTTAAAAAGGGTGATGAACTTGCGTTTGAATGCTACATCTTCTGATATAACTATAGATAATTTGGCTGTTAGCGCTTTCATTAAAAACGATTTAGGCCCATTACAAATAAATTCAATAGGCGCCGATTTTAAAGAAATAGATATTTCACTTCAAAATGCTGAATTGAATTTCAAAACTCCAGAAGTACCGTTTACGATTTACGTAAACAGTACTTCTTCTAAACTAACTTGCCCATCTGATATAAGTTTAATTCGCACAAAAAATGGAAATACTATTATAAACAAAGGTTTTCGAGGAAATGAAAATGCCAATGGGTCTATTGTAATTCACTCAAAATATAGCGATGTTATTTTGCAGGATTAGTACTTGCAAACGCACTACAGAATTACCTCTTCAGCATTTCAAGTGACTTCTAGCTCCTCTTTGTACTAAAGTATCTTCTACTAAAATCTAAAAGCCTTTTTTAGATAAAAACTTAATGTTCTTCCTCCTTTAGATAATCACCAAAATTCTCTTTAAACCGATTCAACCTAGGAATAGAAACGTTTGTGATATACGAATTTTTTGGATGTTTTTTTTCATAATCCTGGTGATACTCTTCTGCAATCCAAAATTTTGTTAATTCAGTAACCTCTGTAGTGATTGGATCTCCTTCATACACATTTTGATCGGTCAGAGCGCCGATATAGGCTTCAATAATAGCTTTCTCTTCTTCAGTCTGGTAAAATGCAACTGATCGGTATTGAGTTCCACGATCAGGTCCTTGTCTATTTAGAAGGGTAGGATCATGTGAACCAAAAAATACCTGAACAAGCTTCGTAAATGAAATCACTTGTGGGTCATAATATACTTCTACTGCTTCGGCATGACTGGTCATTCCTCCACCAACTTGCTGATAAGTAGGGTTTTCTTCAGTACCACCTGCATAACCAGAAACTGCTTCTTTAACTCCTTTTACACTTTCGAAAATAGCTTCTACACACCAAAAGCATCCGCTTGCAAAGTACGCTGTTTCATATTCGCTAAGATCTTCCTGTGAAAATTTCACAATATGCTTTTTGGCTACTTCTACATTTGCTGATTGCTCTTTCTTTTGATTTGATTGACAACTAGCCGAAACAAACATGATGGATGTAAGTATGCTTAGATTAAAAATATGCATGACGTTTTTAGTTTTAGACTTTGTGGTGTAAGTTACAAACTCCTTACAGCATCAAAGTTAAAAAATGTTAACGTTATTACTAATTCGTATTAGCAGTTAGATAGGAATAGAAAATAAAAAACCTCGCCAAACGGCGAGGTTTAATTTTAAGCCAATAAAATACTCAGAGCTATATAAATTAATTGAACTAATTATGGGTTTATAGTACCATCTCCAAAAACTTCGATTGCCGAAACTTTAGGTTTGTCAACAGTTGAGGTAAATACAATATTTAACTCTCCATCAGTTACCTCAACGTCGTACATTTTGGTTATAGCTTTTGCTGCACCACCTGCAACTTCAAATACGTCAAAGTCGTTTAAAATAGACATTTCTTCTATATCAATATCAAAAACTCTGCTGCCTATTCCGCCTACTTCTTCATTTTCATCGGTTTTTGTAACTCCCCAATAAATTTCTGCAAAATGAAGTTTAACTGTATAAGTGCCATTAGTAACTGGTATGTCATATGAGACGGGACCTTGGCTTGCATCATTAGATGTTATCGTTTCGGTTAGATAAATTTCATCTAGATCAGTATTCTCAATTTCTGTAATACTAGAATGGGCAGTATAATCCGCACTAGGTGCACTGATGTACTGATCTTCTAAAAAAGTATCAGCGCCAATAGTAACTTCTGGACCGCCAGCATTAATTTTCAAAAGTGAAGGGCCTGATAATTCTGTAGATTCCTCGGCATCTTCAGGGCAACCATCTAGAGCAGCAACACCAGCTTCGTTAGGACAAGCATCATCTTTATCTGCGATTCCGTCTTCGTCAGCATCTGGGCAACCCGCTAAAGTGGCCAGACCAGCTTCATTAGGACAAGTATCATCCTTATCTGCAACCCCGTCATTATCAGCATCAGGACAACCGCCTAGAGCAGCAAGACCAGCTTCATTAGGACAAGCATCATCTTTGTCAGCAACCCCGTCACCGTCAGCATCAGGATCCATCTGAACAATGGGATCTGAATCATCGCTGCCACATGAAATGGGAACTATTACGAATGCAACAAGTAAAAACAAAAGTGCAATTCTAAAGAAATTAGTTTTTTTCATAATCAAGTAATTTTGGGTTTTGGATTATTTCTTTTTCAAAAATTATTAACGTAAAATTATTTAACCTTTTAGTAATTAGCAACATAATTTGTATTTATTCGACTAAAACGGCTAATTATTACCGTTATTCTAACGAAATATGCTACTATAAAGTATATAACTAACTTATAACGAATTTAGTATCTAATTTGAACTCATAGACTAACAACGTTATATATGCTAACAATTAAGTCTGTAAAAACCCTAAAATTTCATTAATTTATAGATAAAGCGCATGATTTCTTCGTTTAAACCAACTACTAATCCTTTAATATCACCCAATTTAGTTTTAGATACGACTATTGCTTTAAACCAGTATTGTGCATTAGATTTGAGTATGTCTAATGTAGAATTAAAGCATATTGATATTAGTAATCCAGATGCTTGTCAGAAGTACATTGATGCTGTTTTAGTCAGAAACCGAGCTAAAATAGCCTGGGCTGGTTATTTAGAAAAAAGAAATCTTTACGCCGACAAGGCAAGCTTCTCTCAGTTGAACTCAAAACGAAACATTCATTTAGGTATAGATTTTTGGACCAAAGCTGGCACCAAGGTAATAACCCCCTTGAAAGCTAAGGTCCATAGTTTTCAAAACAATAAGACTATCGGCGACTATGGACCAACAATAATCTTACAACATGAATTTGGAGGAATTCTGTTTCATACTTTATACGGACATCTATCTATAGCATCCATAGAAAATATACATATTGGACAAACATTCAAAGCTGGTGAAACAATCGCAACTTTAGGTACACCAGATATTAATGTGAATTATGCACCTCACCTTCATTTTCAAATTATTATGGATATGGAAGGAAAAAAAGGTGATTACCCAGGGGTATGTGCCGAGGATCGTTTAGATTTTTATTCCAAAAACTGCCCTAATCCGAATCTACTACTACAAATTCCTTCTTAATTTCTCGATTAAAAACAAATTGGTTCGGTGAAGTGAAAAACGATACATTCACCTTCATCGAAGATTTTTTGCACTTTATCCTAAGTTGTGTCGATTACCGAAAATAGGGGGCTATTCGACGAATGGGCACCTTTCAAAATGCACTTGCGTGAGTTATAATAGTAACAAAACGCAAGACATGAAAGCTATACTTACTATTATATTGGTTCTTTTTATCGGAGTTGCTGCACAAGCGCAGAATACTACAAATGAAGTTAAAGTAGAGACTATCGAAATGTCTATAGTAACTTTTACTTCTAACAAAGAAGTTACTTATAAAGAAGTCATTAATGAAAATATAACTGAAGTAGCTCGCTTATATAAATTTAAAAACTCTAGAATCAAAAAAGCATTGGCTTTTACAACAAAAAGAAATAAAGCTAAGATGGCTTAATGGAAAGCAACACATCTACTCAATAAAGCACCTCCTTTAAAACGACCCAAACATTCTCTCGTACTATTTTTTGCCCTTCAGCTGTTGGGTGAATTCCATCTGGCAGATTCAATTCAGGATTTCCGGCAACCCCATCCAACAAAAAAGGAATCAATTGCAAATCATTTTTCTCAGCCAAATCAGGAAAGATGGTTCGAAACTCCTTCGTATACTCTTGACCCATATTAGGTGGGATTTGCATACCCGCTAAAATAATTTTGGTAGTCGAATTTTTTGCTCTAACCTCATCGATAATAGTCTGAAGATTTTTTCTTGTTTCTGTTAGTGGTATACCACGCAAGCCATCATTGGCGCCGAGTTCTAAAACAAAAATGTCAACTTTTTGTTTTAATACCCAGTCCAATCTATTTTTTCCTCCTGAAGTTGTTTCTCCACTTAATCCGGCATTGATGACCGTATATTTAAGCGCTAAAGAATCTAAACGGTCTTGTATAAGGCTAGGAAAAGATTCTTTAGTGTCTAGACCATATCCAGCCGTAAGACTATTTCCAAAAAATAAAATAGTTTTTGAATTGGTTTCTTCTAAAACTTCAGCGGAAACTTCTGTTTCTTTGGTTGCATTCGTTGTACTACTTTCTGCTTTTTTGGTGGTAGTATCTCCACAGGAAAGCATCCCTAGAAAAAACAAAAAATAACTTAATTTTAAGAGAATGTGCATAGCGGTTCGATGTGTTTATCAGAATCATTTCCTTAATTTGCATGCTGCTATAGAAAATGAGAATTATGCCAAAGATATTAAACGTTCGTAACCTAGGAAAGACCTATACGAGCGGTTCAAAACAATTAACCGTATTAGATGATATTTCGTTCGATGTAGAAGAAGGTGCAACATTTTCAATAGTTGGACCCTCAGGTAGTGGCAAAACTACATTATTAGGACTTTGTGCTGGACTAGATGATGCAGATACAGGAACTGTTGAACTTTGCGGAACCATTTTAAAAACATTAAATGAAGATGAGCGTGCGTTATTGAGAAACAAAAATATAGGTTTTATCTTTCAAGACTTTCAGCTACTATCCACTTTAACTGCTTTAGAAAATGTGAGTGTTCCTTTAGAATTACAAGGAGCAAAGAATGCAGCGGTGGTTGCAAAAGAGCTTTTGCAAAAAGTTGGTTTGGCCGAACGAACACATCATTACCCATCGCAGTTGTCTGGTGGTGAACAACAACGAGTTGCCTTGGCACGAGCATTCTCAAATAAACCGGCACTTCTTTTTGCCGATGAACCTACAGGAAATTTAGATGAAGAAACTGGCGAAAAAGTAATTCAGTTGCTTTTTGAACTGAACAAAGAAGCGGGGACAACCTTGGTCATCGTAACCCACGATCTTGATTTAGCAAAGCGTACCCAACATATTTTACGATTGAAGGGCGGCAAAATTTTGTCAAACGAAACTACACCTGTATCGTGAGTGATCGTCCTATAATTTCAAAAGCAGGCTTTAATTGGTTACTGAAAATGGCATGGCGCGACGGAAAAGCAAGTGGCAAACGCTTATTGCTTTTTATGGCTTCTATAATTTTAGGTATTGCAGCCGTAGTTGCCATTCAGTCGTTTAGCAAGAACCTAGAAGAAAACATCGCTTTGCAATCGAAAGCTTTGATGGGTGCCGATTATATTATTGATAGCAATCAACTTCCCACAGAAAAAGTTCAAAAACTTATCGATTCTTTAGGGTCGAGAGGTCGAGAGGTCAATTTTGCATCTATGGCGGCTTTCCCGAAAAATGGACTTTCAAAATTAGTGCAAGTGCGCGGTATTGAAGGTGCATTTCCAATATACGGGGAGTTAGAAACAGTACCTGAATCTGCTGCAAAGGGCTATAGAAAAAAGAAAGGTGCTTTGGTTGATGCCACATTAATGTTGCAATACAAGCTAAAACCAGGAGATAGCGTGAAGATTGGCGCACTCACTTTCCCCATTATAGGTTCTGTTGTATCTGCCCCTGGTAGTAGTGCTATTTCTGCAACGGTAGCTCCACCCGTGATTTTACCCTTTGGTTTTATTGAGGGTACAGGTTTACTGCAAACAGGAAGTCGTATCAAGTACAATTATTACTTTAAAGAAGCTGTTGGTTTTGATATTGAAGCATTAGATGAAGCTATTGACCCTATTTTAGATGCTGAAAATGCTGATTTTGATTCGCATACATCAGTAAGTCAAAGGTTAGGTAGACGGTATGAAAATTTTGCTCGTTTTTTAAATTTAGTAGCTTTTATTGCTTTGTTACTTGGTTGTGTTGGTATTGCGAGTTCGGTTCATATTTACATCAAAGAAAAACTTCGGGGCATTGCAGTTTTGAAATGTTTAGGCGCGACAAGAAAACAGACTTTCTCAATCTATCTCTTACAAATTGCGGGCATGGGTCTGATTGGAGGCATCATAGGAACCTTTACTGGAATTGCCTTGCAGCAAACCTTCCCGTTGTTACTACAAGACTTTTTACCCTTTTCAGTTGAGATCGCAATAACTCCTCAGCCCATTATTATGGGGTTACTTTTGGGTGTTTTTATGTCTGTTTTATTTGCCTTGTTTCCATTACTTGCAACTTGGTATGTTTCGCCGTTAGAAGTACTTCGTATTCAAGAAGGAAGGGTTGTCAAATCAAGAAAAGCTGCAATTTTCGCGATTTTCGTATTACTAGGAATCATGACCTTTATTTTTGGTTTTTCCCTTTGGTTGTTGAAAGATTGGCGATATGCCTTGGCGTTTGTTTTTGGAATTTTAATAACCTTCTCAATCTTAGCAGGTACTTCTTTGTTATTTATGAAAGGTATAAAAAAATACTTTCCACGGTCCTGGAGCTTTGAGGCACGACAGAGTTTGTTGAATTTGTATCGACCAAATAATCAAACTATGGTATTGATTTTGGCGATAGGAGTGGGGTCTTTTTTAATCAGCACCTTATATTTTACCAAGGATATTTTGTTGGCCAAAGCGACTTTAGAGGAAAATATGAAAAGTCCGAATATTATTTTGTTAGATATTCAGACGAATCAAAAGGAGGAAGTTGCAAACACCATCACACCCAAGGGTTTACCTATTCTAGACAATATTCCCATTATCACCATGCGGATGCATAGTATTAAAGGAAAGCCTGTCAACGACATTCGACTAGATACTACGTCTACCATTAATCAATGGATATTAAACCATGAATTTAGAGTAACCTATCGTGATTCAATGATTGCTTCTGAAAAACTAGCTTCCGGTAAATGGGTAAATGAAATTCCAAAAAATGGACCTGTACCAATTTCATTATCAGACAATGTCGCGCGCGATGCTCAAGTAGTAGTTGGTGACACGTTGATGTTTAATGTGCAAGGCGTTTTGATGGAAACCAAAGTTGCAAGCATTCGAACCGTAGATTGGGGGCGTATGCAGCTGAACTTTTCTGTAGTTTTCCCAAAAGGAATTCTAGAAAATGCACCTCAGTTTCATGTGATTACTACCAATGCACCTGACAAAAAGTTATCAGCGCTACTACAGCGTGATTTGGTGACAAAATTCCCTAACGTTTCTGTTATTGATCTACGTCAAGTACTAACTCTGATTCAAGGTATTCTTGACAAAATATCGTGGGTCATCAATTTTATGGCATTTTTTAGTATTCTAACTGGTATTATTGTTTTGATTGGCTCTGTAAGAACAAGTAAACATCAACGTATAAAAGAGAATGTCTTGCTTCGAACCTTAGGTGCTAGAAGCAATCAGATCTTAAAAATAACAGCTTTAGAATATTTGTACTTAGGCGTACTAGGCAGTGGAATCGGAATTTTACTTTCTTTGATTAGCAGTCAGTTATTGGCATGGCTTGTTTTTGATTCTCCTTTCGTTCCGTCATGGGTGCCATTTGGTGTTTTATTACCAGGCATTACTATTCTAGTTTTATTAATAGG
>RCNE010000906.1_pt1 | contig 16071 bp, 14 predicted proteins | sample 2041361 | NCBI WGS metagenome assembly RCNE01 (sample SAMN09708229, study PRJNA481090) | Marine sediment metagenome, whole genome shotgun sequencing project.
GAATCATTGGAAACCTTGACTGCATCGCGCATATAGCGACGCAATTCCTTTTCACCGTGAACAACATCCATGGCACGGCCACCGAGTACATACGAGGGCCTGACAACCAGCGGATAACCGATTTCACTTGCCAGACCGACGGCCTGCTCTACACTGGTCGCCGTCCGGTTGGGTGGCTGGCGCAGATCCAGCTTCTTCAACATCTGCTGAAAACGCTCACGATCCTCCGCAAGATCAATTGAATCGGGCGAAGTGCCAATGATCGGTACACCAGCCGCCTCAAGCGGGCGCGCCAGGTTGAGCGGGGTTTGGCCACCATATTGAACAATGACACCCTCTGGATTTTCGCGATGGACTACTTCCAGTACGTCTTCCAGTGTCAACGGCTCAAAATAAAGCCTGTCAGAGGTATCGTAATCGGTGGAAACCGTTTCTGGGTTGCAATTGACCATGATGGTTTCATAACCTTCATCGCGCAGCGCCAGTGCGGCGTGTACACAACAATAATCAAATTCAATGCCCTGGCCGATGCGGTTGGGGCCTCCACCCAGGACCATTATCTTTCTATTACCCGATGGCTCGGCTTCGCACTCCTCCTCATAGGTGGAATACAGGTAAGCGGTTGTAGTGGCAAATTCGGCTGCACAGGTATCGACACGTTTATAAACCGGTCGCACACCCAGTTGATGGCGGTGCGTGCGCAATTCCAACTCACTCACACCCACCAGTGTCGCCAGCCTCGCATCCGAAAACCCCTTTTGTTTAAGCGCGAATATTCTCTGTTTGTCGAGTGCCGCGAGACCCTTCTTCATGACCTCTGCCTCGCAGTTGATCAGGTCTTCGATTTGCGCCAGGAACCATGGATCTATTTTGGTCAACGCATGAATTCTTTCTGCGCTCAGCCCTTCCCTGAAGGCATCGCCAACATAAAACAGGCGCTCGGCACCCGCTTCGCGTAACTCCCGTTTCAATTCTGCGGCACGATCTTCGGGATCTTCAGACTGCAAAATCGGGTTAAAACCGTCCCGGCCTGTTTCCAGGCTTCTCAGTGCTTTTTGTAATGACTCCTGGAAGGTACGGCCGATCGCCATCGCCTCCCCCACCGATTTCATCTGCGTGGTCAGACGATCATCAGCAGCTGGAAACTTCTCAAATGCAAAACGCGGGATCTTGGTCACCACGTAATCTATCGCCGGTTCAAACGAAGCCGGGGTTGCGCCACCGGTAATTTCATTGCGTAACTCATCCAGCGTAAACCCGACTGCCAGTTTGGCTGCAACCTTGGCAATGGGAAAACCCGTGGCCTTGGATGCCAGCGCCGATGATCGCGAGACACGCGGGTTCATCTCGATAATGATGACCTTTCCGTTTTCAGGGTTAACCGCAAACTGAACATTGGAACCACCGGTATCCACACCAATCTTACGTAATACGGCGATCGATGCATCGCGCAGAAACTGGTATTCCTTGTCAGTCAGGGTCAGTGCGGGTGCGACGGTTATCGAATCGCCCGTATGAATACCCATCGGGTCCAGGTTTTCAATCGAGCAGATGATGATGCAGTTATCCTTGTGATCGCGCACCACCTCCATTTCGTATTCTTTCCAGCCCAGCACGGAGACTTCGAGCAGGACTTCAGAAGTCGGCGACTGCTCCAGACCACGTTTGACAATATCGACAAATTCCTCACGGTTATACGCGATACCACCACCTGAACCACCCATCGTGAACGAGGGGCGGATAATGGTTGGAAAACCGATTCTTTCCAGGCTATCAAGAGCTTCATCAAGCCCGTGTGCCAGTTCTGCTCGGGGTGTATCGAGACCAATCTCCGCCATCGCCTTACGGAATAAATCCCGGTCTTCGGCCATATCGATGGCTTCACGGGTTGCACCGATCATCTCTACACCGAATTTCTCAAGAACACCCTTGCGTACCAGGTCCAGTGAGCAGTTCAGAGCTGTTTGGCCACCCATGGTTGGCAACAAGGCATCCGGACGTTCTTTTTCAATAATCCTTGAAACCGTGCGCCACTCTACCGGTTCGATATAGATGGCATCCGCCATATCCGGGTCTGTCATGATGGTTGCCGGGTTTGAATTCACCAGCACCACACGGTAACCCTCTTCGCGTAAAGCCTTACAGGCCTGGGCACCGGAATAGTCAAACTCGCATGCCTGCCCGATCACGATTGGACCGGCACCGATGATCAATATGGTCTTAATGTCAGTTCTTTTTGGCATAAATCATCAATCTTTGCTGTTCATCAGGCTTATGAAACGATCGAACAAGGGTGCGACATCATGTGGACCAGGGCTCGCTTCCGGGTGGCCCTGAAAACCAAATACCCGGCCATTGTTCAGCTCGATACCCTGCAGACTGCCGTCAAATAACGACCGGTGTGTTGCCCGGATATTTTCCGGTAAACTTTTCTCATCCAATGCAAACCCATGGTTTTGACTGGTTATAAGAACCTGCTTTGTATCCAGATCCTGGACCGGATGGTTGGCACCATGGTGACCAAACTTCATCTTGATAGTCTTGGCGCCTGCGGCAAGACCGAGTAACTGTACACCCAGGCAGATACCAAACACCGGAAGATCCGTGAGCAGTATTTGCTGTATGGCCTCAATGGCATAATCGCAGGGCTCGGGATCACCCGGCCCATTGGACAAAAACACGCCGTCGGGTTGCATCGCGAGTACATCACTGGCTACGGTCGTGGCAGGCACTACGGTTACCTTGCACCCCCTGTCACTCAGCATACGCAAAATATTCCGTTTGATACCAAAATCATATGCAACGACGTGACGCACCGGGGTAGTCGGCTTCCAGTCACAGGAATCAAGCTCATAGCTCCCTTGTACCCACTCATACGCCTGGGTGGTGGTCACAACACGTGCAAGATCCTGCCCCTGCATACCGGGAAAGCTCCGGGCATTGTTCAAAGCCATGGATTCATCGGGTTGCTCGCCTGCAACTATGCAACCACCCTGGGCGCCCTTTTCTCTTAATATCCGCGTCAAACGACGGGTGTCAATTCCGGAAATTGCAACAATGCCGTTCGCTTGCAGGTAGTCCTGCAATGATTCTTCACTACGAAAGTTACTATGCAACATCGCCGCATCACGTACGATCAGACCGGCCGCCATCGGACGCGCGGACTCTTCATCGACGGGATTGCAACCGGTGTTGCCAATATGGGGAAACGTCAACGTGACAATCTGTTTTGCGTAGGAGGGGTCGGTCAGAATTTCCTGGTAACCGGTCATCGAGGTATTGAATACCACCTCACCGGTCGTGGCACCTTCCGCACCCATGCTTTGACCGTAAAACAAACTTCCGTCTTCAAGTGCCAGCAAAGCCTGCTGTGTCAATTTCCTGTCTCCGGATATGCAAAACGGGAACGCTGCAAAGTGCGATTCCCGCTTAGATTTAATGTATATGTACTACGTCTTCCGAATATTTCAGTTCGCAGTCGCAAATGTTGTTCTAAGCGACAGAATTTTACTGGAACGAGATACACCTGTCTAACAAATATGTTCAGGAAGAACTGAATGTGCGACTAAAGTGTCTCGGGGCCAACATATGTGTCAGGCGTGCGCTGAACCAACCAGTGGGGGCGCTGGGGCGGGTATTGTCTTACCGGGACACGCTCAAGCACATCCATGTGTCGCTCGATACTCGGCTTCCTGCCTCGTACGGTCCCGGTAAGACAATACCCACCCCAGCTTCGGCCTGACCTTGGTGCATCTATCAGAAACCAATGATCTATGATTTCCCACTGAGCCGAGGGTGTGTGGTTCCTTACTTCAGGACCGTGAGCGACATGGATGTCGCGCCCGAGCGTACATGGACGTATTCACAGCGAGTCCTGAAGAAAGGTACCGCACGACCTCGGCTCCCATGCGGATAAAGAGTTTAGGTGTATGTGTGACCAGATATGTTCAGGATGAAGGTTACTTCGCGATAGAGATTCTGTGACCCCTTCAGTCCAACCCCATCCAATCACTGGTGGAATAGTAACCGGGAGTCTGTTTGACCAGCCATTCGCCGGCTTTGAGTGCGCCTTTTGCAAAAACATCGCGGTCGAGCGCTCTGTGGGTGATTTCTATTACTTCATCCGGCATTGCAAAGCTGACTGTATGCTCACCCACAACTTCGCCTTCACGTATGCTTGAAAAAGCGGGTTCATCTTCATCAGCATTGGATGACCCGACCAGATGCTCTGAACGACCTTCCATTGCGGCACTAGCCAGCGCCAGTGCTGTGCCCGAAGGTGCATCTTTTTTGTGCTGATGGTGTATGTCAGATATCGAGATACTTGCACGGACACCAAGGACATTGGCCGCCTGGCGGACGAGCGACGTCATCAATGCAACGCCATGACTCAGATTGGGTGCCCATAAAACCGGTACTTTTAATGCCGCACTTTCAAGCGCCTTGATATCATCTTCTGTCAATCCGGTGGTTCCGCTTAGCAGTGCCACGTTCCTGGCCGAGCACCACTGAGCCGCAAGCTCTGTACCACCAGGCAGCGTGAAATCAATCAGCAAATCTGCGGAATTATTCACCTCTTCAAGAGATTCGAACCAGTTGGTGCCAGTGTCATCATCCGGTTTGGTTCTGGATACCAGGCCCAGCAGTTCAAAGTTTTTGAAATCCGCTAACAGGACCTGCACCCGGCGTGCCATCCGGCCTGCCCCATGGAGCAGGACTCGGGTCATGAAGTCATCCGTTCAAAAAACTCCTTTACCCCACCCAACCATGAACTCGACTTTGGATTATGGTCGGTTTTACTGGACTCATAAGTTTCCTGGAACTGCTTCAACAGGGCCTTTTGATCCTTGGAAAGCCTGACTGGTGTCTCAATAACCACTTTGCACATCAGATCACCCTGGCGGTGACTGCGTACCGATTTGACACCTTTGCCCCTCAGACGAAACATGCGCCCGGTCTGGGTTTCTGCGGGTATTTTCAGTTTTACCTGGCCTTTAAGCGTCGGTATCTCCAACTCACCACCAATAGCGGCGGTGGTAAAGTGGATAGGAACCTCACAGTAAAGATCATCACCGTCACGTTCGAATAGACGATGCGCAAGCACCCTGACTTCGACATACAGGTCTCCCGGCGGGGAACCGGCCATACCTGCCTCACCCTCACCAGCCAGCCTGATCCTGTCGCCTGTATCCACACCTGGTGGAATTTTCACCGATAGGGTCTTGGTCTCTCGTACCCTGCCCTGACCATGACAGGACGAACAAGGGTTCTTAATGACCTGCCCCATCCCCTTACAGGCTGGACAGGTTTGCTGGACTGAGAAAATCCCCTGTTGCATCCGCACCTGGCCAATACCGCCGCAGGTCGTACATGAGGTTCTCTCACCATCCTCAGCGCCACTGCCGTCGCATTCTTTACATTCACCCAGGGTGGGAATACGAATTTCACGGGTAATTCCCGACACAGCCTCTTCGAGATCAAGTTCCATCGCAAAGCGCAGATCAGAGCCACGCTGCTGTTGTTGCCGCCCGCCACCACGACCACCCCTGCCACCAAAGATATCACCGAAAATATCCCCGAAAACATCTCCGACATCACCATCGAAGCCAGCCGGACCACGTGCACCTGGACCGGTCGCGGCATGACCAAACTGGTCGTAGGCTGAACGCTTCTTAGGGTTCCTGAGAACATCGTACGCTTCCTGGGCCTCTTTGAAATGCTCCTGGGCGTCAGTATCATCCGGGTTTCGATCCGGATGAAATTTCATCGCCAGCTTTCGGTAGGCTTTTTTGAGTTCAGCGTCTTCAACGTTTCGCTGAACTCCAAGAACTTCGTAATAATCGCGTTTAGCCATAATATTAGGGGTCTGCATTACAGTTGTTTTTATCTGCCACTAATTTGCGGTCGAATCATGGCCAATTCAAGCGCAAGACACCCAATCGCCGTCTAAGTCTTCACATTTTCTTTCAGAATCGTTGTGATTCGTGAGTTGTTGTTTCTGTTCAGACAAAAAAGATTCAGCACTCCGCTACGATCTTCACAGACTTTTAGCGATTGACCTGGCTCATCAAAATAATAAAAATCGTAGCCGAGCTTTTCCAGGTAAAGTAACCAGCGCTCGGGATTATTGATCTCTATCAGCAGGGCCGGGTAGTGGCTGCTGAGGGTATTCTCAAGACCCTTCAGAGCCTGCTGCTCAAACCCCTCGACATCCAACTTGATCAGATCGGGTGCCAAATCGAAGTTATCCAAAGGCACAACACTCACAGGTATCAACCGGTAACCACTCTTGTCGCTGGCATCAAAGCCCGATTCAGCCAATCGTTGTTGCACATAGTCCTTTTCGAATTCGGCAGGGTCCAGCGAACCCTGCGCGCTCAGCCCAGAAGCCCGGCGACCGGGAACATAAAGTGTTTTCTGCGAGGATTCATCACCGGCCGCGACCAGCCGGAAAGAAAAGCGCAACGGATGTAGTATCCGGATTAACGACAGGCTCCAGCGATGTTTGCGGTTGGGTTCTACTGAAAACACCCGCAAACGGCTTGTCCGGCTCAATATCGACAGGGCAGACTGACCCCGGCTCGCACCAACATCCAGCACCAGTCCGTCGACTTCAGCCAGACATTTGAATACTTCAAAATCAGCCTCATGTGTTTCGCCGGTAATCCATTGGACCAGGTTCGCCAATACCCCGTACGGCAATAACGGCCGGAGTCTTTTTGCGAGACGATAGAAATAGGATCCTGGTTGCTTCGGCGGCATACCCCGCATATTAACCTGAACAGGCGTCAGCCGAAGGCAATGTCATCCCCGCTTACGTGGGAATGACGGTGCCTCTTATGAAAATAGCCCATAAAAAAACCCGGCATAGGCCGGGTTTTCTTAACTTCAAAAAATTTAATAAGAACTACTTATTTTCATCCTTGCTATCGTCTACTTCTTCAAACTCAGCATCGACTACATCATCGGCTGCCGCTTCAGCAGTAGGACCGGCATCCTGCTCACCCGCAGTTGCCGCAGCTTCGGCTTCGGCTTGCGCCTGCTGGTAGATAACCTGGGCTGCTTCGGTCAATTTGCCCGTTGCAGCTTCGATAGCCTCTTTGTCATCCTGCTTCATCGCTTCCTCGACACCTGTGATTGCATCTTCGATGTTCTTGCGATCACTCTCACTAATCTTGTCACCCATCTCTTTCAGGGTTGAACGGGTGGAGTGAACCATGGCGTCAGCGCTGTTACGTGCAGTAACCGTCTCGTGGAATTTACGATCTTCCTCGGCATGGGCCTCGGCATCATGAACCATTTCTTCGATCTCAGCATCGCTAAGTCCCGAACCGGACTTGATCTCAATCTTTTGTTCCTTGCCGGTAGCATTGTCCTTGGCACTCACATGCATAATGGCATTGGCGTCAATATCAAAGGTCACTTCGATTTGAGGCATACCACGCATGGCCGGAGCAATACCTGCCAGGTCAAAACGGGCCAGTGACTTATTCGCGCTGGAGATTTCGCGTTCGCCCTGTAGAACGTGAACCGTAACTGCAAGCTGGTTATCTTCTGCCGTTGAAAAAATCTGTGAAGCCTTGGTCGGGATCGTTGTGTTTTTCTCAATCAGCTTGGTCATAACACCGCCCATGGTTTCGATACCCAGGGATAATGGTGTGACATCCAGCAACAATACGTCTTTGACTTCACCTGACAGAACACCACCCTGTACTGCCGCGCCCAGTGCAACAGCTTCATCAGGGTTAACATCCCTGCGTGGCTCCTGACCAAAAAATTCGGTCACAGCCTTCTGTACCATCGGCATACGGGTCTGACCGCCCACCATGATGACGTCGGCTATATCGTTGATTTTCAAACCGGCATCGTCCAAAGCTGTACGGCATGGACCAATGGTCTTTTTGACCAGGTCTTCAACCAATGACTCCAATTTGGCACGGGTTAACTTGATATTCAGATGCTTGGGACCACTGGCATCAGCTGTAATGTATGGCAGGTTGATTTCGGTCTGTTCGGTTGTTGAGAGTTCGATCTTGGCGCGCTCTGCACCCTCTTTCAGGCGTTGTAACGCCAGCGGATCGTTGCGCAGGTCAAAACCCTGTTCTTTCTTGAACTCGGAAACAAGGTAATCAATGACGCGCTTGTCGAAATCTTCACCACCGAGGAAAGTGTCACCGGAAGTAGACAGTACTTCGATCTGGTGCTCGCCATCGACATCTGCAATTTCAATGATGGAAACGTCGAATGTACCACCACCCAAATCATAGACCGCGACTTTACGTTCGCCACCCTTCTTATCGACACCAAAGGCCAGTGCTGCTGCTGTCGGCTCAGAAATAACGCGACGTACTTTAAGACCGGCAATCTTGCCAGCATCTTCTGTTGCCTGGCGCTGGTGGTTATTGAAGTACGCAGGAACCGTGATAACGGCCTCTTTCACTTCTTCACCCAGGTAGTCTTCCGCGGTTTTCTTCATCTTCATCAAGACACGGGCTGAAACTTCCGGTGCGGCCATCTTCTTGCCACCCGCTTCTACCCACGCATCGCCGTTATCGGCTTTTACGATCTTGTAAGGCACGAGGTCGATGTCTTTCTGTACCACGTCCTCATCAAACTTGCGTCCGATAAGACGTTTGATGGCAAACAATGTATTGGTCGGGTTGGTAACTGCCTGGCGTTTGGCTGACTGACCTACCAGTACTTCCCCGTCTTTTGTGAATGCAACAATAGAAGGTGTTGTACGATCACCTTCGGCATTTTCGATGACCCGTGGTTCACCACCTTCCATAACTGCAACACAGCTATTGGTCGTGCCAAGGTCAATTCCTATGATTTTACCCATTTAAATTCTCCAAAAAAATATGTAATAAATTTGATGACTCAAACATGGGGGTTAGCCCATGCTTTTCAATACGATGGTTTAGCTGCTGCTGATGAAAATCCTGGAAGCGAAGCTCAGGGTTTCCGCGAGACCACTACCTTTGCCGGTCTGATCAGGCGGTCATGCAACTGGTAGCCCTTCTCAAGCACATCAAGGACGGTATTCTCGTCAAACTGATCTGAAGACAACATGGTCATGGCCTCGTGTTTTTCCGGATCAAATGCCTCACCGGTCGGGTCAATTGTCTTCAGGCCATGATCACCCATTGCCTTGGTCAGCATTTTCATAATCAGCTGTTTTCCCTCGGTCAATGTTTCAACACTGGCGGCCGGATCACTTGCTGCTTCGAGCCCGCGCTCAAGACTGTCGCGTACCGGTAATAAATCGCTCATAAAACGCTCAAGCGTCCGCAATCGGGACTTTTCATGCTCTCGAACCAGGCGTTTACGCAGGTTGTCCATGTCGGCCTGCATTCGTAACATGTCCTGTCTGGCCTCAACTGCCTCTATCTGGGCTGCATGCAACTCCGACTCGAGCCTTTCAATCGGGTCGTCTGATTCTGCTTCTGTCCTTGCTTCATCAGGATCCAAAACCGATTGATTCGTCAGGTCTTCTTCGTTGTCCGGGCCCATGTTTTCATCGTCATTTTGTTGCGCAGTCATTTCTTTACTCCTGGATTGCGGGAAGCTTTTCTTCCTGCACTTGCTTTCACGCCCTGATATGGGGATTGGCAACTGCGATTCAAGAAGCGATACTAGCGAACCTAATTATAGATGTTGCAGGACATGCTCAACCACCTTCATATTCATAACTTTGCAATCGTGCCAACACTTGACCTGGACATCCAGGCAGGTTTTACCGCTATCACGGGTGAAACCGGTGCCGGAAAATCCATCCTGGTCGACGCACTAGGCCTGTTACTCGGGGAGCGTTCCGACGCTGCCTGGGTTCGCGCCGGTGCCGAACGGGCAGAATTGGCAGCCGATTTTTCGTTGGAAAATAACAACAAGGCCCGCCTATGGCTGGAAGAGTCCGATTTATCTTCGGACGATAGTTGCCTGTTGCGACGCACCATCAACAGTAGTGGTCGATCACGTGCCTATATCAACGGTTCGCCGGTTACCCTTACGCAAATCCAGTCTCTCGGTCAATTACTGGTTGAAATCCATGGCCAGAATGAACACCTGAGATTGAACAGAACATCAGAGCAATTCAGGCTGCTTGATGGCAGCGGCAACTACAAAAACGAAATAGCTCTGCTTAAAAGTGCCTTTGCCCAATGGCAGCGGGTTGCCCATGAACTGGACACCCTTGAACAGAATGTTTCAGTTTCAGCCGGTGAATTGGAGTTTTTGAATTATCAATTGGCCGAGTTTGAACAACACGAATTGTCGGCCGACTCCATCAACGCACTGCAGATCGAGCACGATCGCCTGGCCGCAGGCGACTCACTTCTGGATGCGCTCACGCTGAGTATTGAACTGTTGGACCCCGAATCTTCGATAGATCACGCAGGGATCAATTCAGACCTCAATACCACGCTCGGTCACCTGCAGGAGTTTAAAGCCCTCGACACCGATATCAACGATGCCTGCAACATGCTGCATGAGGCCGCGGTGAACTGCTCAGAGGCAATCAACTCACTACGTGCTGCACGAGACCGACTCGACTTGAATCCAGACCGTTTTGAAGCATTGAGCAAAACCCTCGGTCAATTGCATGACCTGGCTCGTAAACACCACGTTCGTATGGAAGACCTCGAAGAGGTGATGCTGGCGCTGGCAAAGCGCATAGAAAGTGCAGGCAACTCGGAACAATGTCGCAGCAAGCTGCAGGCCGAGTTACATACCCGACTGGAAGATTATCGTTCTGCTGCCCGCGACCTGCATCAGAAACGTAGCGAACATGCCGCAGAACTGTCGAAACGCGTCACCATGTTAATGGCGGAACTGGGCATGGCAGGTGGCATATTCGAGCTGACGGTCTCGCTCAATCCGCAAGCAAGACCTGCGCTCCGCGGTGACGACGATGTTCAGATCAGGATCAGCGCTAACCCCGGCCTACCGCCTGGACCCTTGAATAAAATCGCGTCGGGTGGCGAACTTTCAAGAATCAGCCTGGCCATCAAAGTTGCGGCAAGTGGTGGTAGCGAATCCATTACACAGATATTTGATGAGGTTGATGCGGGCATCGGTGGTGAAACCGCCAATGCCGTGGGTAAACTGATGAAACGACTGGCAGGCAATGGCCAAGCCCTGTGTGTGACCCACCTGGCGCAGGTTGCGGTGTGCGCAAGCCATCAGTTGCAGGTTCGCAAGGCCACCGGCAAGGAATCGACACAGATTGATACCAGGTTGCTGGATGAGAACAGCAGAGTCGATGAAATCGCAAGGATGCTTGGCGGAAAAATCTCCGATCAAAGCCGTGCCCACGCAATTGAATTGCTCAATGCGGGATCAATGGCGCAATAGCCCGCATATTTCACTTTGCTGACCTGGCGGAATAAAACCCACAAGCCGCATTCTGCGCTCAGCTTTTCTTAGGACGGACATATATGACAAGGCTGTGGTCTTCAATGTCATAACCATGTTTCGCGGCAATCTCCGCCTGCAAACGTTCAATTTCAGTGTTGGAAAACTCAATAACCTTGCCTGTTTCGACACAAACCATATGATCGTGGTGGCCACCTGAATCCAGTTCATAATAGGCCTGTCCACCTTCAAAGTTATGTTTAACAACCAGTCCGGCCGCCTCAAACTGATTCAGCACGCGATAGACTGTTGCCAGGCCAATGTCTTCGCCTGCCTGGATTAGCACACGATATATATCGTCCGCCGTCACGTGCTTGTTGCCGGATTCATCCAGTAATTCGAGTATGCGTTTTCTCGGTTGGGTGACTTTTAGACCCGCTTTGCGAAGGTTTCCATCATTCACTGTTTTTTTCCTGTGATTATTAAATTGACATCGCCTGTTCTGCACGGCGGCTTACTATTGTATCATTCACCGCCTTGATCATTAGTATCAGCTCAATCAAAGGAACCAAATGACCAGGTATTTGTTCATTGCACTGATAGCCGTGCTTACATTAAACACGGGCTGCAAGCTTCTTTACAAACAAAATGTTCAACAGGGCAATGCCCATGAACAGGAAGACCTGGATCAGATTCAGCTCGGAATGACCAAGAAACAGGTGGCCTACCTGCTCGGCACACCTGCGATTCAGGACCCATTCCACCATGATCGTTGGGATTATATTTCGATGTTAAGTCGCCGTGGGGGTGAGCCGGTACGTCGCCTGGTCACATTGACTTTCGAAGATGATGCGCTGATAGCAACCGATGGGATCGGTGATTCTACAGGCGGTGATATCAAGGCCCTTGCAGAGACACAATCAGCGGTCAGAGATATTGACGATCTGGAGACAGCAAAACAAACACAGTTGATCACTGATGACGGAGTTATCAACTGGACCTTGCAGGTTGGTGCATTCAACACCCATGAAGAAGCAGTGGCATTTGCTCAGAAGGTAAAATCCAAGGGCTTCCAGGCCAGCCTGGAAGAACAGATTGTGCCGGGACTCGGTACAAGACACCAGGTACGCTCCGGTCTTTATGATACCTACAACGAAGCCCAGGCCCAGCTTAGGATTCTTGAAAAAGAGCTGGATGTAGCCGCTATTACCGTGCCTGTTGATATACCGATCGATCCATAGCGGGTCAAAGGGGAAAAACCCGCTGCGGTCTTGACGGTCGGCGTATCAGGATTTTGTCTGTGCAAGGGCTCTTTGTCGGCGTATTTCTTTGGGGTCGGCAACCAGGGGCCGGTAAATCTCCACCCGGTCGCCGATGCGTAAGATCTGTTCCGGACTCACCTTGCGTCCGAATATACCGACATTTGACAGGTCCAGTTCAAAGCCTTCAAACCTGCCTGGTAAACCGGAGATGCTTATGGCCTCCGCCACTGTTGTACCAGCAGACACTTCCAGTTCCACAAGTTCCTGTCGATCAGGCATGGCAAGCACCACTTCAACCCGAATTCCTTGTTGCGTTTCTTGCCCGTTCACAGCGGATAAACCTTTTCTGCGCGTAGGCAGAAATCATCAACCAGGCGATCAGCAATTTTGCCAAAACCCTTGCCAAACAGCCTCGCCATCGGACCGGCGGTCATCTCGAAATCCAGCTCCAGGCTGATCTTACAGCCGTCATCACCCAATTGTATAAAGCGCCATTCGCCTTGCAGATTCTTAAACGGGCCTTCGAATAATTTCATTTCAACCCGTTCTCCGCAATAGAGGGTATTGACCGTTGTAAAACTTTGTTTGATGCCAGCTACCACCACTGTCAACGAGGCTTTCTGAAATTCACTGCTTTGCTCGTGTACGAGTGTGGATGTGCACCAGCTTAAAAACTGTGGATAAAAAGGTACACCCTCTACCAACTTGTACATATCCATGGCGCTGTAGGTGACCAATGCAGATCGCGTTATTTTCATAGTTTATCGGTTCCGACGAAGGCAAAATTTTACACGATTAGCTTGCATGAGTGGTCATGGCTTGGAGCTACGGCACTACACACAGTAAAATAGCCGATTCTAAGGATGACACAGATGAATAAAAAGACCGGCAAAGGCAGTAAGGGTGACGGCAGCAAAACGATTGCGCGTAACAAGCGGGCCCGTTTTGATTATCACATCGAGGACCGTATCGAGGCCGGTTTGAGCCTGGAAGGATGGGAAGTCAAGTCACTGCGTGAATCACGGGTACAATTTGCCGACAGCTATGTTTTACTGAAAGACAACGAGGCCTTCCTGTTTGGCTGCCGGATTGATCCGTTGCCAACGGCATCGAAACACATCATCCCCGACCCCACACGTACACGCAGGCTGTTAATGCATCGCCGGGAAATTGACCGGATCACCGGCCTTGTTGAGCGCAAGGGTTTTACCGTGGTCCCCACTGCCATGTATTGGTCACATGGCAAGGTCAAAGTGGAAATAGGCACGGCCAAGGGCAAGAAAGCCCATGACAAACGCGCCGATCAGAAGGATCGTGACTGGACGCGGCAAAAAGCACGGATTATGAAAAAGGGATAAGCCCCTGGTTTTAGGTAATAATCACGATTCTCACGCCCAACCCGGGACCTGAACCGGGGGCCTGATGTACTGAAACTACTGGGTTCTTAAAGCATTACAAAACTGTAATCTAAGCCTGTTTTGACTATCCCGGTTGGAGTACCATATAGACATGGTCAACCAGCACGATCAGAGCAAGCCAATTCGCGTCGGAGTCGCAGACAAAAGTCCGCTGATGCGTGCGGCGCTGAAGCAGTTATTTTCAGAGGATGACCGGTTTCTGCTGGTCAGCGCCAGTGAAAATTCCGAAGACTTTCTAAAGGCTGCCGAACCGCTTCAGATAGATGTGGCGGTGGTTGGCTGGATTATTCCGCCGGGAGATGCTCGCTTCATCCTGGACCGCTTGCAGCCCCGTAAAAACTCACCACGGGTGGTGGTTTACACGGGTTACGAAAACGACACCGTACCACTGCAGGTAATGGCGCACGGCGCAGCCGCCTTTGTCTCCAAAAATGAGCAACCCAAACACCTGCTCGACACCATAGCCGAGGTAGCCAGTGGTCGCATGGTCTTCCCCTACCTTGATGTCAGCCAGCTCAATGCCAACCCTCTGACCACGCTGACCAAACGGGAACTGGAAATCCTGGCATCATTGGCGGCGGGTCGCACCAATAAGGAAATCGCAGCGGAAAAAGCGGTTTCAACCAATACCGTCAAGTACCATATCCGCAACCTGTTTGAAAAACTCGGTGTCAGCAATCGTGGCCAGGCAATCGCCCTGTATCTGAAGAGCTGATACGTCCCAGGCGGTCTCTATCCGTTTCGCTACCCTTTCTTATGGGTAGGTTTTTCCCTACCCAAATAATCCGGTTCCACCCCCCATATGCATATTTCGGCAGAGTCAGTCCTCTCCTATACTCTCACTCAATGTCATCACATCGCGTTTCCTGACATCCAACAGCAAGGCACTCAAGGAGAAGCAAATGAGCAAACATCCCGGCTTAAAGCATTACCTGGAAAACTGGACAGGGGATTCAGATATTCGCCGCGACATCTCCCTTACCATTGAGGCCATCGCAGAAGCCTGCATCGAAATCTCGGCACTGGTTGCACGCGGCCCATTGGCCGGAGAGCTTGGTGCTGAAAAGGGTGACAACGAAGATGGCGATACCCAGAAAGCGCTGGACCTGATTGCGAACGACCTGCTTATAGAAGCCCTGTACTCCGCACCGGTTTCCTGCCTGGTTTCCGAAGAACTGAAAGACCCCTGCCCTATCAACATCGGTGCGCCCCTGTTTGTCGCAACCGACCCGTTGGATGGTTCTTCCAATATCGATACCAATGTTTCAGTTGGCACCATATTCTCGATCCTGCCGTCAGGTATTGATGAAGACGGCAAAAACATTGATGATTTATGCCGTTTACTGCAACCGGGCACGGCTCAACTGGCCGCGGGTTACGTCGTTTATGGGCCACAGACCGCACTGGTGATGACCATTGGAGACGGCACGATGATCTTTACGCTGGATCCACGCTCGAAGGAATTCCGCCTCACCTCCCGTGACATTGAGATTCCGCCAGCCACCAACGAGTTCGCCATCAACAGCTCCAATTCACGCCAGTGGGACGGTCATATACGGGCTTATGTGGATGATTGCCTGGAGGGCGAAGAAGGGCCACATGGCAGCAACTACAATATGCGCTGGATTGCCTCGCTGGTAGCCGAGTGTCACCGCATCATGTCCCGGGGTGGAATATTCCTGTATCCGGCGGACATACGTAAAGGCTACTCGGCAGGCCGCTTGCGCCTGGTATACGAGTGTAACCCGATTGCATTTCTGATCGAGCAGGCAGGTGGGCTGGCGCATACCGGGACGCAGCCCATTCTGGACATTCAGCCCGACTCCCTTCATCAGCGTGTGCCTGTGCTCATGGGTAGCAAGGAAGAGATCGAACGGCTGATTTCCTACCACCAGATGTAGATCTGCCATGGATGCGTCGCAGCCTTTCTGGCAAGTCAAGTCGCTGGATGAGATGAGCGATGCAGAGTGGGAGTCTCTGTGCGACGGTTGTGGTCGATGCTGTCTGCACAAGCTTGAGGACGAGGATTCGGGAGAGGT
>RCNE010000907.1_pt1 | contig 16065 bp, 15 predicted proteins | sample 2041361 | NCBI WGS metagenome assembly RCNE01 (sample SAMN09708229, study PRJNA481090) | Marine sediment metagenome, whole genome shotgun sequencing project.
ATTATTTAGATAAAATAAATCCTGGTTATAAAGACACGAAGCAAAAAATTGAAGACGCCTATGAAAAAGGAATTGACTTTGTAAGAGTAAAATCTTATAATGCAAGCGATAAAGTAATTCCACAAGATTTAGAAGCTGATCTGTTAAACTTTAATGCATATGGTTTAGATGATTTATGGACCAAATATCATACAAATCCACAAAAAGATATTTCTTATAATTATGAAATGCTCTTAGAATTTGTGAGTATAAATATCAGTCCAGAAGCTATCAGTCAAAAAGAAATTATCAAAGAAAAAGAAATCAAAGACGGTGAGAAATACGTGCTAGATACTAATGGAAATGTAGCTAAAGACAGTCTTGGTAATGACTTAAAAGTAGATAAATTCATAAAAGTAAGAAGTGTTTTTAATCGATTAGCGCAACATAAAGAAGCCAATATCACAGCAAAAGTGAGTTATTTCGATTTAAATACAAAACAACTAGTAAACTCCTACCCTATCACTTCAGGTTTTATTTTTGAGCATATTTATGGCAACTACACAGGTGATAAAAGAGCTTTAAACGATGACTTGATAAAAATGTCTACGCTAAATGTAGTTCCTTTTCCTAGCAGTGAGCAAATGATTTATGACTCTGGTGAGGACTTAAAAATTAAGATAAAGAATATTGTAAAGGCCTATAAATTTAACTAGCCTAAAAATCTTCTAGTGTCACACTCATAATATCGTAATGTGATCCATGTACCGATACTTCTCCATTTTTCAACACTATTAATTGTGGAGATTGATGCATGACTCCAAATTTTGTAGTGATTTCATCAGATATGGGTCTATAGCTTAACAAGTCTAAGTAATAGAAATCTATAGAGCCATCTTCTTCTTGACGCTCAAATTGTTTCAATACACCACTACTAACACCACATCTTGTGCTATGCTTAAAAATAGCTTGGTATTTAGTACTAGACTTAGCAATTATTTCATCTAATTGTTTACTTTCAGTTAATGCGTTCCATTTAATAATAGGTTTCTCGATTTTATTATTGTCACTTCCGAAAAGGCTTTTAAAAATTCCCATAAAGGCGTAAAATTTGGTTTAAAAAGACAAAATGTCTTTAAAATTAGTGTTTTTCTGTCTTTTTGTCGTTCATAGTATCACTTTCTTACGATGGAACACTATTTGAGCAAATATCATAAAAAGAATACTATGAATTTTAATAATTATACTATAAAATCACAAGAGGCCGTGCAACAAGCACAGCAAATTGCACAAGGCTTCGGACATCAACAAATTGAAAATGCACACATATTAAAAGCTATTTTTGAAGTTGATGAGAATGTTACTCCTTTTTTATTAAATAAGTTAGGTGTAAATGTTGACATTTTTAAACAAACATTAGACAATATCTTACAAAGTTTTTCAAAAGTTACAGGCGCAGAAACAATGCTCTCACGTACTGCAAGCACTATGTTAAATGATGCTTCAAACATTGCCAAAAAAATGAAAGATGAATATGTTTCTATTGAGCATTTATTATTGGCAATACTTAAATCTAAAGACAATACAGGACAGCTTTTAAAGGACAATGGTGTAACTGAAAAAGAGTTGAAAGCTGCTATTGAAGAACTCCGAAAAGGAAGCAAAGTTACTTCACAAGGTGCCGAAGACACCTACAACTCTTTAGAAAAGTATGCAAAAAACTTAAATCAGTTAGCGAATGACGGGAAATTAGATCCTGTAATTGGTCGTGATGAAGAAATACGTAGAATTTTACAAATCTTATCACGTCGAACTAAGAATAATCCTATTTTAATTGGAGAGCCTGGTGTTGGTAAGACCGCTATTGCGGAAGGACTTGCGCATAGAATCGTAAAAGGTGATATACCCGAAAACTTACAAGACAAAGTTATCTATTCGCTAGATATGGGAGCACTTATTGCTGGTGCAAAATATAAAGGTGAATTTGAAGAGCGTCTAAAATCGGTTATAAAAGAAGTAACATCTGCCGATGGGAAAATCGTATTATTCATCGACGAAATACACACCCTTGTTGGGGCAGGTGGTGGTCAAGGAGCTATGGATGCCGCAAATATTTTAAAACCAGCATTAGCGAGAGGTGAATTACGTGCAATTGGTGCCACTACTCTCGATGAGTATCAAAAGCATTTTGAAAAAGACAAGGCATTAGAGCGTCGTTTTCAGAAAGTTATAGTCGCGGAGCCTGATACTGAAAGTGCGATTTCAATTTTGCGAGGTATAAAAGATAAATATGAAACACATCATAAAGTTCAGATAAAAGATGACGCTATTATTGCTGCTGTAGAACTATCTCAACGTTATATTACCGATAGATTTCTTCCTGATAAAGCAATTGACTTAATGGATGAAGCAGCTGCAAAGCTACGAATGGAAATCAACTCAAAACCTGAGGAATTAGACGTTTTGGATAGAAAGATAATGCAATTAGAAATTGAAATTGAAGCAATTAAACGAGAAAAGGACAAGGAGAAACTGCAAAATTTACAGAAAGAAGTAGCGAACCTAAAAGATGAACGCGAAGGTATCTATGCCAAATGGAAAAGTGAAAAAGAAGTTGTAGATAAAATTCAAGCGGCAAAGAAAGCAATTGAAGAATTTAAATTAGAAGCTGATAAAGCCGAACGTGACGGAGATTATGGTAAAGTTGCCGAAATACGATACGGTAAAGTTAAAGTTGAAGAAGAAAAATTAGCTGATGCACAAAAAGAACTAGCTAAGAATCAAGATACTGCTTTAATTAAAGAAGAAGTAACGAGAGAAGATATTGCTGAGGTGGTGGCAAAATGGACAGGTATTCCTGTACAAAAAATGCTACAAACTGATCGTGAAAAACTATTGCATTTAGAAGATGAATTACACAAGCGAGTAATTGGACAAAATGAAGCTATTGAGGCTGTTTCTGATGCTGTACGTCGTTCTAGAGCTGGTTTACAAGATGATAAAAAACCAATTGGTACTTTCTTGTTTTTAGGAACTACAGGTGTTGGTAAAACGGAATTAGCAAAAGCCCTAGCAGAATACCTTTTTGATGATGAAGCTGCAATGACTCGTATTGATATGAGTGAATATCAAGAACGACATGCTGTAAGTAGGCTAATTGGAGCACCTCCAGGATATGTTGGTTATGAAGAAGGTGGACAATTAACTGAGGCGGTTCGTAGAAAGCCCTACTCTGTTGTATTGTTAGATGAGATAGAAAAAGCACACCCCGATACCTTTAATATTTTATTACAAGTATTAGATGAAGGAAGATTGACTGATAATAAAGGGCGTGTAGCCGATTTTAGAAATTCAATAATTATTATGACTTCCAATATAGGTGCACATATCATTCAAGAGAATTTTGAAAAAATAGATGCTGTAAAACTTGAAGAAGTCACAGAAAAAACAAAAATAGATGTACTTGGTTTATTGAAACAAACTGTTCGTCCTGAATTTTTGAATAGAATTGATGAAGTAATTATGTTTACTCCTTTAAACGAAGCTGAAGTAGCACAAATTGTTGAATTACAATTACATAGTTTAGTGAGAATGCTCTCTGAAAAAGGAATTGAAATGACTTGGACTGACGAAGCATTGGAGAGTTTAGCAAAACAAGGATTTGACCCTCAATTTGGTGCAAGACCAATTAAAAGAGTGATTCAGCGTAAAGTATTGAATGAATTATCAAAAGAACTACTATCAGGTAAAATTGCAGAAAATAGTTCAATTTTATTAGATGCTTTTGATGATCAAATGGTTTTTAGAAATAACTAAGATTAAAATGAATATTTAAAAGCCGCTCAATGAGCGGCTTTTTTTATTTACTCAATCATAAGGTTCGTTCACTCATTATAATGTGGTGGTGACTCAATCTTAATTTTATAAGATTGAAATTGAAAGTAGGTTTACTCATAATTTAAAACCAATCTATTATGAGAAAGTATGTACTCCTAGCAATTTTTACTATAGTATCAATTGCTATTTCGGCACAAGAAAAAATAATAAAAGGAATTGTAACTGATGATTCAGGACCATTACCTGGCGTAAGTGTACTAGTTAAAGGCACTGCAAATGGAACTGAAACTGATTTTGATGGAAAGTATTCAATCAAAGCAAATATTGGAGATAAGCTTATCTTCTCTTTTGTTGGCATGAAAAGTGTTGAAAGAAAAATTAAAAAATCTAGTACAATTAACGTGACCTTGGCTGCACACAATGCTCTTGATGAAGTTGTTGTAGTTGCTTATAGCACAAGAAGACAAAAAAAAGCATTTGGTTATAGCGTGTCATCTATTTCTAATAAGGCCCTTACGTTGCAAGGAAATGCAGCGAGAGTACAAATCACCAATCAACCTGGTAATGTAGGTTTAAATAAACGCATCATTATAAGGGGGGTATCATCCATTCCTCAACACAATCAACCATTATATATTGTTGACGGTGTACCACTAAGTGGAAGTTCTAAAAAAATTCAAAAATTAAAACCAAGTACAATTAAGAGTGTGAAAGTTCTTAAAAATACAGCAGCAACAAGTATTTATGGAAATAAAGCTGCAAACGGTGTTATTGTTATATCAACCAAAAATAACAACTACGAAAGTGAAGCATACAAAGAAATTAAAGAGAATGAATTTGAACATGTTGCCTTCTCCCCTTTATCAACTTTCTCAATTGATGTAGATAAAGCTTCGTATAGCAATATAAGACGATATATAAATAATGGACAACATGTACCTACAGATGCTGTAAAGCTAGAAGAAATGATAAATTATTTTAATTATGATTACGAACAACCTTTTGGTAAACATCCTTTTTCAATTCATACTGAAGTTTCAAATTCTCCTTGGGATAAAAACTCTAAGATTGTGAAAATTGGTTTACAAGGAAAAAATCTTGCATCAGAAGATATACCTCCATCAAATTTAGTATTCTTAATTGATGTATCTGGGTCAATGAGTGATTATAATAAGTTACCAATGTTAAAATCAGCTTTTAAATTATTGGTAAATCAGCTCAGAAATGACGATAAAGTTTCAATTGTAGTTTATGCTGGGGCTGCCGGTGTAGTATTAGAACCAACTTCAGGTGATAACAAAAATAAAATAATTGAAGCCTTAAACAAATTAGAAGCTGGTGGCTCAACTGCTGGTGGGCAAGGAATTGAATTAGCATATAAAATTGCTCAGAATAATTTTATTAAAAAAGGAAATAATAGAATCGTGTTGGCAACAGATGGAGACTTTAATGTAGGAGCATCTAGCGATAAAGCCATGGAAGATCTTATCATTGAAAAAAGAAAATCGGGCGTATTCTTAACAGTCCTAGGTTTTGGAATGGGTAATTATAAAGATTCAAAATTAGAAACTTTAGCTGATAAAGGGAATGGAAATCACGCATACATAGACACAATGCAAGAAGCAAATCGCGTTTTAGGCACTGAATTTAGTGGCACATTATTTACAATTGCAAAAGATGTGAAAATTCAGGTTGAATTCAATCCGGCTAAAGTAGAAGCATATCGTTTAATAGGGTATGAAAACAGGATGTTAGAAGATAAAGATTTTAAAGATGACACTAAAGATGCGGGAGAACTAGGCAGCAATCATAGTGTTACTGCATTATATGAGGTAATTCCAAGAGGAGTGAAAAGTAAATTTTTAAAAGACATCGATGAGTTAAAATACACTAGCGAGACAACAAAAGCTAATTTTAACGATGAGCTGTTAACTGTTAAATTTCGGTATAAAGCACCCGAAGGAACAAAGAGTATTGAGATGGTTCATGTAATGAAAGATACTACTGTTAACTTTAAAGAAGCTAGTGCTGATTTTAAATTTGCTACAGCAGTCGCCTTATTCGGAATGAAGTTGAGAAACTCTAAACATTCAAATACAATGACTTATAATGATATATTCAATATAGCAGATCAATCAAAGGGAAAGGACAAATATGGTTATAGAGCCGAATTTACACGATTAGTTAAAATGGTAGAACAAACAAATTGATCAAATAATTTTTTTTGACTTAAAAGCCGCTCAATGAGCGGCTTTTTTTATTACTTTTAATTTCTAAATAACCTTATCATGAAAAAAATATTCTCAACACTAATAATTACTTTGCTCTTCATAAGTTATAGTTCTGCTCAAGAAACAGAAACTAAAGAACCTAAAAAATGGAAATTTGGTTTGCACTTTAACACATTGAGTGCCAAAAAAAAAGCATTTAATAGTTTAACAAAAGGTGTTATTATTCATAAAGTTTCTAAAGACCATCCCGCAGAAGCCGGTGGAGTTTTAATTGGTGATATTCTAACACACGTTAGTGGTATTGAAATAATTGATCAGCCGCAATGCGTAGAAGTTATGAAAAACATTGATACTACGTCTGGAACATCAATTCTAAAAATTATTCGAAATGGTGTAAAAATGGATATAACCGTAAAATTTGAATGAAATTACTTCATAAAATTTAAAATATAATTTAAAATTTCATCAGTACTTTCTTCTTGTATATAATGTTTAGAGTCTAGTAGATGTATATTTTCAGGTTTTAGGTGTAAATCTGCAATTACAGCTTCTTGCATTGGAGTCCATTTTAACATTTTATCGTGTTTCCCCCAAATGACTATTGCCGGAATATCAATTTTTTTAATCGTTTCACTATAATTAGGCATGGCATTACAAGTACTTGAGAAAAAAGTGTACAGCCCATTTGTTTTACCCTCTAATAATGGTTTTCTGTAACCTTCTATTTCATTTGCTGTCAGCTTATTTTCCATTAAGGCATTTTTAAACAGCTTTTTCATAATCGTTTTATTGGTCAACTTATTACTGTAAAAGCTCATAGATAATTTTGTTAACCCACCTCTTTCAAAACGCATCGGTGGCTTAAATCCTTCTTCATAAATAATTGAATTTAAAATAACCAGTTTCTGAATTCTATTGGGTGCTAGATTAAATAATTCCCAAGTCCATAACCCACCCGCATCATGAAAAACATGTGTCCAGTTGTCGATGTTGAGATGATTCATTAAAGCTAATAAACGTTTAGCATGCGCTTCGGGTGTGTATAGATTATACCCTTTCGGTGAATCGCTAGAGCCAAAACCTAACATATCTGGCACAATTACTCTATAACCTTTGTGAACTAAGCTATCTATCATTTTTCTGTACAGCCAACCTGAGGTCGGAACACCATGCAGTAAAACTAGTACCTCGCCTTCTCCTCTATCTACAAATTTGATATTTCCATCTACCGATTTAAAAGTTTGTTGACTCGCTCTAAAATCTGAATAGGTAAGTTTTGATGTGTCAATCATATTTTTCTTTGATTTACAAGAAATGAATACCATTAATAACAGTAAATAATAGAAATATCTCATTGGTATCTTAAATGGTTATGACTTTAAAAGTAAGAAACTTTTAGCGAAGTAAGTTTTTGATGTTTAGAGTATTTATGTACTTTTGGGTAAAACTATTATAAATGAAGCATTTCTATTTGATACTAATACTGTCAATTTTTACATTGAACATCTACGCTCAAGAAAATGAGAAATCTACTTATTATTTAATTCGTCATGCGGAAAAAGACAGAAATGATACCACAAATAAGAATCCCGATTTGACAAAAGCGGGAAATGATAGGGCAATGAAATGGAGTGAAGTACTTGCAACATTTGGTATTGATGCAGTGTATTCTACAAACTACAATAGAACAATAAACACTGCAAAACCAACGGCAGACACCAATAAATTAAAAATAAAAACCTACCATCCGTTCAAAATTAATATGGAAGTTTTCCGCAAAGAAACCACAGGAAAAAATGTTTTGATTGTCGGACATAGTAATACTACGGCAGCTTTTGCAAATAAGCTAATTGGTAGTGAATTGTATCCTGAAATTGAAGATGATAACAATGCCAATTTATATATTGTCACAATAGATGGAAAACAGATATCACACGTACTTATTAAAATGAAATAGAAATAGGCATATTCTTCAAATTTAGCTAGTTTTGCACCAATGCAACCCAACATAAATATAAAGAATAAAAAAGCTCGTTTCGAATACGAAATTCTAGACACCTACACGGCTGGAATTCAATTAACGGGTACTGAAATAAAATCTATCCGCGAAAGCAAAGCTAGAATTACCGAAAGTTTTTGTGAATTTAACGACAGTGGTGAGTTATTTGTAGTTAACATGTTCATAGAAGAATATATTAATGGCAATATTTATAATCATAAACCTAAAAGTGAGCGTCGCCTATTACTAAACAAGCGTGAGCTCAAAAAATTAAAAAAAGAAGTCCAAGATGTTGGATTAACCATTATTCCTTTACGACTATTTCTAACGGATAAAGGCTGGGCAAAATTAGATATTGCGCTCTGTAAAGGAAAAAAATTATACGATAAGAGAAACACCTTAAAAGATAGGGATAGCAAACGTGATTTAGACCGAATTAAAAAGAATTTTAAATGAGTTTAGTCTCTTTTTTTCAACTTATTAGATGGAAAAACTTATTAATGATTGCCGCGATACAATTGCTATTCAAATATGTCTATTTTCCTGCTTTTAATATAACAACGACATTAGACACTATACATTTTCTACTATTAATCTTAGCAACCCTTAGTATTGCAGCAGCGGGTAATATTATTAATGATATTCAAGATATTGAAGCTGATAAAATTAATAAACCACAAAAATTACTGGTTACAAAATTAATATCAAAGAAGCAAGCTACAAATCTTTATTCCTTGATGAATGTCATCGGAATTTTATTAGGGTTATATATTTCTTATTATGTAGGTAAGACTTCTTTTGTTGCTACTTTTATAGGTACTGCCTTGCTCTTAAATGTATACTCAGTCTCTTTAAAACAAAAACCTCTAATTGGTAATCTAGTTGTTTCATTATTAATATCATTAAGTATTCTTATAGTCGGTTTTTTTGATGTGATTCCAGCTATTTCTAGTGAAAATAGCGTAGACCAATATTTTGCCTTTAGAGGATTGATAGATTATGCTGTTTTTGCATTCATGCTTAACTTTTTAAGAGAGCTCGTTAAAGATGTAGAAGATGTAGAAGGTGATTTACAACTAAATATGCAAACCTTACCAATTTTGATTGGTCGTAAGAAAGCAAAATATACCATCTTTGCAATAGCATTCATTCCTTTAACCATTATAACCTACTATAGCTTTGCAAATTTTTCTAAAGTACCTGTTGTTTTGGTATACATGTTGGTAATTGTTCAATTGCCTTTTCTGCATTTTATGCATAAATTATTGTATTCTGAAACTAAAGAACATTACAGGTATTTAAGTCGTTTACTAAAACTTATCATGTTATTAGGCATGTTATCAATAGTAGTTATTTCAATTTCAATTTATTATGCTGAATAAAAAATTTAAAGATTATAACATCATACTGGCGTCTGGGTCTCCTAGACGTCAACAAATTTTAAAAGATCTAGGATTAGATTTTATCGTTAAAAAGAAAGATATCGAAGAAATTTATCCTAAATACTTACACGGAAAAGAAATTACCAATTTTTTAGCTGAACTAAAAGCAAAACCTTTCGCAGATGAACTAAAAGAAAACGACATCTTAATCACTGCTGATACTATTGTTAGATTTAATGGTAAGGTATTAGGGAAACCAAAAGATCTTGAAGATGCGAAGGCTATGCTCAAAGAATTATCTGGACGCTCGCATGAAGTTATTACTTCTATTTGTATTAAGACCATCGATAAAAAAGTAATGATTAATGCTACTACTGATGTTTACTTCAAAAAACTAACTACGGATGAAATAGATTATTATGTCGACACTTTTAAACCTCTCGATAAAGCCGGCAGCTATGGTATACAAGAATGGCTAGGCTTTATTGGTGTTCAAAAGATAAAAGGGAGCTATTCTAATGTTATGGGGTTCCCTGTTCATAAGTTCTACAAAGAAATGATGAATTTGTAATACTAAAAGCATCACAATTTTTATTTTTGTCCTTATTGAAAATTATCAAATGAAAAAATACACTTTTACAGAAAAAAAAGATACTCGCTCTGGTTTTGGAGACGGATTGACAGAATTAGGAAGAACGAATCCAAATGTTGTAGCGCTTTGCGCGGATTTAATTGGCTCGTTAAAAATGCAAGATTTTATTGATGAAAATCCTGAGCGTTTTTTTCAAATTGGTATTGCCGAGGCTAATATGATGTGTATAGCTGCTGGTTTAACAATTGGTGGTAAAATTCCGTTTACAGGTACATTTGCTAACTTTTCTACTGGTAGAGTGTATGACCAAATTCGTCAATCTATAGCCTATTCTGGTAAAAATGTAAAAATTTGTGCTTCGCATGCTGGTTTAACACTAGGTGAAGATGGTGCTACACATCAAATTTTGGAAGATATAGGTTTGATGAAAATGCTACCAGGCATGACCGTTATTAATACGTGTGATTATAACCAAACAAAAGCAGCTACCATTGCTATTGCTGATTATGATGGACCCGTATATTTGCGTTTCGGACGACCAAAAGTGCCCGTTTTTATGCCAGAAAATGAGCCGTTTGAAATTGGTAAGGCTATTCAATTAACCGAAGGTACCGATGTAACCATTGTTGCAACTGGTCATTTAGTTTGGGAAGCGTTACAAGCCTCAGAACAATTAGAAGCTAATGGAATTTCTGCTGAAGTTATTAATATACATACAATTAAGCCTTTAGATAAAGATGCTATTTTAAAATCTGTTGCTAAAACAGGTTGTATTGTAACTGCCGAAGAACACAATTACTTTGGTGGCTTAGGCGAAAGTGTTGCTAGAGTTTTGTCTAAGAATAACCCTGCTCCTCAAGAATTTATTGCTACAAACGATACATTTGGTGAATCGGGAACTCCTGAACAACTTATGGAAAAATATGGATTAAATGCTAAAGCCATTGTAAAAGCTGTTGAAAAAGTAATTAAAAGAAAATAGTGTAGTACGCAACGAATTCTAAAGTTTCATCTTATTTAAAAATTAAATCACCTAACATGAAAAAGCTATTATTATTCGTTTTTTTCTTTTCTTTCTTAATATCGACTGCTCAATTAGATTTCGGGATAAAAGCTGGCGTGAATTACAATAATTTTAATTCTTTAAATATAACTGGGGGCTCTATTGGTATTAACGAATTTGTTAATAGTAAAAATTCTATTGGATATAATATTGGAATCTTTAGCCAATTTAATTTTACAAAATTTTATGTCCGTCCAGAATTATTATATGTCCAGAATAAAGGATCATTTGATAGTCAATTTTCTAATGATTCAGATTTTAAATTATCAACTTTAGAGCTTCCTGTACTTATTGGCTTTAATATTATAAAACCGCTAAATCTCTATATAGGTCCCTCCTTAATTTATAACCTTGATAGTGATTTTTCAGAGTTTTTTGATTTAACTTTTGAAAATGACCTTACGATTGGTTATAATATTGGTGCAAGTTTTATAATTAACAAGTTTGGTGTAGATATTCGATATTCTAGTGGTTTTTCAGAGAACGTAGCGTCGTATCTTGATGATATTCCACTTGATGGCAATGGATATGTTATCGATACAAGATCGAGTCAATTCTTGTTAAGTCTATCCTATCAATTAAATTAACATTTAGTTTAAACTATTGGCATTACTTTTGTAATGATTAAGACTTAACTAAAAAATCATTTATTATGAAGAAAGTATTTGTAACATTACTAACCCTTACCTTATGTACAACTCTTTCATTTGCACAAAAAATTGATTGGGGAGCAAAAGCCGGTCTCAATTATAATTTTGGTGGCGATCTGTCTGAAGTACCAGCTAGCATTGGAGATAGCTTTGAAAATGTAATTACTGGTGCTGATAGTAAAGCTGGTTATCATGTTGGACTATGGACCAAAATTGACGTTTTAGGCTTATATATTAGACCAGAATTAGTGTATACCCAATTGAACAATACTTATGGTGCTAACAGTGAAAATAACAGAAATGAAGCTGACTTTAAAACCAAAAAGTTGGACATCCCATTTTTAATTGGTGCTAAAGTTGCTGGACCATTGCACATATTTGCTGGTCCTTCCTTTCAATACATTATAGATTCTGATTTTGATGTCAATGATGTTGATGCTATAGAAACCAATGATTTTAGTGTAGGTTTACAAATTGGAGCTGGTTTAGAACTAGGGAAATTAGGCCTTGATGTACGTTGGGAGAAAGGTTTTTCTAATGATGCAAATGGAGAATTTTTAAACACAGACTTTAACGTAGATAATAGACCAAATCAAATTATTTTTGGATTATCCTATAGATTCAACGACAGAAATAACTAATTACTATTAGTTATAACTTGTTTAAAAGCTTCACTAAAAAGTGAAGCTTTTTTTATAAAGTAACCAATCTTCTCGATTATTGATATTCTGATAAATAGTAGTATCCAAAACACTTAAATAGGTGATATTAGATGGATCTATACACTTAATTCGATAGTCAAGTCTAGCTTCATTAGAAGTAACATCTAGAGCTATTAATTCATTCCAAAATGGAGGCGCTAACTTTACAGGATGCCCATTTTCGCCATTAGATGTAGGAATAGTAATCAAATTTTTAACGGCTATTAACTCTTGTAATTCTTTGGTATTTAATAACGGTACATCTATTGGTAAGACTAATACATCTTTAGTGTTTTCTACTTCTTTTAAAACTGCTTGTAATGTTGAAAAAGAACCTCTCTTTGGAAATGGATTAACAACTACCTTCACTTCTACTCCATCAAAAAAATAAAAATCATTAGTAGCTTTTTTAAACCATTCTATTTTTCTGAAATACAAATCATTATCATAACCTAAACCAATATATACTTTAGGTTTTTTTACATGTTTAAAACGGGAAATTTGTTCTAAAATCCAAGACTTATTATTAAAATCTAACAACCCCTTAGGAGAGCCCATTCGACTAGATTTTCCTCCGGCAAGAATAATTAAAACAGCTCCTTCTAACATGTATTAAACCAAGCCTTCATCCATTAATGGTAACTTATAATAACGCTTGCCTGTTGCATTATAAATTGCATTGATCAATGCAGGTGCTATTACTGGCACACCAGGTTCTCCTACTCCTGTTGGTTTGTCTTGATTCTTTATAATTTCTACAGAAACATTTGGAGCATCTGCTATTCGTAGCATTTGATAATCATGGAAATTACTTTGTTCAATAGCACCATCTTTAGCTGTAATTTTACCATAATAAGCCAATGATAACCCAAACATAGCAGCTCCTTCAATTTGAGATTTTATCGTGTTTGTATTTACAGCAGTCCCACAATCAATGACTGAATGAATATTATGGACTTTTAATTTATTCTCTTTTACTGAAACTTCTATAACTGAAGCCACGTAAGAATAAAAACTATAATGAACCGCGATACCAATACCATGGCCTTTAGGCAGTTCTTTACCATAGTTAGCATTTTTTGCGGCTAATTGCAATACATTTTTCAGTTTAGCAGAATCAAAATGATAATCTTCACGTTCATTTTTAATAACTCGGTCTTTACCTATTAAATCTAACCTAAATTGTAACGGATCTTTTCCAGCTTTAACTGCCAATTCATCAGCAAAAACATTTACCGAAAACCCTTGGATAATATTATAAACCGAACGCAACCACCCAATACGTACATGAGCTGGTGCTTTTGCATTTTCACAACGAATATTTGCTATATCATAAGGCATATTCGTTAAACCTTGTCCGAACTCAAAACCAGCACCATAACCAGTGTCGGGAGCAAACGTAGACGTAATAGATGGGTATGCCACTCTATGCAACCAACCAGTAACATTACCTTCTTTATTTAATGATGCTTTCATATACTGAGCACTCACCGCATGGTAATAACTATGCTGAATATCATCCTCACGAGACCAAATTACTTGGACAGGGGCATTTATTTCTTTTGATATGGCAGTAGCTTCTACAACAAAATCTGGTTTAGATTTTCTACCAAACCCACCACCTAAAAACGTAACATTTATAGTGACATTTTCTAATTCCGTTTCTAAATAATCAGCAACTTCTTTTCGAGCGGTTTGTGGTGCTTGAACTGGTGCCCAAACATCACATATACCGTCATGAACCCAAGCCGTTGCATTAGGTACTTCCATTGGTGCATGCACTAAATGCGGCAGTTCATATGTGCTTTCGACTATTTGAGACGCATTTTTAAATGCACTGTTCACATTACCGTCATTACGTACTTCCTTTCCTTTTTTCTTAACATTGGCTAAAATCATTTTATCATATGATTCTGAGCTATATTTTTCATTCGAGCCATAATCCCACTTAACTTTTAAGGCCTCTTTCCCCTTTAAAGCAGCCCATGTATTATCAGCAATAACGACAACTCCGCCTAAAGGTCCAAATGGTTTTGCAATTCTAGGTAATTCGATTATATTTTTTACACCAGCAACTTTAAGTGCTTCATCTTTATCATAACTCTTTACAGTACCAAATGTAACAGGGCATCTGGCAACCGCGGCATATTTCATTCCGTCAAGCTTGATATCCATTCCGAATTTTGGTGTGCCTGAAGCATATCCTTTCCCATCGATACTTTTAAGATCAGTACCTATATATTTAAAATCTTTAGGTTTTTTTAGTGTAGGGTTCTCAGGTACTTCCACTTGCGCAGCTTCCTTTACTAAATCTCCAAAAAAGAGCTTTTTATTATTTGCAGGATTTACTACATAATGATTATCTGTCGTTAAAGTACTGGCATCAACTTGCCATTTTTTAGCAGCTCCTACAATCAACATTTCTCTAGCGGATGCACCCATTTTACGCATAGGTTCAAACAAATAGCGAATACTTCTTGAACCATCGGTATTTTGATCCAAAAATTTTGCATCTCCTGTAGCTTGAACAACACTAACCATTGTCCAGTCTGCATCCATTTCATCAGCAATTACAGAAGTTAATGAGGTACGTACCCCATTACCCATTTCTGATCTTGTTGCCAACAATATCAATTCACCATTATCTTTTAGTTGTATAAATAGGTTGGGTTCAAATGTTTTCCCGTCAAAAGGTCTTAAGTTACCTTCTTCATCTTTTGTAGGAGCAACATTGCAAGCTATTATTAATCCACCTGAGGCTAATCCTAAACTACGAATAAAGCTTCTTCTTGTTATTATTTGAATTGCGCTCATAATTATTCAGTTTTAGAATTTGTTAATTCAGCAGTTTTATGAATTGCTTTACGGATACGTTGATAGGTGCCACAGCGACAAATATTGCCATTCATGGCAGCATCTATGTCTTCATCAGTAGGGTTACTATTCTCTTTCAATAAAGCTACAGCCGAAATTATTTGCCCAGATTGGCAATAACCACATTGTGGAACATTAATATCTTCCCAAACTTCTTGCAATACTTTATTTTCATTATGAACACCTTCTATTGTTAATATGTTTTTACCATCTGCAGTAGAAACAGGAGTTAGACAAGATCTAATTGGTTCTCCGTCAAGCAACACAGTACAAGAACCACAAAGCCCCTTACCACAACCATATTTAGTTCCTGTAAGACCAACCACATCTCTAATAGCCCACAATAGTGGCATATCGGAATCTACATCGATTTGATATTTTTTATCATTAATTGTTACTGTTGCCATGCTTTATGATTTAATTAATCTTGATTTTGACTCTAAATTTATAATTTTTATATGAATTTATCACTTGACGAAACGTTAAAATCAATTTATTTATATTGATTACTAACCAATTGAGTTTTTGTTATTTATTATTTATCAATAAGTCATTAAAAAAGATGGGTAAAATTATGGTAGTAAAAATCAAATTTATTACATTTGCACCCGCTTGTACGGATATGTATTTATTCGTTAAGTCACACTTATTAAAAGTGTAGTTCATTAAAATTTAGGAGAGGTGCCGGAGTGGTCGAACGGGGCTCCCTGCTAAGGAGTTGTACCCGTAAGGGTACCGGGGGTTCGAATCCCTTCCT
>RCNE010001111.1_pt1 | contig 16060 bp, 19 predicted proteins | sample 2041361 | NCBI WGS metagenome assembly RCNE01 (sample SAMN09708229, study PRJNA481090) | Marine sediment metagenome, whole genome shotgun sequencing project.
CCTGACCAAAGGGCGCATGGGCGGTGAAATGACCGAAATTGGTTTGTTACAAGACGCGGGTGCCGTCGCATTTACGGACTGCGACCGCGTTGTGACCAACACAAAGGTTTATAGCCGCGCACTTACTTATGCGCGGTCCTTGGATGCGCTGGTCATCGGCCATATCCAAGAACCCGTCTTGTCGGACGGGGCCGCAGTGACCTCTGGCAAATTCGCGTCTTTGCGCGGCCTGCCAGGTGTCAGTCCGATGGCCGAACGCATGGGGCTTGATCGCGATATCAGCTTATTAGAAATGACTGGCGCACGGTATCATGTCGACCAGATCACTACGGCCCGCGCGCTTCCTGCGCTGGAACGGGCCAAGCGCAACGGGGTAAAGATCACCGCTGGCGTCGGTGTGCATCACTTGACGCTGAACGAACTCGACGTGGCTGACTACCGGACATTTTTTAAGCTCAAACCACCCTTGCGCAGCGAAGACGACCGCATTGCCGTCGTGCAAGCGGTGGCTGAAGGGCTGATCGACATCATCTGCTCGATGCACACGCCGCAAGACGAAGAAAGCAAGCGCCTGCCTTACGAGGAAGCCGCCAGCGGTGCTGTCGGACTTGAGACTTTGTTGCCTGCAGCCTTGCGCCTTTTTCATGCAGAAATGATCGATCTGCCCCGGCTTTTCCGCGCATTGGCGCTTAACCCTGCTAACCTTCTGGGACTTGCGGCAGGCCGACTGGCGGTTGATGCGCCCGCGGACCTAATTTTATTTGACCCGCATGCGCCGTTCCAATTGGATCGCAGCACACTTTTGTCAAAATCAAAGAATACACCGTTTGACGGCGCAATCATGCAAGGCCGCGTCCTTGGCACATGGGTCGACGGAAGCCGCGTTTGGGAGAAATCATAATGCCAACAGCTGAAATCGCATACGGGACGCTAATCCTTTGGGGCGTCATCGGGTATCTGTTTGGATCAATCCCAAGCGGCGTGATCGTGGCGCGCGCGATGAACCTTGGAAATTTGCGCGATATTGGATCAGGCAACATTGGCGCCACCAATGTCTTACGCACTGGCAACAAAAAGGCCGCCGCATTGACCTTGGTTTTTGATGCGGCCAAGGGCGCAATCGTCGTTTTACTGGCGCGCGCTCTGGGGGCAGAGAATGCCGTCCAGATCGGCGCATTGATGGCATTCCTTGGCCACTGCTTTCCGGTCTGGTTGCGCTTTAAGGGCGGCAAAGGCGTGGCGACTTATCTGGGAATTCTCTGGGCACTAGCATGGCCAATGGGAGCTGCCGCCTGCCTGATCTGGCTCGTGGTTGCGGCGATCACCCGCTATTCGTCACTGGCAGCCTTGTTGGCCGCAGGTTGGGTCCCCGTCGTAATGGCGTCTACCGGATATGGCGAATTCTTCCTGCTCGCAGTTATTCTTGGCCTACTGATTCACGCACGTCACTGGGGCAATATTCAGCGCTTGCGCAAAGGCACCGAGACCAAAATCGGCGGCAAAGCAAAAGCCTAGTAGCTGTATTCAGCGTACACCCGCTTCAGATCACCACCCCATTCGCCGTGATACTTGCGGAGCAATTCGTCCGCAGGTGTTTCGCCACTTTCCAGCGTTTCTTTGAGCGCGTTCAGGAAATGCGTCTCGTCAGGCACCAAACCACCGGCACCGGGCATGGCACGGGCTTTCAGACCTGCTTCGGAAATCGCGACGACTTCGCGGGCAAGCGCGTACATATCAATACCGTCAACCTTGGCCTGCAAACCATCGACTGATGCGGCGACGCGCAAGGCCTCGCGCTGTTCAGCCGTCCAATGTTTGCAAAGGTCCCATGCGGCATCCAGCGATGTTTGGTCATACATCAAACCAACCCAGAACGCGGGCAGCGCGCAAAGGCGGCGCCACGGGCCGCCGTCTGCGCCGCGCATTTCGATGAATTGTTTCACGCGGGCCTCTGGGAAAACGGTTGTCAGGTGATCGGCCCAATCAGACAGCAACGGCTTTTCACCGGGCAATGCAGGCAATTCACCCTTAAGGAAATCACGAAACGACATGCCCAGCGCGTCGATATATTTGCCATCGCGGTACACAAAGTACATCGGCACATCGAGGACCCATTGCACCCAAGCTTCGAATCCAAAGCCCTCTTCAAACACAAATGGAACCATACCCGTCCGGTCCGCATCCAGATCGCGCCAAATGCGCGAGCGCCATGATTTGTGGCCGTTCAACTTGCCCTCAAAGAACGGCGAATTGGCGAACAAGGCGACCGCCACAGGCTGCAACGCAATCGCGACACGCATCTTTTGGACCATGTCGGCTTCTGATCCGAAATCCAGATTGACCTGCACGGTACACGTCCGGCGCATCATGGATGTGCCCATGGTGCCGACTTTTTCCATGTAGTTGTTCATCAGTTTGTAACGCCCTTTGGGCATCAACGGCATTTCTTCGTGCGACCACTCAGGGGCAGCACCCAAGCCAATAAATTTCACACCAATCTCGTCCGAGACTGATTTCACTTCGGCCAAGTGGACGTTCACTTCGTCACAGGTCTGGTGGATCGTTTCGAGCGGAGCACCTGACAGCTCAAGCGCGCCGCCGGGTTCCAAGCTGACGTTTGCGCCGTCTTTGGTCAGGCCAATAATGTTGCCTTCTTCCTCGACACGGTCCCAACCAAAGCGCTTTTCAAGCCCTTCAAGCACCGCCTTGATCGAGCGTTCACCATCATATGGCAAGGGCTTGAGCGTATCCTGGCAATAGCCGAATTTCTCGTGCTCGGTGCCAATGCGCCAGTCTTCTTTGGGCTTACAACCTTTCGCCAACTCCTCGGCCAGTTGGTCGTGGTGTTCAATGGGGCCGCCGCCAGATTGAGGAATAGACATGGGCGCAAGCCTTTCGAAAGTTGATCAGGTGTTATCGGTGCATTGCCCGACACCTGCTGTCAATGCAAGAGCGGCTTAACACGGCTCCAGACGGTTACCCGCGCATCAGGAATGCGTGATAGCACGTCCAGCACGGTGTTTGTCTTAATCTCTGGCAATCCTGCGAAAACATCAAACAGGTCTTCAGCACCAGCCGCGTTGATAGGAATGGTCAGGCGTTGGCCATCGATACCGGTTAAAACCCAACTCGGTTCCGGATGGCTGCTTGGATCAAGCTCAAGCTTGGACAGATCGCCCACATCCATCACACCGCCATCAAGCGGGCCGAAATACGCTAAGCGACGTTCGCGGATTTGGACGACGCCGGGGCCGCCGCCATCTTGGGCAAAGCGCGCACGCTGCACACCTGCGATCCCCCAACCGATGCCGATCACACAAAAAATGTAGCCAAGCCATTTATTGATGCCGACACCCGTCATCGCCCACCACAGACCCAGCGCAAAGACAACGCCTGCCAAAAGAACCTCTCGCCAACGCCAGAAAAAAGCACGCACTTCGGGGCGGAAGAAATCAGTCATTTGTTGTCCAATCACCCAAGGCTTGCTGCCAGACCGTCAAAGCTGCGACGGCTGCGGTATCCGCGCGCAAGATGCGCGGACCTAGGCTGACTGGATGGGCAAAAGGTAGTTTGCGTAGGCGGTCACGTTCAGTCGGGGAAAACCCGCCTTCGGGTCCGATCAAAATGGCCCAAGGGCCGCTGATATCAGGTAAGCCAACCGGATCGCCGATCAAAACTTCGTCACAAAACATCAATTGACGATCCTCAGGCCAATCGGCCAAAAACCGATCCAGTTTGGTCAAATCATCCACTGGCGGAATAAAAGTGCCGCCGCATTGCTCTGCCGCTTCAACGGCGTGGGCTTGCAGCTTGTCTTGGCGGATGCGGTTGGCACTTTGGGTATAGTCAGTCTGCACAGGACAGATACGCGCGGCACCCATTTCTACAGCCTTTTCAACAATAAAGGCAGTGCGTTCTTTGCGGATCGGCGCAAACAGCAACCAAAGATCAGGTGGCGGTTGCAGCGCGCGCGTCTGCGTCTGACACAGCAAAATGCCACCCTTCTTGCCAGCCTTTTCGACCGTCGCATCCCACTCGCCATCGGCGCCGTTGATCAGCGATAAAACAGTGCCTTCAGCCAGCCGCATCACCCCAAATAGGTAATGCGCCTGTTCGCGCGACAGCGGAACCGATTGCCCTTGCCCTAGGGGGTGATCTACATAAAGACGAACCTTGGAAGCCATAAGCGGGATCATATGACCCAGAACGCCCAGATGCCAGAGCCGAACGGGGCCGTCGCCGACGCTGTCAAAGACAATTGGGTCGACCGCTTTGCGCCAGCCTTAACGCGACCCTATCTTCGGCTTAGCCGCGCAGACAGACCGATTGGGACATGGTTGCTGTTCTTGCCCTGCCTTTGGGGTCTGTCGCTGGCGATACTCGCGACCGATAGCTACAGCCGGCATGATCTGTGGACCATTGTGGGATGCGGCATTGGTGCGTTCTTGATGCGTGGCGCGGGCTGTACATGGAACGACATCAGTGATCGCGATATTGATGGGTCCGTTGCACGCACGCGGTCGCGGCCTATTCCGTCGGGGCAAGTCACGGTCAAAGGTGCCGCGCTTTGGATGGTCGTGCAAGCATTGCTGGCGTTTGGCATCCTTGTCACATTCTATCCAACCGCGATTGTACTGGGTATCGTGGCGCTACTGCCTGTCGCGATCTACCCCTTTGCCAAGCGTTTCACATGGTGGCCGCAAGCTTTCTTGGGGCTTGCGTTCAACTGGGGCGCATTGCTTGCGTGGGCGGCGCACACCAACAGCATCGGGCCTGTGCCAATCGTACTTTATATGGCCGGCATCGCTTGGACGCTGTTTTATGATACGATATACGCGCACCAAGACGCCGAAGACGACGCGTTGATCGGTGTCAAATCCACAGCGCGCCTGTTCGGCGATCAAACCCGCATGTGGCTTCGACTGTTCTTGACCATAACAATCATTCTGTTCGGCCTCGCCGTTGTGCTAGCAACGCATGATCGCTCCATCTTGTCGCTGGTCATCGCTATTGGCGGGCCTTGGGCGCTTGGCTGGCACCTGACTTGGCAGATCGGGCGATTTAATCCTGATGACCCCCAAGGATTGCTGCGCCTATTCCGATCAAACCGCAACGCAGGACTAATTCCCCTGCCATTTTTCGCTTTAGCCCTTTTGGTGTGATTGAACACACCCGCCCATGGCATTATGCAGTGGTCGAAACAAGAACCGGACCGTCATGCGCCTCTCAATCATTTTCACCCGTTTGGTCGTCTTTGCCGCCGCGGCCGCAGTTTCATTGGTGGCTGCGCAAGCGACCGTGTCGCAGGTCGAGCAACGCTCTGTGATTGCGGTGCAAGAAACGCTTGTAGATCAAGGGCATGAATGGGCATCGGTGCTGGGCGACGGGCTGCAAGTGATCCTCGAAGGCGAAGCCCCAACCGAAGCCGTGCGGTTCCGTGCGATCTCGGCGGCGGGCGGACAAGTGGACGCAAGCCGCGTGATCGACAACCTGTCTGTGCGCGATTCGGCAACGATCGTACCGCCTGAATTTGCGATCGAGATCTTGCGCAACAACGCAGGCGTGTCGCTGATCGGTTTGATCCCTGCGTCAACCGACCGCGAGGCCCTAACCAATCGTATTCGAAACATCGCAGACGGTCTGCCAGTCACAGACTTGCTCGAGGCTGGCGATTATCCAGAACCTGAAAACTGGCGCGCTGCCGTCAACTATTCCCTACGCGCCTTGGGCCTACTGAATAAATCGAAAATCTCGGTGAACGCGGACCGCGTGATCGTGAACGCAATTAGCGACAGCCCCGAGGAAAAGCGCCAACTAGAGATTGAACTTGCACGCAACACACCCGATGGCGTGCGTTTAGCCGTAGATATCAGCGCGCCGCGTCCTGTGATCTCACCCTTCACGACGCGCTTCATTCTAGACGAAGATGGGCCGCGCTTTGTCGCCTGTACAGCTGATACCGACGAAGCATTGTCGCTAATCCTAGTCGCGGCATCCAAGGCGGGATTTCAGGAACGGGCCACTTGCGTTTTAGCGCTGGGAGCACCTTCGCAAACATGGGGTGAAGCTGTCGCGCTCGCGATCACGGCGGTGGGTGATCTTGAAGGCGGCACAGTCACGATTTCGGATACAGATGTGACCTTGGTCGCACCCATTGGCACAGCGCAGTCGCGCTTTGATAATATCGTCGGCCGCTTGGAAAACGCGCTGCCGGATGCGTTCGCAATCTCGGCCGAGTTGCCGACGTTGCCAGATGAAACAACCCAAGCGCTGCCGCAATTCACTGCAACGCGCAGCCCCGAAGGCCAAGTGCAATTGCGCGGTCGCGTTCCAGACCAAATCACCAATACCGTCGTTGAGAACTTCGCAAACGCAAAGTTCGGGCAGCGCAATATCACGATGGGCACACGTGTGGCCGAAGGCCTCCCGAACGGCTGGTCAGTGCGCGTCCTTGCTGGCCTTGAAGCCTTGTCAGAACTGTCAAACGGCGCCGTGAACGTAGAACCCAATACCCTTCAGGTCAGGGGCAACACGGGCAACCTTGATGCAAGTGCGGCCATTGCACGTCTGTTGATCGACAAGCTTGGGCAAGCTGCAGATTTTGAAATTGACGTGACCTACGTCGAAGCGTTGGACCCCATCGCTGGCATCCCAACGCCGCAAGAATGTATCGCTCAAATCACTGCAGCCACCGAAGGGCGCAAGATCACGTTTGATCCAGGTTCCGCTGATCTAACTGCCGCCACCCAACCTGTCCTTGATGATATTGCCGAGATTTTGAAAAAATGTGGCGATCTTCCGATCCGTGTGTCGGGCTTTACCGATAGCCAAGGACGTGAAGTGATGAACCAACAACTGTCACAAAACCGCGCTGATGCGGTTTTAACGGCACTGCGAGCGCGGCGTGTTCCTGTTTCAACATTCAAATCAATCGGGTTTGGTGAAGATACCCCAATCGCCGACAACGACACAGAAGCCGGACGCGAAGCGAACCGCCGGATCGAGTTCAGTCTAATTTTGCCCGAACCAGTTGTTGAAGAGCCTTCGGTCCTTGACGAAATCGCGGAACAGTCGGCTGTTGAACCAACAGATGTGGACGCAGGCGATACACCCCCAGAAGAAAGCGAATAGGCAAGGCCCATGAACAGAACCGAATTCATCATTGCCACGGCTGTTATTTTGTTTGTCGCCTTCTCGTTGGGGTGGTTTGCAAGCTGGTTGGTGAACCGCTTTACCCGCGTAACAAAGGCTGAAATCGGTGAATTGGACAAAATGGCCCAGTCACTGCACGAAGCCGAAGAGACCCGCGATCAGGCAATTACCTACCTGCAACAGCGCGAAGCAGAAATTACAAATCAGTTGAGCCAAACTGAGGCAGAGTTGCGTGCCGCAATGGACGGTTTGCGCGAAGCGCGCCGCGAAGCAGAAGAACTACGTGGCTATATCGAGCAGCAAAACGCAGGTTAAGACGCGCTGATTTACGCGCGCGGTGCTGCAGCACGGCGCAATCGATCATTGATCGCGCGACCCATGCCATGATCGGGAATAGGTGAAACCGCGATGGCCGTGGCGTTCATAGCGTCAAGCTGGTGCAGGCAAGCGAACAAGTTCGCCGCAGCTTCGGTCAAATCACCGGCGGGTGACAAATTCAGTGGTGCATCAACGGGGCCAAACCCTAGCAACACTTCCCCCACATTGGCGTAGGCTGCGTTCAAACGCACCTTACCTTGTGGGGCATAGTGAGACGCCAATTGACCGGGGGCGGTCGGTGTTTCTGGATCAGCATACCGCAACAGCGGCTGGCCCAAACAGGCTTCAAGCGCTTCGACAGGAATGCCGCCTGCCCGCAAAAGCGCAGGTGCGCCAACGCAACTCACAATCGTTGATTCAACGCCAACCGTGCAAGCCCCACCATCAACTACCGCATCTATCCGGCCCTCTAACCCTGCGGTGACATGCGCCGCAGAGGTCGGGCTGATCCGTCCTGACAGGTTGGCCGAAGGGGCCGCAACTGGTCCGCCAAACGCGGCCAAAAGGTCGCGCGCGACCGAATGATCAGGCACACGCACTGCGACCGTATCCAACCCTGCAGTCACAAGTTTTGACACACCAGCACCTGCCTTTAAGGGCAAAACCAACGTCAATGCACCCGGCCAAAAAGCATCGGCCAACTGGCGCGCAACCTCATTGAATTCGCAATATTGCGCGGCCGCTTCAAGCGAGGCGACATGCACGATCAAGGGATTGAAACTTGGGCGGCCTTTTGCGGCATAAATCTGTGCAACGGCGATATCATTACGCGCATCTGCGCCTAGCCCGTAAACAGTCTCGGTCGGGAAAGACACCAAACCAGCGGCCTGCAAAATTGCAGCAGCGGTCGCTATTCCAGCGGCATCCGGCTTGAGCCTTAACATTTGATCATCTGACATGACGTGGCGTTTTGGTTGATGGGGGGGCGTGCTACGATAGGTTGACCCTGATTAGCGACCCTACCTCGCCCCCCTGCTTTTGCCAAGCACCGGGCAATTCGGAGATACAGAACAATGCCTTATCGCGCTCCCGTCAGCGATTTTCGCTTCCTATTGGACCACATCGTAGGGTTCAGCCAAGTCACCGCAACAGACCGTTTCGCTGATGCAACACCGGACATGACGCTAGCGATCCTGACCGAAGCTGCGAAGATGAGCGAAGAGGTGTTAGCGCCCCTCAATCGCGCTGGCGACACGCATCCGGCGCGTTTGGAAAACGGTATTGTACGTACGTCGCCTGGGTTTGCAGAAGGTTATACCGCCATTGCCGAAGGCGGATGGATTGGCATGTCGGCATCCCCCGGTGTGGGTGGCCTAGGACTGCCAATGACTTTGACCAATGCGGTCAACGAAATGGCTGCCAGTGCGTGTTTGGCGCTCCAGCTTAGCCCGTTGATGACCCAAGGCCAGATTGAAGCACTGGAGCATCACGCGTCTGATGAACTGAAAGAACGCTATATTCCAAAGCTGATTTCAGGCGAATGGAACGGCACGATGAACCTGACCGAACCGCAAGCAGGGTCCGATGTGGGCGCATTACGCACCAAGGCCGAACCCAATGGCGATGGCACTTATGCGATCACTGGTCAGAAGATTTACATCAGCTGGGCCGACAATGATTTCACTACAAACGTCTGCCACCTTGTGCTGGCCCGTTTGCCGGACGGCGTGTCTGGTACCAAAGGCATCAGCTTGTTTATGGTCCCCAAACTGATCCCTGATGCAGACGGCAATCCGGGCGAAAAGAACGATCTGCGAGTGGTCAGCCTTGAGCATAAGATGGGCCTTCATGGATCACCCACCGCTGTTATGGAATACTCTGGCGCAACAGGCTGGCTTGTCGGTGAAGCACATGCTGGTATGGCGGCCATGTTTACCATGATGAACAACGCACGTTTGGGTGTTGGCACCCAAGGCATCGGCGTGGCCGAAGCCGCTCTGCAACACGCGCTTGCCTATGCCCAAGATCGCAAGCAAGGCAAAGCCTCCGGAACAGGGGCGATCATCGAACACGCTGATGTGCGCCGTATGCTGACCACGATGAAGGCAGACACTTTTGCCGCCCGCGGCATTTCAATGATGAACGCAGTGGCCATTGATATGGCTGCGGCCACGGATGACCCAGATTGGAAGGCGCGCGCTGCGTTCCTGACACCTATCGGCAAAGCATTCGGGTCAGACGTGGGCTGCGAAGTATCTGCAACAGGCATTCAAGTGCATGGCGGCATGGGCTTTATCGAGGAAACAGGTGCGGCCCAATTCGCCCGCGATGCGCGCGTTACTACAATCTATGAAGGCACAAACGGTATCCAAGCCATGGACCTTGTCGCCCGCAAACTGATGGATGGAGGCGACGCGGCCTTCCGGCTGCTCGAAGAAATCGAAGCCGGTGCAGAGGCCGCAAAACCAAGTCACCCCGATTTGGCAGAGGCTATTTGGCAGTCCGCGGAAACGCTGCGCGAAACAACCGAATGGCTGGTGTCGCAAAGCAACTTGAACGACCGCTTTGCTGGTGCCGTGCCATATCTGCGCGCTTTTGCGCGGGTTCTGGGTGGTCACATTCATCTGGCAAGTGCGATGGCAGGTGATACGCGCCGCGCGCGGTTGGCGGCTTTCTATATCAAGCGGATGCTGCCAGAACATACTGGATTGCTGGCCCATGTGCGCGAAGGGGCTGCGGATCTGATGGCTATCTCTGCCGATGACCTTGCTGCGCAATGAATGAACCCAAAAGCGGTATCCGTTATCCATTCCCAACCCCTCCCGCCGAAGGCGAAGCTGTCACCGTGGCGCCCGGCGTTTTGTGGATGCGATCGCCGCTCCCAATGGCACTGGACCATGTCAACGTCTACGCGTTGGACGACGGCGATGGCTGGACAATTATCGACACCGGATTTGCATCCAAGCGCAGCCGAGCGATTTGGGGAAAGCTGCTTGCCGGACCGCTGCGAGGCCGGCCCGTCACACGCGTTATTGTCACGCATCACCATCCCGATCATGTCGGACTTGCGGGTTGGTTTATCGAAAACGGGGCAACGTTATGCATGCCACGCACCGGATGGTTGATGGCGCGAATGCTGACGCTGGATGTGCAAGAAACACCCAATGCCGAAGCTTTGGCCTTTTATGAACGCGCGGGCATGGACCTCGATGTGCTTAACGGGCGCCGCACAGAACGGCCCTTTAACTTTGCCGATTGCGTCGCGCCATTGCCGCTTGGCTACACGCGACTGATTGACGGCAACACAATCACGATTGGCGGACGGACGTGGGATATTCGCATGGGTGGTGGACACGCCCCCGAACACGCAACGTTCTGGAGCCGTGACGACAACCTCGTGATTGGTGGCGATCAATTGCTGCCCTCAATCAGCCCTAACCTTGGCGTCTACCCAACCGAACCTGACGCCGATCCGGTCACCGACTGGCTGCAATCCTGCGAGACGCTTCTTGCTTTTGCAAAGGGCGATCAACTGGTCTTAGGCGGCCATAAGCTGCCCTTTACCGGTCTGCCGCTGCGGCTGCGCCAACTGATTGATAACCATCACGGTGCCTTGAACAGGCTGCGCACGCACCTGACAGAACCGCGCAGTGCGGGCGAATGTTTTCTTCCGCTTTTCAAGCGCCAAATCAAAGGCGGCGAATATGGGTTGGCTTTGGTCGAGGCGGTGGCGCATTTGAACCACCTGCACCAAACGGGGCTGGCAAGCCGCGTTCTGCGCGAAGACGGCGCGTGGGGATTTCAAGCGACCTAAGCCGCGATTGCATCATCCAGCGACTGAAATGTGAACCCATCTGCGGTGACGCGGCATAGCATGTCTTGGGGGATTTCAGTCCACCGATCTGACATGCCGCACAGCGGTTCAGACGCGACAGCGCGCCCACCGTTGTCCAAAACGCCAGACACATACAGCGTCGGCGCAAGCCCTGCCGAAGAATGCCTAAATGCAAACAACGTTTCTCCGTCCGAAAAAACACATGAAAGTTTGCTTGGCACGTTTGAAGGGGCTGATCCAATTTGCGCAAGTGTTGTGCGAATAGCTGCATGCGGGTCCTTTGACAGACCGTTCGCAAGCAGCGTCAAAAAGATCATCTCGCTATCAGTGGACCCACGACAGGCATTGAACAAATCATCGCTGAGTGCGGCTAGCATCCGGCGACGGATCGCAGGGAAATGCGGGACTTGACCGTTGTGGCAAAACGACCATCCGTCATGGGTGAACGGATGACAGTTCACGCGGCTGGTTTCACCCACAGTTGATGCACGGATATGGGCGATGAAATGATGCGACCGCACCATGCGGCACAGATTGGTCAGGTTGTCATCTGCCCAAGCGGGCAAAACATCGCGGTAAAGGCCAAGATCCCCGTCCGGACCATACCAGCTTACGCCAAATCCATCCCCGTTAACGGCCAGCTTGGCCTCGGTTGCGTGTTGGCTTTGGGCCAGCAAGGAATGCACGGGCCGCACAACGATGTTTTCTAGTGGAATAGTGGCGCCTGTGTACGCTGCGATGCGACACATATTAGTGGCGGCTTTCAATCCGCGCATGCAGGCGCTTTAAAATCCGGCTTGCAGTTGTTTCGCACAATGCGGGAATGAACGCATGGACCAACGCAGCCATCGCCGCGGCACCCAACCAAAATGCGAAGCCGAACGCAAAGCGCATGTGCTGAAAATACGTCTCGTCCACTGCTGCGGGGTGATCAAGAAACAACGCGGCAAGCGGGTTTTTACGGCTAGGGCTGTGTGACGTATCGGACATGTGCAGTCTCCTTGGTGTGCTTTGGGTCAATCTACACATCAGCGCGCGAAGTGTGGTCCCAAATATGATTGCAATTATCCAATACTGCGGGATATCATCCCAACCATGACCCATTCATTAGACTTAATAGACCGCGCCATTCTCAAAAACCTTCAAATTGACGCCACCATGTCGGTGGACGACATCAGCGAGGCCGTCAATCTGTCGCGCAATGCGTGCTGGCGGCGAATCAAAGCGCTCGAGAAGGCAGGCGTCATCAAGGGCCGCGTCGCGTTGGTCGATCCGGCAAGTGTCGGCGTCCCGCTTTCGGCCATGGTCCTGATCCGCACCAATGCGCATGACGCCGCATGGATGAAACAGTTCCAAGCGACCTTGCTGAGCTTGCCCGAAATCGTTGGCGCATACCGCATGACGGGTGATCTTGATTACGTGTTGCGGGTCCGTGTGGCGGATGTGCCTGCCTATGATGCATTCTACAAAAGGCTGACATCACGGATTTCTGTCTCGGATATTTCTGCAAGTTTCGTTATGGAAGAGATCAAGGAAACAACAGCGGTGCCCCTATGACCAAAACGACGATGAAAATTGATACATCCGCCGAACTCATGGAAAATGACATTCTGCCCAAAAGCAGTGAGGTCCACATCGATCCCAATATACCTTGTGTGACAGATGGTGTCTTGCCAAAGGCACTAGGGGAATCCGTCAAAAAGAAAAGCCCTGCGCAATGGGCTTATGAGCGGATTATCATGTATATTCAGAACTTCGAGAAACAACTCGATAACGATCACGAGGTCGGCTTGGGGCTCGCGGGCGGGAACACAGGCGTGATCCGTATCGAAGGATTGGGGTATTATGACCCCGATATCGTGACTTACTACGGTGTGAACGAAGGCGGGGCCAAGACGCAACTAATTCAACATGTCAGCCAGTTGAATGTGACGCTGGTGGCCAGCGCCAAAAACATCGACCAACCCGAACCCAACCGGATTGGTTTCCGTCTTGCCACAGCGCTTGACCGCGCCGAAGATGTGACGACCTGACCGCGTGACATAGGCGAATGAATCGGCTATGCGAGTGACAAATCAGACAAAGAAGGAGCCTTACAATGGCTGAACATAAAAACGGCGAAATGGACATCACTGTTCAGGAAAAAACCTTTGACGGTTTCATGAGCATGGCGACGAAAGCTGCGGTCGCAATTATCGTCCTGCTGATCTTTCTTGCATTTGTTGCTATCTAAGAAAACGTGGACCGTCGCAGTTTTCTAATCGGCCTGCCGCTCGCTCTTTCTGCGTGTTCAGGGCAAGAGGTCTGGGCACCTGATGATCTGGTTGCACGGTCGATCTACCGCGCACCCGGTCAAAACTATCTTACCCTTTATACAATGAAAAACATCCGCGATGATGCCGGCGCACATTCAGCTTTGCTGATCAACGCCAGCCAGCGGGTGCTTTTCGACCCTGCCGGAACATGGTCGCAAGACGTTATGCCTGAACGCAATGATGTGCTGTTCGGGGTGTCGCCGAGGCTTGAAGAATACTACGTCAGCTTTCACGCCCGCGTAACATTCTATGTGGTCGGTCAAAAGGTTGCCGTGTCGCCAGAAGTCGCCGAACAAGCCTTCAACTTCGCGCTCCAAGCGGGACCAGTCTTTCAATCAAACTGCGCGCGTGTGACGTCTCGGATTCTGCGCGGGCTGCCAGGTTTCGAAGGCATTGGGTCTACATGGTTCCCCAATAGTATCGCAGATGATTTTGCCCGACTGCCCGGCGTTCAAACCCGCGAGTACCGCGAAAATGATGCCGACGATAAATCAATAGCCGCCGCCCAAATCAGCGCGGCCCTTAAAGCAGAACAGTAAGGCCCATCAGGGCATAAAGCGTGCAGGCGCCACCCAAAATGGCCCAAAGCACATTGCGTGTCCAAATCCCTATCAGCACCGTCGCAATCGCAGCGGCCATCCGCACTGGATCGAACACGCCGTCCGTCGCACCCGGCCATAAGACTAGGGGTGCCACCATACCCGGCAGGACCGCGACAGGGGTGTAGCGCAGCAAACGCAACACAAAGGCGGGCATCACGCGGTCGCCGATCAGTCCCAGAAACGAGAACCTGATCAAGAACGTTCCGATCCCCATAACCGCAATAATCAGCCAGATTTCAGCCGCAGAATATGTCATCGTGCGCGCCTTTCCATCCACATTTCGACCAAGGCCCCCGTCAGCATCGCCGCCCCCGCTGCGATTAACAGCCCCGTGCCGGCAGGCAAACCAATCAAGGCCAAAGCAACCGAAACTGACATCGCCGCTGCGGCCACATGGGCCAGTGATTTCACCATCGGGGCGACCATTGCCAGAAACATAATCGGCATAATGAAATCCAGCGCCCAAGCATCCGGTATCGCTTGGCCCGCGACGACCCCATGCCAAACCAAAACGGCGTAATCGGCGTGGCAACGCCTAGAAAATACGCCACGCGATCCGGAACGGTCATCTCTGGGCGGGCCTCATAACGGGCGATGGATGTGATATAGGTTTGGTCAAAATTCAGATACGCGATGCACGCGCGTTGCCACAAAGGCGCGGCCCCCAGATACGGAACCAAGGACGCGGAATACATCGCCATGCGCAGGTTCACAGCCAGTGCTGCCAATAGCACAAACGCGATGCTGGCGTTTTCGACCATCAATTGCAGTGCGGCGAACTGTGCGGCCCCCGCGATCACAAGGATAGTAAAGCCCATCGCCTGCGCCAAGGTCAGCCCCGCATCCGTTGCGATCACGCCAAATAATGTGGCAAAAGGAATTGCCATCAAAATGAATGGCGCGCCATCGCGTACGCCCGCCCAATAAGCCGATTTTGCCGGTGTTTTTTGGCGTGTTTTCGCGGTGGAAGTCGTCATGGCTTTGCCCTAGCTTAAACGTATTGCAACAGGCTTTACCCATGCAGGCAAGGAATTACAATTGGCGCGTATTGACGATACATCTGGCTATTTGATTGCACCAGACCCCGCGCGAGCACGCCTGACACGGGCCGTACAGGGAACAGATCAGAACGGGCAGATCATTGACCTGAATGTCGTCGAAGAACGCCCTCTGACGATTTTCCTCAATGCCCAAGAAATCGTCACCGCGATGACGATTGGTGACTACCCGCAATACCTGGCACTTGGGTTCTTACGTAACCAAGGCATGCTCAAGGACGATGATGTCTTGCTTGGCGTCGACTACGACGAGGAACTTGAAACAGTCGTTGTGCGAACTGATAACCAGACGACATACGAAGAGAAACTCAAGAAAAAGACGCGGACAAGCGGCTGCGCTGTTGGCACTGTTTTTGGCGACATGATGGAAGGTCTTGAAGGTATCACCTTGCCCGATCTGCGCGTCCGGACGTCTGATCTTTACGCACTCGCCGCGCAAATCAACCGCACACCGTCGCTCTACCTCGAGGCCGGTGCGATTCACGGCACGGTCCTGTGCCAAGGCGACCGCCCGCTGGTCTATATGGAGGACGTGGGTCGCCATAATGCTGTCGATAAAATCGCAGGCTGGATGCTGTCCGAAGGCGTTGGTGCGGCTGACAAGACGCTTTACACGACAGGGCGGCTGACCTCTGAAATGGTGATCAAAACGGCAATGATGGGGATACCTGTGCTTGCGTCACGGTCCGGTTTTACGGCTTGGGGGGTTGAGATCGCGCAGCAGATCGGGCTGACCCTGATTGGACGCATGAAAGGGCAACGTTTTGTGTGTTTGGCAGG
>RCNE010000910.1_pt1 | contig 16042 bp, 15 predicted proteins | sample 2041361 | NCBI WGS metagenome assembly RCNE01 (sample SAMN09708229, study PRJNA481090) | Marine sediment metagenome, whole genome shotgun sequencing project.
TTCTTTTAAAACAGAAGCCACATCACCCGCAATCAAAATATAGGAAAAGACATCAAAAAATGAATTGGTCGCATAAAATACCTCATCGATTTTTAGAATTTCATCCTTTACTTCCACAATGATATCGCCAGATTGCATGACTTTCACATACTCCTCTATTTCTGGAATGGCTTCCTTAAAATGATTTCCTAGGGCAAAGGCTCCCCCGGCCCATTCAGTCTCTAACTTACCGCCATTGTATCTTTCTTGTTTTACCCTATATACCCGGTCCTTCTTTTCGTGAAAATTCTCATAACTCGTTTCAAACGCTACGTACTGTAATATCAACAAACAGGCGGTTATTCCAATAGCTAATCCACCAATATTGATAGCAGAATACGCTTTATTTCTAAAAAGGTTTCTCCAGGTTATTATTAGATAGTTTTTGAACATAGTTCTCGTTTTTCTTATTTTATTAAGCACCGCTTCTAAGCTTTAAGACCCTATTCTGTCCTTAAGCTTTTAACTGGGTTTGCCCTCGCCGCTTTTATCGCATTAAAACTTACTGTTGCCAAGGCAATAAACAATGCAATGCCTCCAGCTAAGGCGAAAATCCACCAACTAATATCTATTTGGTAGGCATATACATGAAGCCATTTATCCATCACATACCATGAGAAAGGAGTGGCTACAACAATGGCTATCAAAACCAGTTTAATAAAATCAATAGATAATAGCTTTACGATACTGGATACCTCAGCACCCAGAACTTTACGGACTCCAATTTCCTTGGTGCGTTGTACAGCGCTATATGTGGCTAATCCTAACAGACCTAAACAGGCAATAAAAATAGCCAAGAAGGAGAATAAGGTAAATAATTTTCTAAACTTGATATCGGCTTCATACTGCGTATTAAAGGATTCATCCAAAAAAGCATAAAGAAACGGACGGTGCGGAGCCAGTTCTGCCCATTTTTGCTCAATACTAGAAATTGCCTGTTGCATGTTGCTGGATTTGACTTTCATTGATAAATACTTGCCAAATTGAGAATAACGCAAGGTCAAAGGTGCCACCGGTTGATGTAAAGACATGAAATTAAAATCCTTTACCACACCAACAACAGTTCCTTCTCGGCCCCATTGCTGAAAACGTTTCCCAATAATATCCGTAGGGTTGGCATAACCAAAACTTCTGGCGGCGGCTTCGTTCACCATTAAAGAGGAAACAGAATCTGTTACGAACTCCCTTGAATAAGCTCTTCCAGCAACCACTTCTATCTCATAATGCGGAATAAAGTCAAAGTCTATCTCATACAAAAAAGGGCTAAAATTCTCCATTTTGCCTTCAAAAGTTTCAATATCTGTTCCTGCGCCAGGAAAGTGACCTCCAGGTACAGTTCGCGAACCTGCGACCGAAACTACTTCTTGAAGGTCCATAAACTCACTTTTAATGGTTTCCATATTATCCATTACTTGACCATCCCAATTAAAATCGATTACCAGTTGTTGCTCCCGATTAAAGCCTAAATTTTTATTCAACATAAATCCCAACTGAAAATAAACAATAACTGTACTGGCAATTAAAGCAATGGAGAGTGAAAATTGAAAAATAACCAAACCCTTTCTTAGGTTGATGCCCTGTTTGGAACTTCTAAAAACTCCTTTGAGTACACTTGACGGTTTAAAATTAGACAGCACAAAAGCTGGATACAAGCCTGCTAGCAGGCCTGTCAACAAAGCGATGCCAAAATATAATGAAAGACTAAAAACATTAAAAATTTCGGCAGAATGAAACGCTTTACCGGTAATATTCCGCATGGCGGGAAGACCTAGCATGACCAATACCAAACCTAATATTGAAGCGAGCAGCACCATAAGTAAGGACTCTCCTAAAAACTGATAACGCAATCCTTTTTTGTCTGCCCCAATTACTTTACGCACACCCACTTCCTTGGCTCTTTCCAACGAACGGGCCGTGGCCAAATTCATAAAGTTGATACAGGCAATAATTAGAATAAAGAGTCCTATCAGCGCGAAAATATAAATATTGGAGAGGCTACCTGTAACTCCGGGTTGCCTAGCGGCGGCGGAGTTCAAATAGGTATCTTTCAACGGTTCAAAAGAAAGGTCATAAAAATCCTCAGCATTTTCTTCGGGCCGATTTCGTTTCAAGAATTCCGGCATTTTAGCCTGAAAAACTTGTTGATTAAAATTATCATTTACCAAAAAATAGGTGTAAAAATCTACATAGCCCCACCACTCAAAAATTTCTGATCGCGACTGATAAAAAGAGCTCATGGACATAAGCACATCAAAAGAGAAATGTGAGTTAGCCGGTACGTCCTTCATTACAGCAGTAACCGTATAAATACCATCATTTGCCCTCCCTCCAACGCCGTCCATAGTTTTACCAATAGGATCTTCGTTGCCAAAATATTTTTTAGTCGTACTTTCTGTTAGCACAATAGAATAAGGGTCTTTTAATGCAGTTTTAGGATTGCCAGAGAGCAAGGGCCAACTAAAAATATCAAAAGCAGTCTCATCCACATAAAATGAATTGCCTTCTTGAAAAGAACGTTCGTTATACTCCAACAAAATATCCGACCTACCAGAAAATTGAACTATTTCTGCTACCTCAGAAAAATCTTTTTTAAGTGCAGGGCCAACAGGAGCGTTTCCCCAAATCCATCTATCTTCAAGCTTGTCTTCACTACCATGATGAACAATCCTATAAATATTATCCCCTTTTTCATGATAGCTATCATAGGACAGTTCATTCCTAATAAACAGGGAAATCATCAAGAAACAAGACATTCCTATGGCTAGACCTCCAATATTAATTATAGAATATCCTGGATTCTTTACGATGTTCCGCCATGCAATTTTAAAATAGTTTTTTATCATGATGTTCTGTTTCACATACAGTATTGGTTTCAGTATTTCTGATTGATGGTTCAACCCTACTTTTAACTCACTTCAACTCCTCCAAATGACCGTGATTAATGGCCAATTCTAATAAACTTTGATTTTATGCTGAAACCCCCGACGTATCGGGGCAGCATACATTGATGAATAAACTCCTAATTCTATTTTATTATACTCGCCAATTTTTCAGCAGCCTCAAATGGATTCTACTTGTAAAAGAAAAGACATATTAGTCTCTAAACTTAATCACAAAATTCATCTGGCTGCACTAAAGTGGCTCCCCAGCTTGCCCTTCAACTACGCTCAGGATTACAGAGAGCAGTTTTTTACTCATTCCAAAAAAACCCAGCATGCAATTTTCCGCCTGTCTATAGCTAGGAGGATTTTACATCATCGCTCCAATGGCTCTATTTTGACTCTCCGTTACTACTTGACCATCAAATAAATTCACCACCCTATGAGCATAATGCGAATCCCTGTCGGAATGCGTAACCATGACAATGGTGGTCCCTTCTTGGTTCAATTCTGTCAAAAGGTTCATTACCTCTATACCATTTTTAGAATCCAAGTTACCCGTTGGCTCATCCGCAAGAATTAGTTTTGGATTGGTTACTACGGCTCTAGAAATGGCCACGCGTTGTTGTTGTCCGCCGGATAATTGCTGTGGAAAGTGTTTTTCCCTATGGGCAATTTTCATACGTTCCAATACTTTCATTACTTTTTCCTTACGCTCTGCTTTTCCCATTTTTAGATAGATAAGTGGTAATTCTACATTCTCATAAACAGTAAGTTCATCAATCAGGTTAAAACTCTGAAACACAAAGCCCAAATTCCCCTTACGTAATTGCGTTCGTTGACTTTCCTTTAACCCAGCTACTTCATGACTAGCAAAATTGTAACTGCCTTCTGTAGGATTATCCAGCATCCCAATAATATTCAATAAGGTAGATTTACCACAACCCGATGGACCCATAATGGCTACGAATTCACCATCTTCTACTTTAAGGTTTACATTGTTCAAAGCAAGCGTTTCCACCTCTTCTGTTTTAAAGCTCTTTTTTAAATCTTTAATTGTTATCATTTTGTTATGCTTTTACTGTTATTAGGATTGTTTTTATAATACTGTTTGTGATTTTTTCTAATTTATTTTAACACGATACGCTCTGCCTCTCCAAAGGAATCATAATTACTTGTAATAACTTCTTCTCCTGCCTGCAGCCCTTCCAATACCTCATAATGCCTAGCGTTCTGTTTCCCTACTCGTATGTTTCTTTTTATAGCTTCGTCTGTTCCAGGTGTCACAACAAATATCCATTGCCCTCCCGTACTTTGAAAGAAACTTCCTTTGGGCAATAACAGTGCATCACTAGACTCGCCCAATTGTAATTTGATATTATAACTCTGTCCAGTACGTATGGTTTCAGGTCTCTCATCCACAAAGACCAAATCGACACGAAATCTACCGTTTCTTACCTCCGGATATACTTTTCGTACCCGGAGTTCAAAATCATTGCCATTACGTTCCAATACGGCACTCAAATCTCTTTTTACACGATCTATATAATGTTCATCTATATCTGCCTCTATTTTATAATCTGTCAACACATTGAGCTGACCAATACGCTGCCCTTTGGCTATATTCTGTCCTATTTCGGCATCTAAAAAGCCTAATTGGCCATCTGCAGGAGCACGGACATTCAGATGATCTAAACGCTGATACACCATACCTAAGGTTTTTTGCATTCTGGCTAAATCTGTATCCAATCCAGACAAGGACGTTATACGTAGCTCATCATCATTTACCGTCTGCATTTTTACAATATCATATTGTTTTTGGGAGAGCTCGTAATTTTCTTTGGACAATTGATATACTTCTTGGGAAATAAGCTCATCTTCCATAAGTGCCTTATTTTGCTGAAAATTTCTTTTGAGACGTTGTAAATCTGTACTGGCCGTTGCCAGTGACCTCCTACCCTCTACCTGACGAGAATCGAACGTTAGTTTCGTGGAGCGTAAATCGTTTTGCTTTAATGCCAAATTACTTTCACTGGCCAAAATCTGCTCATAGAGGCTCATGTTTTCGAGTTTTAAGATAATATCCCCTTTTTTAACCATGGTGCCCTCCTCTATCAGTTTCTCATTTACTCGCCCACCTTCATAGGCATCCATATAAATGGTAGTGATTGGAGCAACGTTTCCGTTGATGGTAATATAATCATCAAACTTACCCTGGGTTACCTCGGCAATAGAGAGTTTGTCCTTCTCCGTCCTAAAGGTGGAGACAGAGGTAGCAAAAATCAACTGATAACCCACAAAAAGCACTAATAACCCGATGGCTATATAACCGTAATGCTTTGGGCGTAATCCTTTTTTCTTTTCTAATTTAATATCCATTTCTATTTTAGTATTGCGTGTTTAGCACTTATCATTTTATATCAAATACTGTTACTCCTTGGTAAAACTCTAGTGTACTTTTATTCACTTTTAACCGTAATCTAACTTGCAAATTTTCATTTTGTGCCGTAGCATAAAGGGTTTTTGCACTGCCCAGTTCTATGGCATTAATCAATCCTTTTTCATATCTCTTCTGGGCAATGGAAAATGCCATTCCTTGGGATTCACTTCTTTTTTTTGTTTGCAATACCTCAGTGCTCAACGCATTATATTCCTGTACCAATTGTTGTATGGTCTGATATAATTCTTGCTCTTGAATATCAGCATTATTTTTGGCCCTATCGAGTGCAATTTTCTGCTGTTTTACTCTGGACCTTCCAGACCATGCATTGCTTATGGGTACATTTAAAGATACTCCGATAAACTGATTGGTGTTGTCACGAAATTGAGCTCGAAACGGGATGGTGACGCCCAAGGTATCGCGAATATTTTCATAATAACCACTACCATAACCACCTTGTATTGCCAAAGAAGGATATAGATTACCTTTTGCTACCGCCACTTGCTTTCTTGCGGCTTTTATGCGCAGTTCTTGTGCTTTAATCAATGGCATAAAGTCCATTGCTGTATCGAAAATTGAGTCGGAAACAACCCTCTTTTCAATACTTACATTGGCTGTTGCACTAAATTCAGGCAAGATGATAATATCATTCTCTTTCTCAATGTTCATAGCTTGTAACAAGGTGAGCTTAGCTGCTGCCAATCGGTTTTCATTTTGCGTAAGCAGCAATTCATCGGCCAACAATAAGGATTCTGCCTCATAAAGGTCGGCACCCGCCATAAGACCAACTTCAATCTGTTTTTTAACAAGGGAATAATTAGTTTGTGAGATACCTAGCTGCTCTTTTGATATACTTATTAAGCCCTCAATAAACTGGATGTCGTAATAGGCACTCATGACCCTAAAGGCTAGTAGATATTTCTGTTGTAAACTTTCTTCTTTAGTGGCATTGAATAAATACTTAGAAGCCTTAATGCTGTTCAACTTTTGAAAACCTTGAAAAATATCCAAGGACGCACTTAAGGAATAGTTGTTCGAAAAAAGATCTGTATTTACAATACTATTGTCGTTAGGATCTACCTGACGACCGAATCTAACACTATAATCCATATAACCATTGACGTTAGGCAATAAGTCCCGCACGGATTGGCGATAGGATTCCCTATTAGATAATTCTGTAAATTCAAAATCATTTAACTGTAGATTATGCTCCAAGGCATGAGCAATACATGCCTCCAAAGTCCATTGTTGCTGCGCCATACCTTTAAGGCCTACTACAAGGGAAAAAAATACTATTATTTTAATTTTTAACTTCATATCATTATTACTGTGCCAAAAGGTATACTAGATACGTGCCATAAATACATGTTATTGATTACCAATAACTTAACCTATGCTAAAATTACCAAGACAAAATGAAGTGTAAAATAAATGTACAGATATTGTCAAAAAACTGGACAGTGTATATAACATATTGATTTTCATTTGTAGTTTTAGGGAAATAAAACAATTATACTTCGCCACTGCTTGCATTTTAGTAAAACGGCAGTTACGATATAACTAGTTAAGAACCTGATGGCATGACCGATGCAAACATCCTTGTAATAGACGACAATAAAAGCGTACTCAGTGCTTTGGAGATACTGTTACAGTTTGAACATAAAAGTGTACAGACCATTTCTAATCCCAATCAGATATCGTCATTTCCTAATCTTAATGATATCGATATTATCCTTTTGGATATGAACTTTTCAGCAGGTGTAAACACAGGGAACGAAGGCTTGTACTGGTTACGCGAAATAAAGAAAAAAGCATCTCATATATCGGTCATTATGATGACGGCCTATGGAGCTATAGACCTTGCCGTGGAAGCTTTAAAGGAAGGTGCATCTGACTTTATACTTAAACCTTGGAACAACGAACGTTTGTTGACTACCGTAAAATCTGCCTACGAGCTTCGAAAAAGTAGAAAGGAAATTACCCAGCTAAAACAGAAGGAAAGCAACCTAAAGCAGGTTATTAATCAGAATAAAAATTATATAGTAGGTACCTCCAAAGCATTAAATTCCGTACTAAACCTTGTTCAAAAAGTAGCGAAAACTGATGTAAATGTATTAGTAACGGGAGAGAACGGCACCGGAAAGGAGCTTATTGCGAGGGAATTGCATAAGTGTTCTGTAAGAAATAATGAAGTCTTTATTTCTGTAGATATGGGTTCCATTTCCGAGAATCTTTTTGAAAGCGAATTATTCGGCCACGTAAAAGGCTCCTTTACAGACGCCAAAGAAGATAGGGTTGGGAAATTCGAAGCAGCAAATGGTGGCACCTTATTCCTGGACGAAATTGGAAATCTCTCCCTACAAACGCAGGCCAAACTTCTATCTGCCATACAAAACAGAGTTATTGTTAAAGTTGGCTCCAATAAACCCATTAGTGTTGATATTCGGTTGATTTGCGCCACCAACTGTAATTTGGATCAGATGGTAGCTGATGGCCTTTTTAGGGAAGATTTACTGTACAGAATAAATACCATTCGGGTAGAAGTCCCGCCTCTTAGAGAACGAGAAGGAGATGTTCTTGTGCTAGCTGATTTCTACCTTAACAAATTCGTGAATAAATATGGAAAGCCTGGTCTTAAAATAAATCAAGCTGCACAAGAGAAATTAATGGCTTACCATTGGCCAGGAAACATTAGAGAATTACTACACACTATGGAACGTGCTGTAATTTTGTCCGAAGGAAATGTACTGAAACCTACAGATTTCCTTTTGGAGGTAGGCAATACTATCTCTATGGAGAACGGACCTAACACTCTTGAAGAAATGGAATTGCTTATGATTACGAAAGCCTTGAACCAGAATGATGGTAATTATAGCGCTGCTGCCGAACAGTTGGGGATTTCTAGGCAAACACTTTATAATAAATTGAAGAAAAAAAGTGGCTAGTTTTGCAATAAAAAACGAAGATAATTAACTAGAATTTTGAATTTGAACTTAAAAAATGGTAAGTCGTAATATATATATACAATTAGTAGTTAGGGTACTATTTATGACCCTTACCGTTGTCCTAGCTACCTATTTTGTTTTCAATGAACAATATATTGCTGGAGTCATCGGTGTAATTATCATGATGTTCCAAACAGCTGGTCTAATCAATTATGTAAACCAAACCAACCGCAAAATTGCTTATTTCTTTGATGCGATAAAAAACGAAGATTTCACCCTTCGATTTCCAGAAAAATTAAGTGTAAAATCCCTGGAAGAGCTCAATCATAGTTTGAATATGCTCAACTCCATGATTCAAGATATCCATGTAAAAAAACAAGCGCAGGAACAGTACTATCAAGAAATACTCAGGCAAGCGGATATTGGCATATTTACTATCAATCCCAAAGGTCATATCCTATTCGCCAATCCTACGGTGCAGGAACTATTAAACTATAGACCTTTGAATCATGTGAAGCAACTAAAACAGGTAGATGAAGAGCTCTATAAACTGTTTGAAAACTTGCAACCGTTTGATAATATTATTTTTAAACTTGGTAATGAGCGGGGCAAAAAAGAACTAAGTCTTAAATGCACGCCTATTACTATCGAAGGCAAACAGTTACTTTTAGTTGTAGCGCACGATATCCATAAAGAATTAGACGAAAAAGAAACAGATTCTTGGGTAAAACTCATCCGAGTATTAACCCATGAGATTATGAACACGATTACTCCAATTACATCCATATCAGAATCTATTCTCAATTATTTTAAAAAAGGAAACCAACCAAATGTTCCCACAAGTTTTTCTGAAGACCAAATAAGAAATACAACCAAAGGACTTGAAGTTATTAAAGAACAAGGAACCGACTTAATGAGCTTTGTACAATCGTACCGCACCTTTTTAAGTATTCCTGAACCAGATAGGGAACTGGTAACTGCACAAGCGCTCTTAGAAAAAATTACACTCTTACTCAACGAGCAAAAAGAAGAACTGACCATTACAATAGAAACTATAATAGAACCCAATGATCTAGAATTTTACATAGACCAAAAACAAATAACACAGGTTTTGTTGAACTTGGGAAAAAATGCGAAGCAATCTTTAGAAGGTATAGATAATGGTATGATAAAATTGACCGCAGGAATTAACTCAATGAACAAAAAATTTATTCAAGTTAAAGACAACGGTGCCGGAATTCCGGAAAACTTAATAGATGAAATTTTTGTTCCTTTCTTTACTACCAAAAACACGGGAACAGGTATTGGTTTAAGTCTTTCCAAACAAATAATGCGGCTTCATGGTGGGAGTATTAGTGTTTCCTCACGTGAAACCACGCAATTCACGCTAACTTTCGATTAAAGATCCATTGTATCACCAAGTTCTTTCCAAGGGTCCCATAAATGAGTATCTAGATTCTGAATTTGGTTATCTATTACAACAACTCCCTCACTCTCTAACAATTGCTGCATTAAATTAGTGCCTCCAAAATGATGCTTCCCTGTTAAAAGTCCTTTTCTATTAACTACCCTATGAGCAGGAACATCTTCCATACTATGTGACGCATTCATAGCCCATCCCACCATTCTAGCACTACGTGCTGCTCCAAGGTATTTGGCAATAGCTCCATAGGACGTTACCCTTCCGTAAGGTATCTGCTTGACCACTTCATACACACGCCCAAAAAAATTATCCTTATCCGCCATGTTAAGAATTATATACTCTAAAAAAGGTTATAATAAATAAAACCACCATTAAAAAGAACAATATATAATTGGCGTTTTTGGCAAATTTATGCGTCTTATGTTCTAATTTATTAAAATAGAATACATACAAGTAAAGTACAGAAAACGTGCCCGCACCCGCTGCCAAAACAAAGGTGACAATGTCCCAAACCTGAAATTTTATCCAGCCAGAGGCATTCCACATAATGTTCAATCCGCTATAATAGGGAATAGTTAGTAAATTAACTGCCGCCAGCAGTAGCCCCTTAAAATAACTACTTCGCTTACTTATTTTTATAGCTTTCGTTTTCTTTTTTTTATTTCTTCTGGCAGCGATAAAAAAGTAGACAGCCAAAACAGCAAAAACAAATACAGCTATTTTTAGTAGTACAGCAACTACATCAGGGTTTTTATGTAAAAACTTAGAAATAAAAACGGCTATTGTAGCCTGGAGCATAATCATTGTAGAAACTCCCAGACTAAAAATAATCCCATTTAGCTTGTTCTTTTCCACACTTGTCTTAGCCGCATTTACGTTCAACAATCCTGGTGGAACCGTGGCCATAAAAGCAGCGGAGAACGTGACGAAAAAGAGAATCAGAAGGTGTTGCATACAATCAGTTAAACCTAAATTGAAGGTAGGTTATGGGTTTTCCTTTTTCAAGATACTGATTTTCATAGAATGTCTGTAGTTCCAAGACCTCTTTAGGACTTCCTTCATTTTTATAGACATCATGGTTGGCATAGATAACCTCGTAGTCTAAGCCTTGAAGCAGTCCTAAAGTATACCCGTGCATAAATTCGCTATCCGTCTTTAAATGCATCAAAGCAGCCGGTTTTAGTATTTTTTTATATTTATCTAGAAAAACATGATTGGTCATGCGGTGTTTGGTCCTTTGGTATTTAATCTGCGGATCTGGAAATGTAATCCAAATCTCGGAGACTTCATTTTCAGCAAAGAGAAGGTCTACCAATTCTATTTGACTTCTCAAAAAGGCAACATTATCCAAACCATCTTCCAGAGCAGTCTTAGCACCACGCCAGAAACGGGCTCCTTTAATGTCTATACCGATAAAATTCTTCTCAGGAAACAACTTTGCAAGCCCCACGGTATATTCACCTTTACCACAACCCAGTTCTAAAACAATTGGGTTATTATTCCCGAAGTAATCGCTCCATAATCCGCGTTGCGCAAAACCTTGTTCAACTTCCTTGCGGGTAGGTTGGATTACGTTTTTAAAAGTTTCGTTTTCTTTAAATCTTTTGAGTTTGTTCTTACTTCCCACAATACATTGTATAAGAGTACAAAGCTATGAAATGCCCTACAACTGATGATCAATACCAATCAAAATATTGCAAATGAAGTTTGAAAGCCTTTTTATCAAGGTCATAATTTGTGGTGCTCAAACTTAGATTTTCAATTTAGGGATTTAAACCTAAAACATAGAACAACTACTCTTTATCCACAAAAAACTATTAACTCAAAAAAATTAAGTTTCTTCGGAACTTTTTGGGATACTTTTCTCTAGAGTAAATGAAAATTCTGAACCTACATCTACAACGCTTTCAACATAAATTTTTTCACCATGAGCCTCAATAACATGTTTTACTATAGCTAGACCTAATCCTGAACCTCCTTCACGCCTACCACCACTTTGATCCACCCTATAAAAACGTTCAAACAATCTTGGAATGTATTCCTTTGGGATACCGTCGCCGTTGTCCGTTACCCTAACAATAACCTTGTTCTTCACTAGATTTTCTACACTAACTTCTGTAGTGCCGTTATCGTTACCGTACTTTAAGGAATTCACAAGCAGGTTGGTAAGTACTTGTTGTATCTTTTCCTTATCCCCGTAGACCATAATAGGTTTCTCGTAGGTAATATCAAAAGTCAAAATAATATTGTTCTTAGCGGCTTTCATCTCTAAGAGATCAAAAACACTTTGTATCAATTCTACAACGTTGAAATCTTCCTTTTCCAGCCTTAGGTCTCCTACCTCCAGTTTGGTAATCAGGTCCAAATCCTTTACGATATAAATAAGTCGATCTACCGCTTTATTGGCACGAGAAATATACTTTTTCCTAACATTTTTATCCTCAATAGCCCCATCTAATAAAGTCTCTAGGTATCCCTGTATAGTAAATAACGGAGTTTTTAGTTCATGGGAAACATTTCCCAAAAAATCTTTTCGGTATTCCTCTCTTATTTTTAGCGTGTCTATCTCTATTTTTTTGTCCTGCGCAAATTTTTCAATTTCAGCAGTAAGGGTACTCATATCGGTAGTAATTGGGTCGGTAGTTAAAGTTGATGATTCTAACAAGGCAACATCATCATAGATTTTTTTTATACGCTTATAAATGAACTTCTCTATTCGTACCTGAAGGGTTACAAAAGAAACCAGGTATATAAAAACCAATAAATAAAGGAAAAAGACCCAGTTTAAAAACTGAAACTGCCAAAACAACAACCCTAAGAAACAAGCAGAGAGTAATGTAATATAAAAGGCTGACCTTAAAGCAAACCTATAGGATTTTTTTGCTCGAACAGACATTAGAGCACAAACTTATATCCCACTCCCTTTACAGTCTTAAAATGCTCCTCTCCTATTTTCTCTCTAAGTTTTCTAATATGCACATCTATGGTGCGTCCGCCTACCACCACTTCGTTACCCCATACTTTATCTAGAATAACCTGGACATCCGTGATGCCATCGTAATACTGCTTCAGCTTATCAACTCGGTGTTCGACTTCGGTCTTCTGAGTTGGACTTAGAGAGAAGTGGCGTGCAGTTATTCTAACTTCCATGTTAGCTCTGGCTAAAAGGTGGACGTAAGCCTACAATAGAAGGAAGCCTATAGACTCCGCTTTGTCAACCGGGAAAGGCCTTGAATTTGTTGATAATTCAAACGCCAACAAGTCCGGCATTTCAGTTCGACAAGGTACCGAGTATGTCGTCTTCAGTTTTGTGCATTTCGGCTTCCGAATCAGGCGTATCGTCCTCCATCCCTAGTAGATGCAACACGCCGTGGATTACATAGCGATACGCCTCGGTTTCGAAACTGCTCCCGAATTCATTATATCGTTCTATCGCTGTGTCGAGGTCAACATAGACTTCACCCTCATGGGGGTTCTCGTCCGTTAGAAGAAAACTCAGAACATCAGTGGGATAGTCGTGTCCGAGGAATTCGCTGTTCAGCTGATGAATGCTCTCACGGTCGCTGAGAATGACTGTGATGCTTGAGAACAACAGAGATAGGGGATTGTATCGCGCTACGATCGCTTTGACAATCTGCGCAACGACTTGCTTGTCGATTGAAGCGGATGGGTGGTCGCAGTAAACGGAAACGAACTCATCAATCCAGCTGTCGTTTTCGGGGGACTGCTCAGCCAAGGTCGTCGAAAAGTGAGTCCGTCAACGAAAGGGCGACAGTGGACATTACAAGCTCGGCCGGAAGAGACATGAAATCTGCGCTCAAGATCCGATCATCAACGTTCGCGTGAAGTGAACACGCGGCCTCGCGCTCTACAACAAGTCCGTTGGTAATTCCATTGTTCTTTGCGAAGAAGATGACCTCACCAAGCTCTTTACTGGTAATGAACCTCATACAGCGATGAAGCTGCAGGAACGAGTTTGTACCGTAAACAGAGACGAGAGAACCTTCCGCAGCAGCTTCGAGATCTTTAGGCAACTGAAGGGCAAAGTGAATCTCGACGGTCAGTGTTCGGGCCGTGCCGTCGTGGGACAACTCGAACCGGACAGACGAATCCGATTCTTGTGCCGGAACGCCAAGCGTTTCTGCAATCAGATGAACAGTATCTCGTGAAAGCGTTTGAGCCATGCTTTAGCGCTTAGGGGCTGGCCTACAGAACAAATTTGGACGTACAAAAAAGATAGCCTCTGGTAGTCCGAAATCCAATCAGAACGCCAAGTGAGAGAGAAGAGGCGAGGCGACAGAATCTCGGATTCATCCGTTAATCTGGGGCTTCCTCTGGATTGCCATCTTCGTCGATAGGCACGATGTTGATCGCGTGGGGTCCCTTCTCGCCATCCTGGAGCTGGTATTCGACAAGCTGGCCGGTACGCAACGTCTTAAATCGTTTGTCGTTGCCGATTTGCGAGTAATGGACAAAAATGTCCGGCCCACCTTCCGTGTTTTCGATAAATCCATAGCCCTTCTTGGCATCGAACCACTTCACGACACTTCGGTAGAGTGTCATACGATTTCCTCCTCCATCAAGTTAGGGGTGTTTCCAACCCGGTTGGCCCAGGGTGACGATCAGACTCAACAACGGACAGGTCGAGCACGGACAATTGCGAGAAAGGATTTGTCGGGTGTCTCGCAAAGACGTCGTGCATAAGCGCAAGATGATTAATTTACAGTCCTTACACCAAACATTAAAACACAACGTCACCTTCATTTTGCCAAAAAGTGCTGATAATACGGCTATTTCGGATCACTCCCGGCTGTTTTCGATAAGTGCAGCGATTTTAGGGGGGATTGCTGTGGGATTGGGCGCCTTCGCAGCCCATGGACTAAAGAACATCCTGACTGAGACATCACTTAATGTGTTCAATACGGCGGTCCGGTATCATTTGATTCACGCCGTGCTGCTACTTGTTATCGGCCTGTATGCTCGGATAGATCCGAGCAAATGGATGAATCGCGCAGGATTCCTCGTTGCCGCCGGAATCGTGCTTTTCAGTGGAAGCCTTTACGCGCTCGCGCTAACAGGTTTGGGGCTCTTCGGACCAATTACTCCCCTCGGCGGCGCCTGCTTCATTGCCGGTTGGATTTGCATTCTTCTTGGTGTCGCCCAAAGTACTAACGCAAGCAACGCCTCCTGAGCGCTCCCAATGGGACTGCGCGTCTATTGAATTGCATTGTGGCCCGCAATCAGCGACAGTGCTGATCGACTCAAAAATATCGACTGCAAAGCCACTTCTGATTGTAGACTCCCCCGAGCAAGTACCCTCGCTCGGAAGAGGAAATTCAAACCTTACTCTTCGGCCTCAAAGATTAACGTAATGCTCGGCTGAAGATCATAGCTGGTAGCAAGAGCTAAGAGCTCAGTTGCTGCTTCCTCCGGCAATCCATAGACTCCGTGCTCATCACTGTCGATCGCAAGCGCGTAGCCGATCTCGTCAATCTCTTCGGCGTCCAGTTCTTCCCAGTCAGTGGCTGATTCGATTACGAACGCCAATTCCTCGGGAATGTACGCCGCCACGAACATCTCTTTTGACGATACGGAGTCGATCAAACTCACAGTCCCAATCGCTCCATACTCTTCATCATAAAAAAGAGCTTCTGTGAGAAGGCGTGTGGCAAACGCGTCCATAGTTGATGTAGCCATTATCATTAACGAGTTGGTGGATCATTACTGTGAATCATAGCGATCGAATCATAGCGATCAAATCATAGCGATCAAATCATAGCGATCAAATCATAGCCGGTTATCATTGCCGTGAATGTACCAAATCGTTTTGACATATAGGGGCCACCCGCATCTGCACACTTTTTCGTCTACGACAGTTCCCGGCACAGAAAGTTGTCGCATGCAACAACAGACAACGCACGGTTGCGGCAACGTAGCGCCCGGCGTTTTGCTCATCCGACGGGCGGATATGACTCGAGGTATCGATCAACTTGGTCCTGACCCAGCGCCTGTATGGTTAGCCCTAGTTCATCCGCAAGAAACTGAACAAGTAGATTCCCGACCTCAACGGCACCTACCGGCCGACCCAGCTCTTGCTCGATCGATGTCACCGAAGCGTCGCTTATTCCGCAGGGGACGATGTTGTCAAACCACGACAAATCTGTCGAAATATTTAGTGCCAGGCCGTGTATGGTAACCCACCGGCTGCAACGAATTCCCATGGCGCAAATCTTTCGCGGGTTCGCTCCGCCACGAACCTGGTCGTTGTCGTTGCGGCCAACCCAAACGCCCGTGCGACCACTGATCCGGCCACCAA
>RCNE010000911.1_pt1 | contig 16037 bp, 12 predicted proteins | sample 2041361 | NCBI WGS metagenome assembly RCNE01 (sample SAMN09708229, study PRJNA481090) | Marine sediment metagenome, whole genome shotgun sequencing project.
ATCGACTGAATTTCGTATCCCTGTTTACGACGGATTGGAGCTTATTCCTGTCGTCAAATGGATACAGTAGAATTAGACGGCTTAAGAGGACATTGCGCTAAGTTGCGCATTTTCCTTGCTATTATTACTGTCTTTGTTTTGCGACAGACTTTGAATGTTCATGCATTGTCGCGACCGTACTTATGAGTCATCTATTTTAGGACATCCGAAATGCTACCTATTGTTTCTAAGGTTCTGCGGATTTCGATTGCAACATTCGTTGCATTCGCTGCCACCGTTACAGTTTTTTTTATAAGCGTTGCTGGTTTCGGCGATTCTTATACTAAGGCGGTTTATTCATTCGGCCGAAGTGCCGCCGATTTTCGATCGGATTTTCGTCGCAAACCGGCCGACGTGCTTCGATTTGCAGCTATTCAACCTGAGATGACGGTGGTCGATTTACTGGGCGGTGCAGGTTATTACACTGAGTTGATTAGTAAATTGGTGGGTGACCAGGGACATGTATATTTGCAGAACAATTCTTTGTTCTTACGCTTCTCAACAAAGGGACTTGAGGAACGGCTGGAAAACAGCCGCCTTAGTAACGTTACCCGTCTTGATTCCGAGTTTGCTGACTTTCGATTGCCAGGCAATGTAGATTTGATTTTCATGGGATTGAGTTATCACGATATCTACGTGCCTCGCGACGATGCATTGATAATGACGAGTCGAGAGGAGTTTTTCCCGCAAATTATGGAGTCGCTAAAGGCGGGTGGAAAAGTCCTGGTCATCGACCATGCCGCGGAACCGGGGTCGGGTACTGATGGGGCGCCTGTCAATCATCGAATAGCGGAAGACTATGCTATTGAAGACTTTCAGAATGCCGGGTTTGTCTACAAAGGGAGCATAGCTGATCTAAGGAATCCCGATGATGATCATACTCTTAGTATCTGGAATGACGAGGTCGCAGGTCGAACGGATAAATTTGTGCTCTTATTCGAAAAACCTGCGGCAGAGAAGGCAAATTAGTTGAAGCTTATCTGATTCATCAGGTTGATCGCGGATAGCGTTCCGCGAAGTGGTCTTGCTGATGAACCGATTTGCTTTGCAATCACTGTCTTGCTGATACCCGGCGCGAGATGAAAATAATTGTCGTCGAACTCATGTGTTCTGGAGAATAACTTCACGTGCTGCAAGAAACAGTCGGATTGAATTTGAATTTCTTCCAAGCCTTTCGACACACTACAATCAATTTGGACGTTGGCGCGATCCAGCTTGCGCAGGTCCCTGTTGCCCGGGAAAAAGCACTTAGTTAATTCCTGTTGGCCATTCTCGTCGACCAATGTCATCACTATTACATCGTGGTTGGGTGGGCCAAATCGATACCGATGCGCAGTGTCAAAGAAACGACCGAGCAATTCGTCGATCAGAATATCCTTCGAGTGCTTCGACTGTACTTCAAATTCTGTGGATGATTCGGCGATGCAAACACGTGAGTGCTGAAGTACTTTTACAACGAGGCGATGATTTGTGCTGATACTGGAATCGTTGCTCACTGAAGCAAGTAATCCATCCATTCCAAGGTCTTGGATTGACAGGTTAGTTTCGCTCCAGGACCGCTTTAAGAAATAGTACGGCGGTTTAGGTCGGCCATCGGAATCGATAATTCCCCATCCGGCACCAGGAACTATGTCGTTTAAGAACCATATGAGTCCGCCACTGCAATCGCTTTCTTTTCCCCTCCAAAAATCGAAGGCCGCTCCCATTACTTCTCCAGGAACGACTTGTGACAATGCGGCGTATGCGCTCTTGTCGAAGTACCGAAGGTCAACTGCGTCAACTCCATAGAGGCGCTTGATGTAGTGATCGCGAACATCTTCAAAATCCCAGCCAGTAGCCGAGTCGCGTGGTACGCCGGCTTTCCAGCTTGGGTGGTGTACGGCCGGTGTCGTTGTGCCGAAATGCTCGCGCAGACTTTCATCCGCCGGAAAGTTTGAAAACGCCAGGCACTCAGATGCGAACTTAACATTGGATTTTGCCAGGTCGTCAAGAGACTGTTTGTACGCGCCAACGCCAAAATAGTGACTGGGTCCGGTGGTGTTATGAAATGGTAATGCTCCCTCACAGGGAGATGACGGAAAGTAAGGAATGCCGGGACTGTGTTTTTCCACTGCACTGGGTATAACTTCATAGAAGAGAGGATTGTGCCAAACTTCCTCAGTCATACCGAACATCGCCGCCTGTTGCTCTACCTCACTGTTGCCACAGTACACAACGACGCACGGATGCTCGCGCAACCGGCCCAATTGATCTTCAATTTCCAGAGTTACGTCCTGCATGAAACTCTGATCATCAGAGGGATAGTCCATGTTGGCGAACATGAAGTCCTGCCACACTGCGATGCCCAGTTCATCGCAGAGACTATAAAAAAGATGAGTTTCATAGACCATTGTGCCGCCGACGCGAATCATATTGCCGCCGGCTTGCTGAATCAGGTTCAAGATGCGCCGAAGCTTATCGGGATCGCCAATCAGAGAGGTGATGTCATTGGTGGACCAACAACCACCTCGGGCGAAGAGTTTCTGATGATTGACTACAAACTGTACGCGACCGTTGTTTCGGTCGAGTTCAACGGAGCGAAATCCAATTCGTCCGACTTTTATCTGGTTTTCTTTGCCGTCACTGCTAATTGAAAGAGTGTAATCGTAAAGCCGAGGCTCACCATAGCCGTTTGGATTCCATAGCTGAATTTCACCCATCTCGATCTGGCCAGATATATACAGCGCGCCGCCCTTTCGATTCGTCGAGAGTTGGTAGGTCTTCCCGTTTACGGAAATAGAAGCGAAATCAAGACTGAGACTTGGGTGAATATTCTCAAGAATCACTTCGACCGCAATTTTGCCTTTTGTACCGCAAGCCTGGGGGCGAACATGCGCTGCCTCCACGGCGAACGATCGTCCGCAAACGAGCTTAATCTCTCGCCATGGCCCGACTGCTTGAATGGGTGGTGTCCAGCCTGGAATTCGTCCCAGCAACGTCGTCCGAATCCACCGTAGCTGCTGATTCGAAACAAGCCTGGTCTTCCACGACGGTCGCGGCCGCTTCTCCGTCAGCGCGTTGCTGAGCGAGCGAAAGACTATGCTTAGTGTATTTTTGGACGTCAATCGGCTTGTCACGTCGAGACGAAAAGAGCGAAACATATTGCTGGAAGTGTGGATAGATTCGCCGTTCAGCCAAACCTCAGCGATTGTGGCAAGGCCATCAAGCTGCAATACAATGGACTGATAATCACTTGAGGGCGCTTCAAACTCGCACTGGTACCACCAGTCGTAGTCGTCATGGTTGGTGTTGGGAAGGTATTCAGAACTGTCTTGGGCGTCCAAACTCGACGCGACCGTGCCCGGGACTATCGCATCGATCGTCGCATCGACCCAGCGGATATCATTTGGATCGGCTGCAGCATCTGGGTCACTGCGCACAAGTTGCCAGCCAGAATTTATTGCTAGGCTATCGACAGCGGGGTTGGTCGGCATCGTCTTAGAGGTACTTGCTCTTTAGGGATTCTGTACCGTTTTGCCAGAGAGCAGCCATATCGTCAAGCGCTTGCAGGTCGAGATCCTTGTTTCTGGCCAACGCACGGGCTAGTTTGAATTGAAATACTTTGGCCGTGCTGGAGATTTCCTTAAATGAATCAATGCCCAGTGAGAGTCCCGTTTCACCGTTCTCCTGCAGCCAGTTCAGGTAGGTTTCAACGAGTTCGAAACAAGCACCGTATTGCCGAAGAGTGGCGAATGAGTAGCCGTGAAAAGTCTCAATGGGTTCGCTTCGGAGCCATAACAGGTCCGTCTCAAAGCGCGCCTTGAATTCAACGAAAGGGTTTCTGTTGGGCAGCATATCAAGCTGTCGCACGAGCGAAGAAACAGATTGTTCCAGCAACAGCCGTTCATCGACGCTCGCCGGATCCATATGTAATTTCACTAGCTCAATATACGGCGGTAGCATTCGTTCGTGGACGAGTCCGTCCAGTTGAAACAGGCTTCGAAAATCGTTGCCATCCACAGTGTAGTAGCCCTGACCGTGGAAATACCCCATTCGTCCAGCTGCAACGTCGATTTCGTTTACCGCGATGGTTGATTTTACGTGATTAGATTGGTATGCCGTTCCAACGGTATCGGGCAAATAGAATGAATCGACTTCAACAAGGACCGGCCGACCTGCATTAACCTGCTCCTCAATATGTGTTGCAAGCGCAACCCACGGATTGAGCTCCTCGACTTGCATGCCATACATTTCGAGCAGGTCGCGATGGGGGTATTTGAAAAATGTCCATTGATCGACTTCAAAGTCGACTGAAACCGTAAAGGCAAGGGCGGCGGCAGGCTCGAAACCGAGCGCATGGATGAGTTCAATAAGGACGTCGACGTAGCAATTAGTTTCTGCCCAACATCGTCCCTGACCATGTATTGCATGGCGAACGTAGTCGGATGAATCCAGTTCGATTATTGCGCTCACTTGCCTTTGTAAGCAATGTGCATCGTTGCGTTATGACCGCGAATACGGTCGTTGTTCACCATAAGTGACGCACCATACGCATCTCTCAGATGACGGCTCAGGCTCTTGGCGTTGTCATTCTTATAACCGGAAATTCCAACGATCTGCAACGCCTTACCCACAATGTCGACGACCATTTCGGAACATCGTATTTTTACATTGTTGATTTTGATCGCGAAGCCAAAGTTTTCAAATGCACGATCGTCGCCCGCGTCGAGCATGACCTGATATTCGTCGAGCGCTTCATAAAGACCACTGCGCATACTGAACAGCAACTCGTTCACTTCTGACAATCGTAGTGCAGAAATAGGTGGAACGTCAGGATTTTTGCGCGCTGCCTCACGAACAGTCTTTCTTGCGACTTCAACGGCACTTGCGGCCAGTCCAGTCCAGAGCGACGCCCAAGTCAGATGAGAAACGGGGTGCATGCTTTTCGCCAAAACGTCTGCATATGGCGTTTCCATAATTTGCGCCGCCTTGCCTCTGGATGACACGATAAATCCGCTGCTGCACGTGCCGCGGAATCCAAGCGTATCCCATCCGGCAATTTGCTCGAGCTCCCGGTCCTCGGTTTTTACCAGTACCACGGCCTGATCGTTGCCAGGGGCATTTTCTGATCGGCGGCAAGTAACCATGATTGCGTCTGAATGCAGAGCATAAGAAATTACAGGGGCCTTCTTCGTAAGCTCAAAATTATCGCCATCGACGTTTACGGCGCAAATACTTGATCGCACGTCGCCGCCCACTCCGATTTCGGTAGTCGCAGAGGCTAATAAGTATTGATTGTCGACAAGTTCGCGAAGGTAGTCGGCGAAATAGGCTTCGTCTTGAGCATGATCTACAATGCATGCGACTTGTATCTGGTGCATGGCGTATATCATCGCTGCAGACGCGTCATATTTTCCGAGTTGCTCACAAATACGGCAGATCTGTACAATATTCAGTCCGTCACCACCGAAGTCTTGTGGGACGTAAGTACTCAACAATTGCGCGGCCTTCAGAGCATCAAATGCCTCACTCGGGAATCGTGCGTCACGGTCAACGTCATCGGCGAACTTGCCGATAGTGGTGCGACCGATATCGGCGACCACCTCCATGATGTCGTCAAATGTTCGAGTTTTTTGCTGGGTCTTAGCCGGCACACTCATATTCGGTATCCTTGTACGGGTTATTGCTCGAGTAATTCCGCAACCGCATCGACCAGCGAATCCACGCTTTGAAACGTTGATCTCGCTAGCATGCTGTCCTCGAACTCGACGTCAAAGTGATCTTCAATAGCGAGCATGACGTTGACTGTGGTGAGCGAAGTCAAGCCTGCATCATAGAGGTCACTGTCGCTCGTGAGGGTGCTTAGGTCAATCGACAACTTGCTATGTTCTGCGAGAATATTTCGAACGGCTTCTTCGTGCATCTTGATTTTTTTTCCCAGCGTAAATTCAGTTTTTTCAGGCGACAACAGGCGCTGATAAACGACTGAAGAAGCTAAAGATATCGATATTCTACTACGACCGCTTGTACATGGGTCACACTTCGTTCTGTGACGAATCCCTGACTATGTTTCGGGCTGCTCAAAAAGCAAGGATTTGATGGCCTTTCGGTCGTATTTTCCGTTGGCTGTTTGCGGGAAATCATCTGTGGTCAATTTTATGACCGTCGGCACCATATAAGGTGGGAGTTGACCATTGAGTTGGCTGACGATGTCAATTTGTTTTAGGCCAACATTTGACGAAATTAGTGCGCCTATTGCCTGTTCGGATGTCTCTGCTGCGTGATTGAAAACTACGACACCCTCGTCGATGCCATCGACCGTCGCCAGAGCCGCTTCTATTTCTCCCAATTCGATGCGGTACCCGAGGTATTTGATTTGATCATCGGCCCGACCGACAAACACATAGTTGCCATCTTCAGCAATTTCGACGAGGTCGCCAGTACAGTAGAGCATATCGTTAAAGACGCTGTTTTGCGGATTCTGAACGAATGACTTCCGCGTTTTCTCATCGTCACCGAGATAGCCGTATGCAACCGAGGTTCCTCGAACCAACAGCTCACCTCTTGCTCCTGCGTTCTGGCTCAGATTGCCGTGATCATCCCGTACAAATAGCTCCATATTAGGCCTTGCTTTGCCAATGGGTACGGCAAGAGCACCCTCTTCAGGCGCGTGGGTGAACACATGAAAGCTGCAGTCAACGGTGATCTCCGTTGGGCCGTACATATTCGTAAATTGAATATGGGGGTATTTTTCCATCCAAATTCGTAGAACATCGGGTGGAAGAACCTCTCCTGCACAAATTAGATGGCGTAATTCGGGAAAACTGTCATCTTTGAGGCGCCGCGATCGGAGTAACATCGACAATACTGACGGGACACAAAAAAACGTTGTTATCCGTCGCTCCCTGATCCACTTAACGAGACTGGGAATGATGGCGTTTACCGCATCATCTACCAAGTGCAGTTCGGCACCTGTCTTGAATGCTGTGTAGAGGTCAAACGTCGAATTATCAAAGTAGAGCGGCGCATGATTCGCAATGACATCATTGCTGTCCAATTGGTACTCGTCCACACACCAGTCAATGTAGTCGATGATTGCCTTGTGAGGAATCATTACCCCTTTCGGAACACCTGTTGAACCGGATGTAAACAAAACATACGCTATGTCAATCGAGAGGTTTTTGTAGTCAGGTTGAGCAATGTCACCGCCAGAAAAGTCGTCGATAACGAAGATGGAGGGACGTATTTCTTCCGGAACTAAGGCCTCAAACGACGCTTTGCTTTCGTTGTCGACAATCACGAACGAGGCACTGCAGGCACTTAGGATCGCCTGAACTCTATTCGCAGGTGAATTGATATCAACTGGCACATACGCGCAATCGGACTTCAATATGGACAGAATTGCGTCGATACAGTTGACGTCTTTCCGCATAAAGAATGGCACCAAATCACCCCGATTAGCCAGACCGGACCGGAAGTGATTTGCGATCGCATTGGATCTTTCATCCACAGCTTTGAATGTCTTACTTCTGTTGGCACAGTTGATGGCATTCTTGGCGGGATGTCTTTTCGCCGATTGGGTGAAATATTGCTGGACGAGGTTTATCATGGCTGGATCTGGATTGATTTCGAAATTATGCCCGGATTCTCCGTCAGATTATGCTCGGCGTAAAGGACCTTTCGCACATTTTGTTGCGGAATGGTTGGTAAGTCCGGTTCTAAGTGAGAACCCGTTAATACTTTGAATTTTGTGGGTAAGCTAGAATCTCGGACTATAGAAGAGAACTGGTTGCTCGACGAGCAATACAAAGCAGAAGTAATGACAGGAAATATGATTACCCGAACACTGCGCAGCTGGAGCGAAGTCGATGCGTTGCTGCCAGAGTGGAATGATCTTCTCAATCGATCGAGGTCATCTGCAATTTTCCTTTCGTGGGAATGGATTCAAGCGTGGCGAAATGTAATCGATGATTCGGTATCGCCCTATGTGATTACGGTTCGTGGCCCCGACGGACAACTATTGGGCATTGCCCCTCTTTACCAAGCGTCACTTCGATTGTTCGGAATAATTACATATCGCACATTGCGAGTTATGGCGGACGTTGCCACAGGCAGTGAATATCCTGATTGGATAGTTGGCCGGGATGTCGAAGGCCCAGTATCCGCTGCAATAACAAGTGAGTTGGTTGGCAACGCTTCAGAGTGGGACCTTGTCTGGCTAACGAGTGTGGCGGGATGGACTAATGTCTCAGAGCGAATTACTCAGCCGGCAATTGATGGCGGACTACAAGTTCAAACTCGTTCAACCCACTTCAGCGTTATTAAGCTCCCATCGGAGATGTCTGAATTTGACGCTGGATTTTCAGCGCGCCGTCGTCAACAGATGCGGCGAAATCACCGGCGCACCAGCAAGTTGGACGGGGTGGAATTCGTGCGCTGCGACACGGCAGAGATGATCCCAGCGTTTTTAGACGCGCTATTCGATCTCCACCAAAAACGCTGGCAGGCTGTCGGGCTGGATGGCTGTTTTAAGCGACGCCCGGAAGAGGCGAGCTTCTATAGAGAATTTGCGACCATGGCGTTCGAAAAGGGCTGGCTGGCGCTGTACGCAGTTCTTGAAAAAGGCCAATTTCGAGCTGTGCAGTTCGGATATGTTTTTGATGGCAATTATCTTCAACTTCAAGAAGGTTACGACCCGGACTTTCAAAATGGTGTGGGTAACGCTTTGCGCTATCACGCCGTTCGTGACTTCATCGATTCGGGACTTAACGAGTATGATTTCCTCGCCGGCACCAGCGAGCACAAGCGCCGTTGGTCTGCTGATGTCCGACAGGGTTATGACATTCTGGTAGGAAGTGGCTCGTTGAAATCGCGCTTAGTTTATCTTGGCGGAATCTGGCCAACAGGCGGATACCTGAAGCAAAGTGGTCTCATAAGCGGGTGGTAACTGACACGACTAAAAGCGCGCCAAGGTCGGAGCGATGAAGACGTCAGATGTTGTTTTTATTGTCGGCGCTGGTCGCAGCGGGACGACCTGGCTCCAGCTGATGCTCGGTGCCCATCCACTTGTTGCGACGGGGCAGGAGAGCCAATTATTTAACAACTATCTGCGCACCCTGTATGAGCAGTGGAATCGCGAACTCCAATATCCGGAAACCGACAAGCTACGCAAGCACGGTATTACCTCGTTTATCGATGAGTCACGTTTTGTCGAGCTGATCCGGAGTTTTGCGATATCGATATTCGACAACGTATTGACCGCGAAGCCCGGTGCGACGATTTTTCTGGAAAAGTCGCCGAACAATAGTTTTAACATTGATCTCATTTTCAAGTGTTTCCCGGATGCTCGCTTTATACATATGATTAGAGATGGCCGAGATGTCGTTACATCTATGCTCGCGGCAAAAAGTAGTTGGGGGCGACAATGGGCGCCGGACTATGGCTTTGACGCAGCGTCAGAGTGGGTTCAGGCAGTAAGTGAATCGCAACGGCTACAACACATGAGCGACCGCTACATTGAAGTACGTTACGAAGACTTACTGGCGAGTGGAGTGCGGGAGCTAGGGCGCCTGTATGATTTTTTAGATCTGAATTGTAGCGAATCCGAAATCAGTGAGGTCTATAATAGATTTGCATTTGACAAGTTGAAGTCAAATCAATACTCGCGTGATGTCTTGCTCAACCCGGGAGTCGCGAAGGCATCTGGTACAGATTCCAGACCGGAACCGAAAGGCTTTTTCCGTAAAGGAATCGCGGGAGACTGGCGGAACTCACTATCGAAAGTCCAGTTGGCCGAAGTGTATTGGGCGGCTGGCGCGCTGCTGACGGAATTGTCATACCTTGAGAGTTACGCCGAGCCGAAAAAAGCGCCGAAATCGATACGTCGTCGGCAAGTTGTCTCTAAGTTGAAAAGTCAGCTGAAGAAATTTGGATCAAAGCTGTTCGACTAGCTGCTGATTTACAAGCCTCGATCCATGTCGGCATCAGGTTTGTACTTTTCGACAAAAAAAGCAATAAGTTGGTCCTGCATGTACTTCTTGGACAACCCGTGATTAGCCTCAGTGAGGCTGTGTGTCAAAAGATTGCCGCGCGCGATCGCCCTCTTTGTTTCTTTTCCCGCTTGAATGCGCATGAGATCCAGTCCAGGGTCACCACCCGATAAGACAAGCGTCATCGTGCGACCGAGATTCTCGATTGACTGCATATCGCGCGGCAACCCGGTAGCCGGTTCCTGGCTAAAGATATTCATGAGTCGTGATAACAAGCGCCTTGCGAGTTCACCTAAAAAAGAAGCAAGAGAAACAAAAAGCCGACGATAATTGATGTCACCGCTGAGTAATCGCCGCCAGTTTTTGGGGTCGCGGACCGAGGATCGGTAGGTGTGTGCATCAAGGCGCAAATGGTCATCAGGATCATCGTAATTCCACTCAAATACGAGTGGGTTAATCAAGTTCGACTCGACGATATTGTACTGTGCGAGTTCTGCGGTGGCTTTGAACGTATGGTAGGCGCCGGCACATAGGCCACTCAAGATGAATTCCGAACAACCGTATTCATTGCTAAGGAAGTCCAAAGCCCGATCAATGTCTTGCAGCGCAACGGGAGAATAGGAGTTATTGTCTTCATTATTGCCAGCGCTAAAACTATCGCCAATTCCCTCGATGTCGAACCGAAACGACAAGCCATCAAAGCTGGCGCAATGGCGTGACAGAATTGTGTACATCCTATGCGGGCCGGCATGATGTTCGGAGCCACAGTTCAAAAACAGATATGCGCGTTTGTGATTGTCTTCTTGAACCTTGTCTTGCCGTAACGACACGATGCCGAACAGTTGTTTGTCCGGCCCAAATTTCGCAGGAATTTCGACCAACGGCTTGCTTGAATGATCACCCTGTGGAAACTGAACTCGCACATTCCGGTCAACCGCAGCAGTTCCGCCGGAGCTCTCAGCTACGTCGGCATTCGAAACTTGTGAGGAAATCCAGTGCCCAATGTGTTCAATAACTGCGACAGGTACGATGGTCTCTGTGGGCTGATCCATCATCTCCGCGTATCCCGACATTGAACATTGCTCAAATATCGTATCGCTGCCGCTAATCGCGGCGGCTAGTTTGGAATTCGGTTTTCTGTCTTGCCGGTTTATGAGCAGGACCGATCGAACACCGGAGTAGTCGACTTTGGTCAAGTCAACTGTCTTGAATTCATCCTGTAATATCGGTGTCAACACAATGCCGGCAACGTCCGTTACAGAAGCGTCACCCGCATTTTCTGCCTGAAGTATTTCCGATAAAAGTTTTTGCTCTCGCACAAATCGTCGACCAACAATAGTGGGGTTCCACATGATGAGGTGGTCAACTTCGGCGAGCTCGGAGGCAATTGCGGCGAACGTAGCACCCAGTCCAATTCCGATCAGTACAACTCGTTGTCTGGGATTGCGACGAGTTACGACTGCAACGACGTCGCGAATGTTTGCCACAAGTCCGGCGATACTGGCGTGATTGAAATTGCCGCCGGTGGAATCACCGGTAAACGCGTAGTCGAAGCGCAGCGTCTCAATCCCTTGGTTCGCGAGCCAATCGGCCAGGTGCCTGATGGAACGGTGCCCAGACATGTATTCAACGCCGAGTGGATTACATATGACTGCCGTGACCGGTAATATTTTACCGCTCGACGAATGAGTCCACGCGAAAAGCGTTTCATCGCCGGATTGGATATATGAATAATCACGGCGAACTGGAGTTGGATCAGTCATAGAGATTGTAGGGCTCTGGTTGTTCTGATAGTTGCTATTAACTTAACAAAGAACGTAGTCCGACGTCAGGCGTTCTGTCTCATCTTAGCTTAACCAGACCTTGGATCGTCGAGGACGTTCTCGACAGTCTCTATGAGTCTGGTTTGGGAGAGAGCAGAACTGAACGTGTGATCGGTATCTGGAATAGTCGTTAGTAATGCGGATCCTGATTTGATTAGACGGCGAACCGTTCGTGATGCAGGCAACATCAATGCGTCGACGGCCGGGTCACCTTCTGCGTTGATTATAATCAGTTGAATGTCACGGCTGGCGATATTCTGCAGGTCCTGAGAGAGCGGGCCACCAACCAGGTATTTCTGCAGGTACCGTCCAACTAAGGCGCCGGCAAGACCGGTGGACTTTAAAACCTTCCTGATTGTGCGGCCTGGCAGGCCGGTATTTCGTGGAAAGTCGAGCTCTTCCGCTGCCTTGCAATCGCCGCGTTCGAGTTTCGTATACTCGTCGTCAGACACGAAATAGACAAGCTGATTCACGAGAAAAATTCTGTTGATCTGCTTGGAGTGTCTTGCCATTTCCATCGCCGCAAACGCACCGGAACACAGGCCAAACAGCGAGAATTCGGTCGCTCCTGTGGTCTCACTAATGACTGCCATCGCTGACTCGATGTCTGCCATGATCGTCGAGGTGTACGGTACTTGTCGCGGGCCGCCCGGAGACGGTCTGCTATCACCAATTCCGGACAGGTCCATGCGGAAAACGTCGTGGCCCCGCTCAGCCAGGCGCCTTGCCAGCGGCACATACATACGATTGGCACTGTAGTGTGGGACAGCGCCGCCGCAAAGTGTGATCAACGTTGGCCGATTCTCGCTAAGTCTAGTTCGACCACGAGTCAGGATGCCGAATAGGCGGCCGTCTGGCCCAAATTGAATCGCTTCTTCGCTGATTTCGTCGGCAATGTTAGTTGTCGGTGGAGAAATATCTGGCATCTTTGAGCGGCCATCTTGTTCGCTCTCATTACTGACAGATTTGTCGATTTGCTTGTTGAGCCAGTCCTTGATGACCGTAATGCTTGCGACCGGTATTTCTGAGTCCTGCGGGGCCAGCATCATCTGTTTATAACCCGAGGCAACTTGTTGACTGACGGTGCATCCCTGATTCTCCAAACTAGTAAGGCGACGCCCAGTCGATCGAATATCATCGCGCTCAAGCAATAAGACAGGTGGATTGCCTGCTAATGGTTTCTTCCCAAGCGAAACTGCGTTAAGCGACTTTTGCGTCGCCTCAGTTATGACAAACCCACCAGCGTCGATATCACCAGATGTTGTTTCTGCGGACGCCTTGGTTTTCGTCGTTGATGCGAGTATCTGCATCTCTCGGCAGAAATGCTTGCCGGATTCTGACGGCTCCCACAAGATCAATCCATTGACGCAAACGTCCTCCGCAACGACGTTTGCCAATGTGCCGCCCAGCCGAAGTCCAATGAGGGTAGTGCGGGTCGAATTTGCGAGGCCGGAGACGTACTGGATGGCCTCCTTAATGCTCGCCATCCAAGCGCTGACGTGCTCTGCTGAAGGGTCAGAGAGGTCCAGAGAATCGCCGCTAGACGGGTAGTCAAATCGCAGTACGGTGTGACCTTCGCGGGCTAATTCCTCACATAGCGACCGTATAGTTGCATGTGTTCTGACTTGCTCGAAACCAATCGGGTTGCATATTACGACGGCCGATTGATTGCTCAAGGACTCGCCGAAGTGTAGCCACCCAAACAGCCGATTTTCCCTGCCAAAAAATACGGGCAGCGGACCTGTGTTCGTATCGTGTATCATTTCGCTTGTAGCATTTCAGTAATAGTCCTTGTCGTCAAAACATTTCGGAGAAACCAACATAATGAGTAGTGACGAGCGCCTGATCTTGACGATCCAATCGGTTTTCGGCGAAGGCCTGACCGAACTAAGTGACGAGGATGGACTGAATTCGGTTCCAGGTTGGGATTCTGCGGGTCATTTAAACCTGATTATGGCAATCGAGGCTGAATACGACGTTGAATTTGCGACTAAAGAATTTGGCGAACTGATCAGTATTGGGGCGCTGCGAAAGCGTCTGTCGGATTCCTAGGGCCACAGGAGCTTAGCGTGTCTCTGGAAATCGGTGACCCCGGCAAACTGCGACCGGGCGAGTATCAGTCTTTAGCGCGGACTATTCGAGATTCTAATTGTGATGAGAATAAGCTCAATATTGCACTATTGAGTAGTAACTCGTTTGAGTTCCTGAACCCTTACCTAGTGGTGGAGTGCGCACGACGCGATATTCCAGTGTCGATCTGGAGTGCGCCGTTCGGCCAGATTGAGCAGGTCATTCTAGATGAAAATAGCGATCTTTGGTCGCATCGAACGTCAGTGATCGTTGTTGGACTAAGAATCGAAGATATTTACCCTGACGCTTTTGTTCGTTGTAACCGAAACGACGATACAACATTGCAGAAAAAAATCGCGGATTGCGTGCAGCGTTTAGATGGTTGCGTCAAACAGATTCGCAGTCACTCGGACGCGAGAGTTCTAGTGTCGAACTTCGCCTTGCCGCAACGTGATATTGCGTCGCGCGTATTCGATGCCAATAATCCAAATGGATGTGCAATGTCTGTTGCAGCTGCGAATCATGAACTGGCCGCGGTAATAGCGAGCAGGCCTGGTGCGGATATCTGGGATTATGCGGGGCTGGTGTCGGCTCGTGGTGCTGCTACGTGGACAGATCAAAGACTATGGCAATTGGCAAGACAGCCTATCGCGGCGGCGAACCTGCCGTTCGCAGCCGAACATTTGGCCAAGACTATATCGGCAACGATAAAACCATGTTGCAAGTGCCTGGTACTTGATCTCGACAATACACTCTGGGGCGGTGCGGCGGGTGATGACGGGTTGCAAGGCATAGTGCTAGGCGATGATTTCCCTGGCAGTGCTTTCAAGTCATTTCAACGTGCGGTTTTGGGGCTTAGAGACCAAGGCGTACTGCTGGCTATTTCCAGCAAGAACGATGCACAGGTTGCACGCGAAATTATTGAGAGTCATCCGGAAATGCTCCTTCAGTGGGGTGATTTTGTGTGCGCTCGAATAAACTGGGAGCCGAAGAGTGAGAACTTGCGGCAAATAGCTGAGGAAATTGGAATTGGCGTGGACTCGTTGGTCTTCTTTGATGACAATCCAGTTGAAAGGGCTGAGGTTCGGCAGAATGCTCCGCAAGTCAAAGTTATTGAAGTGCCAACCGATCCAATCAAATTCCAGGATGCACTATTCGATTGTGGGCATTTTGATACCCCACAATTGTCACGGGAAGATTCGCAGCGCGCACAACAATATCAGGATGAATCTCACCGCCGCTCGTCCAAAGAAAGCTCAACTTCATTGCAGGATTTCCTTATTAGTTTGGAAATGAAGGCATCCATCGATAGCGTCAATGATGAGATGATTTCACGGGCAAATCAGCTGGTCGGCAAGACCAATCAGTTTAATCTGACAACTCGCCGGCACAATCAGGCGACGCTGAGTCAAATGATAGATGCCGACGACTACGATGTGCGATTTACAAGGTTGCACGACAAGTTTGGTGATTCCGGGGCAATCGGTATCACCATCGTCAACTACGCGTCGGACATTGCCACTATTGATACATTTCTGATGAGTTGTCGCGTAATGAACCGACAGGTCGAACTCGCGATGTTGTCCGATATTGCCAAACGTAGCAGGGCTAGAGGATGTTCCATGTTGCGTGGTCTGTACATTCCGACAGCCAGGAACAAAATGGTTGCGGGCCTGTACCCAGAGCAGGGGTTCGCGTTGGAGGGTGAGAGCGCTGATGAATATCGGTACTCAATCGATTTTTCCGCCGAGCCCCAAAAACTTCAATGGCCTGACGTGATCGAGAGAATCTAATCGGCCTCTGCTAGACTGCCTCGTTTTTGACAGGCGCACCTAAATCATGACGATTGTCCGCACCCGTTTTGCACCGAGCCCTACCGGCGTCTTGCACCTTGGCAGTGTTCGAACCGCTCTTTTTTGCTGGCTATATGCCCGTCATTGCGGTGGCAAGTTCGTGTTGCGAATTGAAGATACGGACCTCGAGCGGTCAACAACGGAAAATGTTGATGCAATTATCGATGGCATGGCGTGGCTCGGAATTGACGTCGACGAAGGACCTTTTTTCCAAACTGAGCACTTTGATCGTTATAAAGAGGTGATCGACGAGTGGTTGGAGGAAGGTAAGGCGTACCATTGTT
>RCNE010000912.1_pt1 | contig 16026 bp, 17 predicted proteins | sample 2041361 | NCBI WGS metagenome assembly RCNE01 (sample SAMN09708229, study PRJNA481090) | Marine sediment metagenome, whole genome shotgun sequencing project.
AGCTGGCCGGCGCGCCCAATTTGCGGAGCAGTTCTAGGCTGTAGATGCCGGTGCCGTGGCCATCGCTAAAGCTGATCGAATAGGCGTAGTTGCCGACCGGTTTCATGCCGGCGACCCGCAGCGGCTGGGCTTCGGTGGCCGACAGGATCGGCAGCTCAGTCGATGGTGGTGGCGGCGTGGCGCGTGCCTCACGACAGGTTGCACAGGGACAGCCGTCGCGCAACTGCCGCGCCATCTCCAGCGACACTTCGGGGTAGACGCCCAGCGATCTCTCGCGGCGACGCCCGTCCGGCTCGGTGTACCGCAGGCTCCAAGTCTTGCTGGTGCCGCGCACGAAAAAAGTACAACCCGCGTCCGTTCGAGTGCTTTCCGTCACCAAGTCGTTTGCACTTCGTTTTGGATAATCTATCTACCGAAATGTCTACCATCCAGGTGTTATTGGTTGTGTTCTGTTGAACGTGGTAGAGCAGCGGCGGGTCATATTTACAAGGGAGATGTGGGTGGTCGTGGGCAAGTGGTTATGTACCCCCCGCCCGTACCACCCTTTCCGTTTCGATCCTTGTCGCGCTGTCAGTCGCGCTTGCCTGCGAAGCGTTCTGCCCATTCTTCGCGCTGCTCATCGGTGATTTTTACGAATAGAACTTCGGGGACCTCGAAAACATGGCCTGCAGGCAGTTGAGCCACGGCAGCGGGCACGTCATCGGGCCAGCCTGCGTCTGCGATCTTCATGCCTGCGAGCATTTTCTCAGCCGCATCAGGGATGAACGGGGCGGCGAGGGTTGCGTAGAGCGGGATCAGGTTGAGGGCCAGACGCGTTTGCGCGGCAGCGCGGTCAGGGTCGGTTTTGAAGGTAGTCCATGGCGCTTGGGCTTGGAGGTATTCATTACCAGCGGCCCAAATCGCGCGCAACTCGGCGGCGGACTTGCGGACTTCCATGCCGTCCATGTGGGCATTATAGCGGGCTACACGCTCGGTCAGGTCGGCGATGAGGGCATGCTCGTCGGGACCGTATTCACCCGCACTTGGTACGGCTTCGCCAAATTTGGAACGACAGAATTTGGTGATGCGGCTGACAAAGTTGCCCAGTACATCGGCGAGATCTTTGTTCGCGGCAGACTGGAAGTTCTCCCAAGTAAACTCGGAATCGGACGTCTCTGGTGCGTGTGACAGTAGCCACCAGCGCCAGTAATCTGCGGGCAGAATTTCCAGCGCCTGATCCATGAACACACCGCGCCCGCGTGAGGTGGAGAACTGGCCACCGTCATAGTTGAGGTAGTTGAAGGATTTGATGTAATCGACGAGCTTCCACGGCTCGTTCGAGCCCATGATCGTGGCGGGAAATGACAGCGTGTGGAAGGGGACGTTATCCTTGCCCATAAACTGGGTGTAGCGCACATCATCCGCCCCTTTGTCGGTACGCCACCAGCGCTCCCAATTGTCTCCCTTGCCCGCATCCACCCATTCCTGCGCGCAGGCGATGTATTCAATGGGGGCGTCGAACCAGACATAGAACACTTTGCCCTCCATACCGGGCCACGGCGCGTCGCCGCGTTTGACGGGGACACCCCATTTGAGGTCACGGGTGATGCCGCGATCTTGCAGGCCGTCGCCGTCGTGCAGCCACTTCTTGGCGATGGAGGTGGTGAGGACGGGCCAGTCGGTCTTGGAGTTGATCCAGTCGTTCAGGCGATCCTTCATGTTCGATTGCTTCAGGAACAGATGCTTGGTCGCGCGCATTTCCAGATCGGTGGCACCCGACACGGTGGAGCGGGGGTTGATCAGGTCTTCGGGGTCGAGCTGCTTGGTGCAGTTGTCGCATTGATCGCCGCGCGCATCCTCGAACCCGCAGTTTGGGCAGGTCCCTTCGACATAGCGGTCGGGCAGGAATCGGCCATCGGTCTCGGAATAGATCTGGCTCTGATCAACTTCTTCGATCAGCCCCTCGTCTGCCAGTGCGGCCGCAAAATGCTGGGTCAGATGTTTGTTTTGCTCGGATGAGGAGCGCCCGAAGTGGTCAAAACTCAGACCAAAGCCTTCTGCGATATCCTTCTGTACAGCGTACATCTCGGCGCAGTATTCCTCGACAGGTTTGCCTGCTTTGGCAGCGGCCAGCTCGGCAGGGGTGCCGTGCTCGTCCGTGGCGCAGAGGAACAGCACTTCATTCCCGCGGGCACGCAAATAACGGGCATAAAGATCGGCCGGAAGTTGGCTGCCCACCAGATTGCCGAGGTGTTTGATCCCGTTGATATAGGGGATGGCCGAGGTGATGAGGTGACGGGTCATGATATGCGCCTTTGCTGTGCTGGAGGCAGCTTTAGCAGGGGTGGCGCGCACCCGCTAGAGGGTGGGGGCAGTTGATCTATTCTTTTGGGGCTTTCTCACGGCTGCGCCCGGTCAGGCGGCCAACGACAAAACTGGTGCGCAGGGCGTTGATATACCGCGTACGGCTGCGCAAGGTGCGGCCCGCGCGCATGCGGATGATGCCGAATACGATCAACGAGGCGTGGCCGACGGCCAGCAAGATGAACAGCGCTTGGGGGCCGTAGTTCTCGATCAGAACAGCCGCGCCGTAAGGGGCGGCGATAGCGCCCATGGCGAACCAGAACATCAGCGCAGCGGACAGTTCTACCCTCTCGTCCGAGCTTGCGAAGTCATGTGCGTGGGCGGCGGCGACCGAGTAAATCGGAAAGGTGGTAAGGCCAAAGAGACCAGCCGACAGCAAGATGCCACTGAGGCCCCAACTGGCGGTTTGCATCGTAACAAAACAGCTGCAGATGGCAGCGACTGACAGCCAGATCAGCACTTTGCGGCGGTCGTATTTGTCGGCGATCCATCCCACGGGGATTTGTGCCAGTGCCCCGCCAATGACGAAGGCGGCAAGGAACCACGCGATCTGGCCCGCGCTAAGGCCGACTTCTTGGCCGTAGATGGGGCCGACCATGCGGAAGGATGCACTCGACAGGGCCGCGACGATCACGCCTGCGACGGCCAATGGAGAGCGGACGTAGGCCAGCATGGGGCGCAAACGGGGTGAGTTTGGGGTTTCGGGCTGTGTTGCTTTCGTCAAGGTGATGGGCAGCAGAGCCGCACAGCACAGAATCGCGAGGATGTTGTAGGAGATATAGTCCGCAGGGGCGAGGATGCCGATCATCCCTTGGGCGCACAGGCTGCCTGTCATATCGACCATGCGGTAAGTGCCCATGGCGCGGCCGCGTGTCTCATTGGTGACTTTTGCCTGTAGCCATGCCTCGACCACCGTATAACAGCCTGCCACGCACAGCCCTGATGCGACGCGCATCAACGCCCAAGCGTAGGGGTCGATCACCATCATATGTGCGAGGAGGCCGATGCTTCCTGCCGCCGTAAACGCGGCAAAGGCGCGCGAATGTCCAACTGAGCCGAGCAGGCGCGGTGCAAACCAGCAGCCGATGAAAAAACCGAAGAAATGCGCAGAGCCGAGCATGCCGATCTCTTGGCGGGTAAAGCCGAGCGCGGTGCCAGAGAGTACGTCCAACGGGCCAACGCCGCCCGAGGAAAGCTGGAGCAAGACGACAGAGAAGAACAGCGCCGCAAAGGAGATCATCATCCGCATATTTGAGTATTGAGCGCTTTTGGGAGGTAAAGGATAGCGAAAACCGACAGGCGTGGTCGGTTCTGTTGAAAATTTGGGGGTCTGCGGCGAATGTCGGTTGCAGTGGGTGCTGGCGCGCGTAGTTTGCGCGCAACCAAGTGTAAGAGGATACCGCGATGCAAATGACAAAACTGGGCCGGACCGATATTGAAGTCTCTAAATTCTGCTTGGGGTCAATGACGTGGGGAACGCAGAACACCTTTGCCGAGGGACATGCGCAGATTGAGCGGGCCTTGGACGCAGGCATCAATTTTGTCGACACCGCCGAGATGTATCCGGTCAATCCGCTGAGCGCCGACACTCAGGGGCGCACCGAAGAGGTGATTGGCGATTGGTTTGCCAAAGGTGGCGCGCGCGACCGCATGGTGTTGGCCACAAAGCATTCCGGCGAAGGCATCAAATATGTGCGCGGTGGTAATCCGATTACTGCTGCGTCGATCCCAGAGGCGCTGGACGGATCGCTCAAGCGGCTCAAGACTGATTACGTTGACCTCTACCAGTTCCATTGGCCCAACCGCGGCAGTTATATGTTCCGTAAAAACTGGACCTATGATCCGTCTTTGCAGAACCGTGCAGAAACGATCCAGAATATCGAGGATTGTCTTGGGGCCTTGCAGGCCGAGGTTGATAAGGGGCGCATCCGTGCGTTTGGTATGAGCAACGATAGTGCATGGGGGCTGACGCAGTGGGCCAATGTGGCCGAGCGCAGCTCTGGTCCGCGCATTGCGACTGTGCAGAATGAATACTCTCTGATGTGCCGCATCGCTGATACGGATGTCGCAGAGGCGTGCCATAACGAAGACATAGGGATGTTGTCCTTCTCGCCTTTGGCAACAGGGCTGCTGACGGGGAAGTATCAGGGCGGCGCGGTGCCTGAGGGATCACGCCTGTCGCTGAGCCCTGAGTTGGGTGGCCGCAAGACGGAGCGCGCGTTTGAGGCGGTGGACGCCTATCTGGCCGTTGCGCAAAAGCACGGCCTTGATCCGGTGCATATGGCGATGGCCTTTGTGCGGGACCGCCCGTTTATGGCCTCTGCCATTTTCGGTGCGACCACGATGGAGCAGTTGGACCGAATTATTGCAGGCGCTGATCTGGTGCTGAGCGACGAGGTGATGGCGGATATTGACGTGGCCCACCGCGCGCATCCTATGCCATATTAAGTCTAAACACGACATAATGCAGCGCATTTGGAGATGGAATCACACCAGCCCTCGCGCAGTATCGCAGGAAATATGAGGGAGACGACAATGCCGCTAGCTATGAACCGTGAGGTGTTTATCACCTGTGCCGTCACTGGATCGGGGGCCTCGCAAGACCGCAGCCACCATGTGCCACGCTCGCCAGAGCAGATCGCTGATAGTGCGATTTTGGCGGCCAAGGCAGGTGCGGCAGTGGTGCATTGCCATGTGCGCGACCCGGAGACAGGTGCGCCGAGCCGCGATCTGGCGCTCTACCGCGAATTGACCGAGCGCATTCGTGACAGCGACACAGATGTGGTGCTGAACCTGACGGCTGGGATGGGCGGAGATATTGTATTTGGCGGTGTCGAGAACCCGATGGCGCTGAACGCGGCCGGCACCGATATGGTGGGTGCGACCGAGCGGATGGCGCATATCACCGAATGTCTGCCCGAGATTTGTACGCTGGACTGCGGCACGATGAACTTTGCCGAAGCTGACTATGTGATGACCAATACGCCCGGCATGCTGGTGGCGATGGGGCAGATGATGACCGATCTGGGCGTGAAGCCGGAGATTGAGGCGTTTGACACGGGCCACCTTTGGTACGCAAAGGAGCTGGTGAAGCAGGGGGTTTTGGACAGTCCCGCGCTGGTGCAGCTGTGTATGGGTGTCAAATGGGGCGCGCCGGATGACCTCAACACTTTCATGGCGATGGCGAATAATGTGCCGGACGATTGGACGTTTTCGGCCTTTGGTCTGGGGCGCAACCAGATGGCGTATGTTGCGGCCTCCGTGCTGGCCGGTGGGCATGTGCGCGTGGGGTTGGAAGATAACCTGTGGCTCGACAAAGGCGTGCTGGCCGAGAACCACGAGCTTGTGACCCGTGCGCGCGGGATCATTGAGGGGATGGGGGCTTCGCTCATCGGACCGGATCAGGTACGTGAAAAGCTGGGCTTGCAAAAACGCATGCCGCGATGAGGCGCTTCGCGGTAGCATTGGCCGCATTGGCGTTGGGCGCATGTGCGGCGGAAGGGCCTACGCCTGTGTCTATAGGCCCCAGCTACCGCGACCAAAGCTCCCCTATCGGGATCACCTCACGCTTTAACGCACCCAAGTTCGAAGGGGTTTGGTATGTGCGCGCGGGGTTTGATCCTGCACTGGGGCGCATGGCGTTTCGTATGATCGACACCCCAAAGGGACCTGCCATGCGGCTGGGCGCGTTTGTGTGTGATGGTGCGGGTGTGTGCGGTGATTTCGCGGAGGATTTGCCGGTCAGGATGCTTGGCAAGGGCCGCTATAGCGTGCGGATGCCGGATGGAAAAAACCGCGAGTTCTGGGTGCTTTGGGTGGACGAAGGGTTCCGCACTGCGGTGCTCGGGAACAAAGCGGGCGATTTTGGCTGGATCGTGGACCGCAGCACAAAAGGCGGCGCGGACCGGATGAAGGCGGCAGGCGAGATACTGGATTTTAACGGCTACGATGTGAGCAAACTCAAGGTGATAAAATGAGCAGAACGGCAGCGATAATTGGCGGTGGTGTGATTGGTGGCGGCTGGGCTGCACGGTTTGTGCTTAATGGTTGGGACGTTCAGGTGTTTGACCCAGATCCGCAGGCAGAGCGCAAGATTGGCGAAGTGATGGCCAATGCGCGCCGTTCCTTGCCCGGATTGACGGATGTGGCGCTGCCGCCTGAGGGTGCGATTACGTATCACGCAAGTATTGCGGAGGCGGTGACGGGCGCTGAGTGGATACAGGAGAGTGTGCCGGAGCGGTTGGAGATCAAACACGCGACGTTTGCCGAAGTGCAGGCAGCCTGCGCACCGGGTGCGGTCATCGGCTCGTCAACGTCAGGGTTCAAGCCTTCGGAACTGCAGCAAGGGGCCATGCGCCCCGAGCAAATCATGGTCGCGCATCCGTTTAATCCCGTTTACCTGCTGCCGCTGATCGAACTGGTGACGACGAACGGTGACGTAGCACTTATCGAGAAGGCCAAGGCGACGCTCATCTCGCTGGGCATGCACCCGCTGCACCTGAAAAAAGAGATCGATGCCCATGTGGCGGACCGCTTCCTTGAGGCTGTGTGGCGCGAGGCGCTTTGGCTGGTAAAGGACGGGATTGCCACCACCGAGGAGATTGACGACGCGATCCGCTATGGCTTTGGCATCCGCTGGGCGCAGATGGGTCTATTTGAGACCTACCGCGTGGCAGGCGGCGAGGCTGGCATGAAGCACTTTATGGCGCAGTTTGGTCCCTGTCTGTCCGCGCCGTGGACCAAGCTGATGGATGTGCCGGAGTTTACCGAAGAATTGGTGGATTTGATCGCGAGGCAGTCGGACGCGCAATCGGGGCATCACTCAATCCGCGAATTGGAACGTATCCGTGACAATAACCTCGTAGCCATGATGCGCGGGCTAAAGGCTCAGGATTGGGGGGCAGGGGCGCTGATCAACGCACAGGAGCGCGAGATGCGCAAAGGTACGGTGCACGGGGCGGTTGCGGCTGATTTGGCGGCAGACGCGCTGGTTGAGACAGCGCACCGGACGGTGCCGCTCGACTGGACAGACTATAACGGGCATATGACTGAATCGCGGTATTTGCAGGCCTTCGCCGACGCCACGGACCGGTTCATGGCGATCATTGGATGTGATGCCGAATATATTCAATCCGGTGGCAGCTATTTCACTGCCGAGACGCATATCCGCCATGTGGATGAGGTGCATGCAGGCGCTTTGATCACCATACGGACCCGTGTGGTTCTGGGGGAAGGCAAAAAGATGCACCTCTTCCACGAGATGCTCGAGGGTGAACGGATGCTGGCCACTGGAGAGCATTTCCTGCTGCATGTGAGCCTTGAAAGCCGCAAGCCGACGCCGCCTGCACCGCATATTGAGGCGGCTTTGGTACGGTTTGCTCAGGGACATGCGCAGTTGCCTGCACCTGAGGGCCTTGGTCGCGCCATAGGCGCGCCAAGATGACATTTGCCATAGGCGCGCCGCGTTGAAGAAGGTCCTGATCACTGCGGGGGCGTCCGGTATCGGGCGTGCCATGGGCGATGCGTTTGAGGCCGTTGGGTTTGAAGTCTGGGTGACGGATGTGGACGGAGCGGCCTTGGCGGTGCTTCCTGAAACGTGGCACTGCCATCATGCGGATGCAGTGGATGAGGCCGCGATGGCACGGGTCATGGCGCAGATGGGCGGCATTGACGTGTTGTGCGCCAATGCGGGCATTGCGGGACCAACTGCGCAGATTGAAGACATCGACATGGCCGACTGGCGCGCCTGTGTGAGCGTTAATCTGGAAGGTGCGTTTGTGGCGATCAAGCATGCGACCCCAATGATGAAGGCCGCCGGGCAGGGCGCAATCGTCCTCACTTCGTCGACGGCTGGCATCTACGGCTATCCCAATCGAGCCCCTTATGCGGCGGCGAAATGGGCAATCATCGGGTTGATGAAAACCGTCGCGATGGAGCTGGGGCCGCACGGCATCCGCGCCAATGCGATTTGTCCGGGCGCGGTAGAGGGTGAGCGGATGGAAGGCGTGCTGGCGCGCGAAGCGGCGGCCAAGGGCATGACCCGAGATCAGGTCTATGACGGCTATGCCGCTGGTACGTCCATGCGCCGGTTTGTAGAGGCGCAAGACATCGGCAATATGGCGGTTTTTCTGGGGTCCGATGCGGCGCGGCTGGTATCGGGGCAGGTGATCGCGGTGGACGGGCATACGGAGAACCCTGACCCCAAAGTTTGAGGGCGCGACAGCTGCCTTATCGTCCTAGGCTATGTCGCTTTCAGTGGGACAAATTTTGGTGCGAACTGTATCCTTTGCCAAACCGCGCATCTCGCGCGTTGCAAAGGACGACCTATGGCTTCTGCCCCTTCACGCCTCCGCTTACCTGACTGGGATTGGCCCACGTTAGCATTGTTGGGCAGCGTTGTTATCGTCTGGGTCGCGGCACTCATGCTGCCTGCGGGCTGGGGGGTGTTGAGCGTTCTGATGCTGGTCCTCGCGCTTACGCTGCACAGCTCGCTTAGCCACGAGCTGTTGCATGGGCACCCGTTTGGACGATCGGGTGTGGAGACTGCGATGGGCCTGTGGCAGCCGGGGTTGTTTGTGCCTTACCTGCGGTTCAAACGGACCCATCTGGCGCACCACCGCGATGCAAACCTGACCGACCCTTACGATGATCCTGAAAGCAACTACCTTGATCCTGTTGTTTGGGACAGTTTGACGCCATGGATGCGAAGGCTTTTGCGGATTAATAATACACTCGGCGGCCGGATATTGCTGGGGCCATTGATCGGGATGATTGCGTTTGTGCGCAGTGATTTTCGGGCTGCAAGGGCAGGTGACCGTCAAATTTTATGGGACTGGCTGGCGCATGTGCCAGGGGCGCTATTCACGCTCTGGGCGGTGTCTGTGTCTTCGCTGAGCATTTGGGCCTATCTGCTGGCGTGTTATGGTGCACTGTCGGTGCTGCGTATCCGCACGTTTCTGGAGCATCAGGCGCATGACCGTGTCTCGGGCCGCACGGTGATCATCGAAGATCGCGGACCGCTGGGATTTCTGTTCCTGAACAACAACCTGCACGTCGTGCATCATATGCATCCAAACGTGGCGTGGTACCGTCTTTGGCCGCTGTATCTGAGCCAGCGGGAGCGGTTTGTGACACGCAATCATGGCTATGTATATCCAAGCTACGCTGCAATCTTTCGCCTGTATTTCTGGCGCGGGAAAGACAGCGTGGCGCATCCGCTCTGGCGTGATCGGGCTGGGTGAGGCACTAGGGCAGTATGAATTTGCCTGATCTTGTCATGCCGGACCTGTGGATACTTGTTTCCCTGCTTGCGGCTGTTTTCCAAACCATCCGTTTCATGCTGCAAAAAGTGTTGGCGACGTCCACACTGAGTGCGGCGGGAGCGACCTTTTCGCGTTTTTTGTATTCCGCGCCGTTTATCGCGTTGTTGTTGATCGTTTACATGCGCGGGACGGGGGCCAGCCTGCCTGCAATGGATGCACGGTTTTGGGGGTTTGGCCTGCTGGGCGGGACCTCCCAGATTTTGGCGACTGTCTGCGTGGTACTATTGTTCAAGGAACGCAATTTTGCCGTGGGGATCACGTTTAAGAAGACCGAAGTGATCCAGACGGTGCTGGTTGGCGTGCTGCTGCTGGGCGACCGTGTGAGCTGGGGTGGCTTTGGTGCGATTATGCTGGGGCTGGTGGGGCTGCTGCTGCTGTCGGGCGGCAAGGAGGCGAAGGGGTTTCATCTGTCGGACCTGCGCAACCGTGCGGCAGGGCTTGGGATTGCGAGTGGTATCCTGTTTGCCTTCTCGGCGGTGAGTTATCGCGGTGCATCGCTTACGCTCGCAACGGAGGATCCACTGCTGCGTGCGGGGGTGACGCTGATGGCGGTGGTGATCATGCAGACGCTGATCATGACGGTCTGGCTTTACCTGCGGGAGCGTGGCGAGATGGGGCGCGTATGGCGTGCGCGTCGGATCGCGGTGTGGATCGGCCTGACCTCGATGGGGGGCTCACTGTGCTGGTTCATCGCATTCACGCTGCAAAATGCGGCCTATGTAAAGGCGCTGGGGCAGGTTGAGCTGATCCTGAGCGTGGTGGCATCGACGTTATTCTTCAAAGAAAAGATCACAAAACGCGAAGCGATTGGCATGACGATCCTCGTGGCGTCGATCTTGCTGTTGATCCTCGTGATCTAGCTAGTCTTGCCCGTTGTAGGGCCGTGCATTGCCTTTGAGGCGCAAAAACAGGCTCTCTTCGTCGTTGTTCTTGAAATAGGGGACCGACTCGGGCGCATTGAGATCGCGGGCGCGGGCCTCGACTTCGGCGAGTACAACTTCGGTGATGAAGGGCATGTCGAATTTGCGCGCATGTGTGAGTGGGACCCATTGTAGGTGGGAAAGCTCATCACAGGCAGCGTCGAAATTGTCAGGATCACTGGCGATGTCGTCTACATCCACCAAGAAGAACCGCGCATCAAAGCGGCGGGGGCGGCCCGGTGGCGTCAACGCGCGGAACACGAATTGCAGCGGGTCAGCATGCGGCAGGTGGCCAGTGTCGGCAAAGCTGCGCCAATCGGCAGGAACCTCACGTTCCCAAATCCCCTTTGCACCAAGGATCAGGCCGGTCTCTTCCCACAGCTCGCGAATGGCGGCGACAGGAATGGCATGGGACAGGGCGGCATCGGCATCGTCCTGAATGCGCGCCGCACATTGCGTGTTGAGCGGGGTGGCAAGAGGTATATGCGCGTCATCTGCATCAACAGCACCACCGGGAAAGACGAATTTGTTCGGCATGAAAGCGGCCTTCGCGCCGCGCTGCCCCATAAGGATCGAGGGGGAGGTCATCCGGTCGCGGATCACAATGACCGTGGACGCATGGCGGATCGCCGATTTATCGATGCTCATAAGTCCCTCAGTGGTTCAGGGCGCTGTCAGGATGTGCGGGCAAACCCACCCATTTCCTTAGCCCATTGGAAGCCGATCAAAGCCCCTTTAAATCTGGGGAGAAGGTAGAGGGACAAACCGATGCTGCCAACCGAAAATATGGTAAACAGGACAATCGGCTCTGGCCGGAACTGTATAAAGACAAAGTGCAGCATCACGCCCATCAAATGCCCGACAACCAGGATTGTGAGGTATGCGGGACCGTCATCGGCACGGTGATGGTGAAACTCCTGCTCACAGACGGTGCATTTGTCGTTCACTTTGAGGTAGCTGTGTAACAAAGGACCGGCGCCGCAATTCGGGCATTTACCGCGCCAGCCACGCAGCATTGCGGGTCTACGGAGGCGCTCTGCTGAGACGGTTTCTTCATCCAGTGTGGTGTTCGTTTGTGCGGCGAAATCGGGCATGGAGCATCCTAAAGCTGTGTCAGCCTCCTAATTGAGCCAATTATTGCCAAAATGAAAGGTGGCGATTTGTCCCAAGGTTAGAGTTGGTAATTTTTTTGCGAAATCTGCGACGGAACCTGCGTGGGGCAACGTACCAATCCCAACTGCACGGCGAAAAGGGATGAACCTCGGCCGCGCAGCAACAAAATAAATGGAGAGCACCATGTTTAAGGAATCAGTCACTGTATTGGCCATCGTAGCAGGGCTTGTCGCGACCAGCGTACAGGCGCGCGATGACGACTCTCATCGTGGGGGCGCACAGCACGAGGCCCGCTTTGCCCAGATTGACGCAAACAGCGACGGGCAAGTGACAGTAGAAGAGATTACAGCGCAGGCCGCTGCACGGTTTGCTGCCGCTGATACAGACGGGGACGGGGCGCTCACGGTGTCAGAAATCGCTGCCCGCGCAAACAACAAGCACCGTGACCGCATGCTGGAGCGGTTTGATGCTAATGGCGACGGGATGTTGAGTGCGGCCGAGCTTGACCAGGGCGAAATGGGCAAGTACGCGGCCAAACGCTTTGCTAAAATGGACGTAGACGGTAGTGGCGGCATCACGCTGGACGAGATGCAAGCACGCCGCGATCCTGCCAAGATGATTGCAAAGCTGGATGCGGACAAGAATGGCGCTTTGAGCATGGAAGAGTTTGCAAAGGCGCGCGGCCATGGCAAAAAGCACGGGCATGCTAAAGACTAAGCCTGAATAGACGTCCGGCTCTGCCTGTGTGGGGCCGGATATCCTCATGATCTCTGTGGAAAGTAGCCCTTGAAAGACACCAGCGATTATAGCGAGGTCCGCGATGCGGATGCTGATCTGCTGGCGCGCTATGCGGCGGGGGATGAGGCAGCGGCTAGACTTTTGTCAGCGCGGCTTTCTCCACGGGCCTATGCCCATGCGTTTCGTGTGTTAGGCGACCGCGCAGAGGCGGAGGACGTGACCCAAGAAGCGATGCTGCGGCTGTGGAAGCAGGCACCTAACTGGGATGCAGGGCGCGCGCAGGCCGCAACATGGCTCTACCGCGTTGTGGCGAACCTGTGCTTTGACCGGTTGCGCGGGCAGCGGGCCGAGACACTGGACGAGGCGGATGCGCCTGCTGATCCTGCACCGGGCATGGAGACGCGCCTGCAAGACAGCGCGCGCCATGATGCGCTTCAGGCGGCGCTGCTGAGGTTGCCGGAGCGGCAACGACAAGCGGTGGTGCTACGCCACATCGAAGGGTTGGCGAATCCGGATATCGCCGAGATTTTAGACGTGGGCGTTGAGGCGGTGGAAAGCCTCACAGCTCGCGGGAAACGGGCGCTAACGGCTGATTTGGCCGCACAGCGCGATGCATTGGGGTATGACGATGACACAACCTGACAAGTTCGATCTGGAAGCGTTGTTTGAGGATGCGCGTGCGCAGCCGCCGCAGATGCGGGGTGATCTGGCAACGCGGATCATAGCGGACAGCGTGGCGCACTTGCCCTCTGTGCCGCTGTGGCGGCGGGTAATGGCGGCGGTGGGCGGGCCTGCGGGCCTTGGCGGATTGGTCACGGCCACGGTGGTGGGGTTCTGGATCGGGGTGGCACCGCCCGCCGATAGGGTGGACCCGCTGGTGTTGTTTGGCGCAGTTGAGACGGACGAGACCTACGATGTGACGGACCTCACGGGGTTCGATTGGGATATTGAAGAGGGATAATGTGATGGCGGATACGGTTAAGAATAGACGGTGGATGCCTGTTGTCTTGGGGCTGTCGCTTGCGCTGAACCTCGCGGTGGTGGCTGCGGTGGGCGGCGCTGTGTGGCGACACAGCGGTGAGGGGCGCGGAGGGCCGCGTGCATCCATGGGCGGTGCGCTTTATTTGAAGGCGCTGCCGCGCGAAACGCGCCGTGCGATCCGCGAGCAGATGCGCAGTACGCCGCGCCGCGAGGGAGATGCCGCAGATATGCTGGCGGCGCTGCGCCAAGAGCCGTTTGACCCTGCCACCGCTACCCGCGTGCTTGACGCGCAACGCGACGGCGGGCTGCAACGCAGGGCAGCGGCAAGTGAGGCATGGTTGTCCGAGATTTCTGCGATGAGCGCGCAGGAGCGCGGCGCTTATGCCGACCGGATGGAGCAGATGTCACAGCGCGGAAAACGCTCTTGGAAAGAACGCCACAAGGGAGAGTAGCAACTTTGACGTGTGGGTTTAGGCGGCGGGATTCGCCTGTGCGAGGCTAAAATTTACACGGTTTCGCCCCTGTAATTTGGCCGCATAAAGCGCCTTGTCCGCGTGGTCGAGCAGGGTATCCACACCATCGGGAATATGCTGCCCCTTAATTGATCCCGTACGGCTCATAGCGAGACCAAGGCTGATCGTGATATGTACAGGTTCCGCTGCACCGGGGATGATAAAGGGAGTATGCCCGATGGCTTGGCACACGCGGTGGGCCACCGTGCGCGCAGTGGCGACATCTGCGGCAGGCATGGCAATCAGGAATTCCTCACCGCCCATGCGGGCAATCATATCAGAGCCGCGCACGGCATTTCCCAGACGGCGCGCTGTCTCTACCAGCACCGCATCGCCGGAGGCATGGCCATAAAGGTCGTTGATGCGTTTGAAGTGATCCATATCCGCGACAATCACTGCAAAACTGGTTTGGTTCGCAGCGCTTCGCTCGATCAGCCGCGTCATAAAGGGCATCGCATAGCGGCGGTTATAGAGACCTGTCAGCGGGTCGTTCACAGCCTCCCGCAATCCTGTGCGCACGCTTTGCAACAGCTGTGCAGCTTGCCGCTTGCGCTTGAGCAATGCTGTAAGCCGCAAGGCCAGCTCGGCCGCGTTAAAGCCGCCCGTCATCACATCATCCGCGCCCATATCAAGTGCAGAGGTTGCCTGATAGGGATCTTCGACCTTTTGCAGAACCAGCAATGCGATATCTTGGGTCAGCGCACTGGCGCGCAGCCCAGAGATCAGGCGCAGGCATGTATCGCTTTGCGCGGCTGTGGTTGGGAGGGCAAGGACGATGGCGTCGGGCGGGGTATCGGCATGCAACGATGCCATGGCGTCGCGTAACAACGTGACGGTGTAGCGCGCGGGCATATGGGGCGATAGCTGCGGCAGCCAGCCGCGCAATGGTCCCGCCTCAATCCCTATGAGCGACACATTGACGGGGCGCACGAACTCTGCAGGCGCCTCTGACAGTCCCAGCGCACAGCGGGTGTCATCGCGCAACTGCCATTGCGCAAAGGTGCGGTGCGCGCGGATCATATTGCGTACACGACCCAGCAACAGCGTTTCGTGCACGGGCTTGTTCATTACGTCAAAGGCCCCCGCGTGGAGTGTATCGAGCCGTTTTTGCGGATCATTTGAGGACGCAACAGCGAGGACAGGCAAGTTGGCTGTTTTATGGGATTCGCGCAGGTGCGCACACAGCTCTGCGGCGGAGCCATCAGGCAAGTTCATCGCAGTGAGGACCAGATCGGGTGTCTTGGAGGCGATCAGATCAATCGCCTCCACCAACGATCCGGCCTGAATAACCTGATAAAAGGCCGCTGTCAGTTTCACTTTGAGCACGATACGGTTGGTCGAAATACCGTCAACGATTAGGATTTTACCCTGCACTTTCGATCCTTCCTCTATCCGCGTTCATATTGGGTTTAGTTTTCTGATCAAATGATTAACAAAGAGTTGAGATTTTGAGCTAAACGGAGCGCCATAATGAGCCTTACGCGGAATGCCGCCGAGACGATTGCGATCGAATGTTTTACATGGCTGGTGGGCAACGAAGATTTGCTGCCCGTCTTTCTGGGCTCCACCGGTGCCTCGCAGGAGAACATGCGCAATGCTGTGACAGATCCTGACTTTCTGGGCTCTGTGCTGGACTTTCTTTTGATGGATGATGCTTGGGTGATTGCATGCTGTGATGCGCAATCCATTCCATACGAGCGTCTTGCCGAGGCCCGTATGGGGCTGCCCGGCGGTGAGCAGAGGCATTGGACATGAGCGAGGGTAGGGCAATGATCAAAGGTTTGTGTTTTGACAAGGACGGGACCTTGTTTGATTTTGCGGCCACGTGGGAAGCATGGGCGCAGCGGTTCCTTCGCCGCGCCGCAGAAGGGGACGAAGCCCGCGCTGGGCGCATGGGCGACGCTATCGGGTTTGATTTCGTTACGGGAAGATTTGCCAGCGACAGCCTTGTGATTGCAGGCACCGCCGGAGAGATTGCAGATGCCCTTGCCCTGCATTTTCCAGATGTGGCGCGGGACCAGGTCTTAATCATGATTGACGAGGAGGCGAGCGCGGCACCGCAACAGCCTGCGGTACCTTTAGTGCCGTTGTTGGAAG
>RCNE010000914.1_pt1 | contig 16004 bp, 12 predicted proteins | sample 2041361 | NCBI WGS metagenome assembly RCNE01 (sample SAMN09708229, study PRJNA481090) | Marine sediment metagenome, whole genome shotgun sequencing project.
GACTCGAGCCAGCCATCGCGTTCGAGGCCTTTGCGAACGCCGGTGATCGTGCCGGGAGTCAGGCCGACTTCAGCCGCCAGCCGAGTGGAATCCATCTCACCCCAGACCCAGAGGACCCACAGCGTCACGAAGGCACTCCACGAAAGACCGTCCTTCGCAAGGATCTCGCGTTCTGCGGAGCGACTCACGACGGTCGCTGCGCGGTACAGATTGGAAATCGCACGCTGGACCTCGATGTCAACCGGTTCGCCGATCAATCGGGACCGAATATCGGCCTCAGCCTCGCTGAGGGCTTCGGGGTTGTAGTCGTATGGCACAGCGCATCCTTCGTCGCGCCTGAGAGTACTTTGGTTTGCCGTGTCTCCTTCGACTGCAACCCCAGAACACCCTGACCATGTGTCCGAGCAGGACTACATCCGCCGGGCGAGAGTCGCTCTCGACGACATGCTGCGACGGGCCGAAGCAACTCTCGAATTCGGTGAACGGGCCGTTGCCGAGGAGAACACAGTCGAGGCTCGTATTGCTCGAGCACACCTGCGGGATCGAACCGAATCGCTTCATCTGGGAGATGCGACGCTGGCCTTCGGGCGAATCGATGAGGACCCGCTACTCGCCGATGGCGACACCTGGTATGTCGGTCGTCGCCACATCGAGGACGAGAACACCGAGCCGGTCGTCGTGGACTGGCGTGTCCCGGTGGCGATTCCGTTCTACCGAGCGACAGCTGCTGACCCGCAGGGACTTGCGCTACGACGGCGTTTCACCCTCTCAGGTGACGAACTGGTTGCAGTGTTCGACGAAAATCTTGATGATCCTGATTCTGTTGTCGGAGTGGGATTGCCCGATCCGTTGTTGGCCGAGGTCGAGAAGTCCCGCACAGGCGAGATGAGCGACATCGTCGCCACGATTGCGGCCGAACAGGACGAGATCATTCGTGCTCCGTTGGCCGAGTGTCTCATTGTGCAGGGCGGTCCAGGCACTGGGAAGACTGCGGTTGGACTACATCGCGCTGCCTTCTTGCTGTTCGAACATCGGGTCGAACTGAGTACCACACGGGTTCTTGTGGTTGGTCCGAACCGAATGTTTCTTCGGTATGTGGGAAACGTGCTGCCATCGCTCGGTGAGACAGCCGTGAGTCAGGCGACGGTGCGGTCACTGCTCGATGTGAAATATCGGGTGCGAGGAGAGGACGCGCCAGAAGCGCACGTCTTGAAGGGCGAGCTCCGCATGGCCAAGGTGATCCGGGCCGCTGCGCTCGACAAACTTAAGGTGCCTACGGAACCAATTCGTCTCCCGGTTGGGGCGCGTTCGATCGTTCTTCAACCCGATCAGGTGGCGTCTGCTCAAGCCGCAGCTCTCGCTCGTGCTGTTCCCCTCAACAGTGCGAGATCGATCTTTCACCAGGTATTGCTCCGCGAAGCGAAACAAACACTGGCCCAACTCGGGATGGATGAGCCGGCGGTCGATGCGGGTGTTGATGCTCTGCGTCGCGGCGACGATCTCAAGAAGCTTGTGGCACGATGCTGGCCGAATTTGGGGGCAACGAATCTGGTGCAATCGGTGCTGAGCAACAAGACACTTCTGAGTCGGGTGAGCGTCGATGTTTTGACTGAACACGAACGCGAGGTGCTGCATCGAAAGTCTCCCAAGAAGGGAGCGGACCCGGACTGGACGCTGGCTGACCTCGCACTATTGGACGAGGCGAACGCTCTTTGCACCGGTGTTTCACTCGAGTACGGCCATGTGGTGGTGGACGAGGCGCAGGATCTCAGCGCTATGGCGTTGCGCGTCGTGGGCCGGCGGGCTCGAAGGGGATCGATCACCATCCTTGGCGATATTGCGCAGGCGACGGCCCCCGGTTCACAGTCGAGTTGGGACGATGTAGTCGGTGCTCTTGGTGTCGACCTGAATCAGACTGAGGTTCGGCAGAGCGAATTGACTGTTGGGTACCGGGTGCCTGGGCCGCTACTCGACTTTGCCAACCAGTTGCTGCCGATCACGGCTCCCGACATCACGCCGTCGACTTCGGTTCGTCACGGTGGGCCCGGACCAACGGTGGTCGAGGTTCTTCAAGAGGAGGTAGCTGATGCAGTTGTTGGTTCTGTTCGCGAGCTGTCGAGCGAATTTCAGACGACAGGTGTCATCGTTCCGAAAGCGATTTTCTCGGAGGTGTTCTTGGCGTTGGCAACCGCTGGGCTTGAACCTGTCGATACCACGAGGTCCGAAGCTCTAGGTGCAGCCCTGTCCGTCGTTGATGCCACGGTGGCCAAAGGCCTTGAGTTCGACGCCGTCGTCGTCGTCGAACCCGGTGAGTTCACCTCTATTGATTCCGACGATCTCACTGGGCTGCGCTTGTTGTATGTGGCGCTTACTCGTGCGGTGCAACGTCTCACGATCGTCCACTCGGCACCGCTGCCGACCGCTCTGACGAGGGCTTGACGTTACTTTGGATCCAAAGTAATTTGAGCCGAATCCCATACGGAGGTAACCGTGCCGATAGTTGTCGCTCCAATCGATCTTCACGCATCCGCATCGTTCTCCAAGGGCATCCCGCACGCTGCCTTCACCGAGATGCGCATGAACCCGGAGCTCACATGGTCTCCCGACGCGGAGGGAACAACAGGGTTCTGGTCCGTGGCCCGTCACAACGACCTGGTGACGGTGTCTCGCGACACCGCGACATACAGCTCTGCGGCGGGGCATATTCAGATCTACGACATCGATGAGGATGCACTTGCCGCACGCGCATCGATGATCGACATGGACCCGCCGATCCACACCCGGTTACGTCGAATCATCAGTTCCGCGTTTACGCCCAAACATGTCCAGGACTATCGCGAGACCATTCAGACCCGGGTGCACGGTTGTCTCGATGAACTTGTCGCTGCCGGGGGAGGGGATTGGGTGGAAATCGTGGCGAAACCCATTCCGATCGGCGTGATCTGCAACCTCATGGGTGTTCCCGAAGAGGACCATGACTACCTGATCGGGCTTACCGACCATCTTGTGGCAGGTACTGGTAGTGAACCACTCGAACCCACTGCGTATGGGAATACCACCGACCTGCGGCTGCTGCCCTTCAACAGCCCGGCAGCATTTGCCATGAGCGAATATGCAGCACGGCTGGCTGACCGACGCCGTGCTGAGCCCGCCGACGACCTTGTCACCAAACTTCTCGAAGCCGAGATCGACGGCGAACGGTTGACGACTGAAGAGTTCGCGAACTTCTTTCGCCTGATGATCTTCGCCGGCAACGAAACGACCAGGTCATCGATGGCGCACCTGGCCATGCACGCCGACCAGTTCCCCGAAGCGTTCGAGCAAGTCCGACACGACCGCACTCTGCTTCCGGCGCTCACCGATGAAGTGATTCGTTATTCATCGTCGATTCTGTACTTCCGACGCACGGTGATTCAGCCGACTGTTCTCGCTGGCACCGAGTTGGCGCCTGGCGACAAGGTGGTCATGTGGTATTGCTCGGCGAACTTCGATGAGACACAGTATTCCGACCCGCTCGAGTTTCGAACCGATCGGCCAGCGACGCCACCTCATGTCGCCTTCGGTGGTGGGGGAGCGCACTTCTGTCTTGGCGCGTCACTTGCACGGCTCGAGATCTCCGAGCTCATCACTGCAATGTTGGATCGGGAAATTGATTTCGCAACGGTCAGCGCGCCTGAATACGTCGAGTCAAACTTCGTGAATGGCATCGAACACCTTGAGGTGAGCCTGTGAGGGTCGATGTCTGGGGTGAACCGATCGATTCACGTTCGCCCGAGTCAGTCGAAGCGTGGAATGGAGCATGGGCAGCTGCCATGCACTTCACCGGCGATCCGTTTGGCGTGCTCGCCAAGGCAAATCTCGAGGACGACGGGTTCTCACTCGGATCAGTGTTCTGCGGGGTCTATCGCGTCCTCGGCGGAACACCCCTTGATTCGCCCGAACTGGTTGGAGATCTCGATCGAGCGAGAAGGCGGGCTGACTCACCCCGCGAGCGGGCACACGTCGAGGCGTTGGAACATCTCGTAGCTGGCGAATTCACCCTCGCCGCGAAACAGTGGGATCAGATTGTCGGTGGAGGCCTGGACTTTGCCGCCGTTCGTTTCGCGCATGACATCTACCTTCACGTGGGCGACGCAGCACGTCGTCTTCGGTCAAGTCAACGAGCCGTCAATCGTTGGTTGCCCGATGACCCATCGTGGTCGTTCGTCCTTGGACAACATGCCTTTTCTCTCGAAGAGGCTGGCTTCTACAACGAGGCCGAGGAGTTCGGGCAGCAGGCGCTCGATGCCGACCCGCTGGACCTTTGGGCCTTGCATGCGCTGGCACATGTGTATGAAACCATCGACGACGGCGACTCATCGCTCGAGTTGTTGCGTGGCAGAGAGCAGACGTGGTCGACGCAAGATCAGTTATCGGTACATATCTGGTGGCATCTTGCGCTCCGTCTCATGGCCGACCGTCAGTTCGACGAGACGCTGCAGATCCACGACAAACTTGTGCCCGAAGCGACCACACCGTTTCGCCTCTGCGATCTCGCCTCAATGCTCTGGCGTCTTGAACTGAATGGTGTCGATGTTGGTGTCCGGTGGGAGAACCTTGCCGACACATTCGCCAGTCGTCCTGAGCGGCACACGAGTGGCTTTCTCGATCTTCACGCGGCCATGGTCTATACACGGCAACCAGACCATCCCGCTGCCCAAGTGTTCTTCGATGGGGTGCACACCTCGCACGCTGAGGGCGCGGCCGAGAACGATGACACGTTCAGACGCGTCGTCGCTCCGCTTGTTGATGCCATCCGAACAAGCACAGCCGACCCGCAAGGTGCTGCAACGATGCTTGAGAACGTCGACGCCCACCTACGTCACATCGGTGGAAGCATCGCGCAGCGCAACATCGTGGCGCTCACCAGACAGTCGCTCGAGTCAACCGTCCTGGAGGACACATGACCTGGAATCTGACGAACGAACAACGTGACCTGCAGTCACGTGCACGAGAGCTTGCAACGGAGTTCATGGCTCCGCGGGCGGCGGCTGTCGACGAGGCAGAGCAGTACCCGTGGGACAACGTCCACGCGCTCCGAGATGCTGGTTTCACAGGCATGACAGTGCCCAAGGAACTGGGCGGTCCGGGTCACTCATTTCTCGATGCCGTGTTGGTGGTCGAGGAGATGTCCAAGGCCTGCGGTGTCACAGGACGAATCGCTGTCGAGGCGAACATGGGCGCCATCAGCGCCGTCATGGCATACGGCAACGAACAACAGAAGAAACTTGCTGCCGACTTGGTGCTCGACGGTGACAAACCGGCCATCTGTATCACTGAGCCTGGTGCTGGCAGCGCTGCGTCGCAGATGACGACGCGTGCCGACCGGAAGGGAAACCAGTATGTGCTCAACGGCATGAAACACTGGATCACCGGTGGCACGGTGTCGCGACTGCACCTGATCTTCGCCAGGGTCTTCGACGAAGAGGGTAACGACGAGGGAATCGGCGGCTTCCTCGCCATCCGCGATGAAACTCCAGGGTTGACGTTTGGCCGCCGCGAACCAACGATGGGGCTTCGAGCCATTCCCGAGATGGAAGTCATCTTCGAAGACATGGTGATAGACGCCGACATGGTGGTCATCCCCCCGTCCGGCTTCCGCCGCGGGTTCGCTGATTTGATGAGCGCTTACAACAGCCAACGGGTCGGCGCGGGCACAGTCGCGCTGGGCATCGCAACGGGCGCCTACGAATTGGCGCTCGATTTCGTGAAGGAACGAGAGCAGTTCGACCGTCCGATCGCCGAGTTTCAGGGGCTGCAGTGGATGCTGGCTGACATGTCGGTGAAACTTGAGGCCGCTCGAAGCCTGACCTATCGTGCCGCCGAATCACGAGGCCCGAATAATTCGCCATTCCCGGATGCGACCATGGCGGCTCAGGCCAAAATCTTCACGGCCGAAGCCTCGATCGAGGTCGTGAATGATGCGTTGCAGATGTTCGGTGCTGCCGGTTACAGCCGACGTAATCCGCTTGAGCGGATGTACCGAGACGTGCGTATGTTCACCATTGGTGGCGGTACTGCGCAGATCCTGCGGACTGTGGTCGCGTCACGCATCCTCGATATGAAACTTCCGCAAGGCCGGGGTGGCTTCGTTCCTCGTGATGACGTCTGAGATGTCAGCGCCACTCGACGGTGTTCTGGTTGTCGCACTCGAACAAGCAGTAGCAGCACCGTTCGCGACCCGACAGCTGGCAGACCTCGGCGCTGACGTCCTGAAGGTCGAACGGAAGGGAGAGGGTGATTTCGCACGCGGCTACGACACTGCCATGGGCGGCACATCAGCCTTTTTTGTGTGGGCCAATAGAGGAAAGCAGAGCATCGAGCTCGATCTGAAGGACCCGACCGACCGCGCTACTTTCGATCGATTGATCGCAGGAGCCGATGTGTTCGTCCAGAACTTGTCGCCATCTGCGGCCGGACGGATGGGCATTCTCGCCGACCAACTTCGTGCGTCGAACCCAGGTCTTATTGCCTGCGACATCTCGGGGTATGGGCTCGGTGGGCCCCGCACAGATGACAAGGCGTACGACCTCGCCATTCAGGCCGAGGGCGGAGCCATTGCGCTGACGGGAACACCTGACCAGGCAAACAAGGTCGGATTTTCGATTGCCGACATTTCGTCGGCGATGTATGCGTTCTCTTCGATTTTGGCGGCCCTGTATCGAAAACAATCGACAGGCGAAGGTGCGTCGGTCGAGGTGTCCATGCTCGAGAGCCTCGCCGAATGGACCGCAGCTCCCACGTACAACGCTGTCGGGAACGGCATCGTTCCACCACGTTCAGGCCATCGACACACGATGATCGCGCCGTATGGCCTGTACGGGCTCGCCGACGGTTCTGATGTGCTCGTGGGCGTGCAGAGCAATCGCGATTGGGCTGCATTTGCCGAGCACGTTCTTCACAACGTCGACCTGGTCAGCGATGAACGATTTGCCGACAACGTCGATCGCATTGGCAATATCGCCGAGCTGGAAGCGATCATCGATCGGGCATTCATGTCCGTACCCGCAGACGAGATCCTCGAACGACTGCGAGAGGGCAAAGTGACGCACAGTCAGGTGCGTGATCCGCTGGCCCTGTGGCAACACGAGCAGTTGCGAGCGCGCGATCGGTTTGTTGATGTCACGACACCAACGGGTTCTGCTGAGGTCTACCGATCGCCGTTCAACATAAGTGGGGTCGGGGATCCGCTCGCCCATGTGCCTGCATTGGGTGAGGACACCTCGGGTCTTGTCGACAGGTTGCTCGAACGAGGCGCCGAGTAGCGACCCTCTCTGCCTGTTGGCCTCGGTTGCTTGGCTTGTTTGCCTCGCGTCGAGGAATAGACAGCGACGACCTGTGGTGAGAACCTTCGGGCATGGACGACAACCAGGGCGATCTCAGCTCGAACTTCGAAGGCTCAGCCGAGTCTGAATCATCGGGCCTCGGGTCACGGGCGATCTCCCGCGGTCTCGCCACACTGCTACTCATCGCATTCGCCACGACCTTCGCGTTGCAGAACAGCGAGACGGTCGAAGTCACGTTTCTGGCATGGGACTTCTCCATGAGCAAGATCTTGCTCATGATCGTCTCCGCTGTGGTTGGAGTCCTGCTCTGGCTGCTCATTTCGCGCCTAATACGCCGCAGCAAGTCGAGATAACACCCCAGATTGCTCAGGCTGCGTCGGCCTAGAACAGCCGGTCGCCGTGTGGGTCGTGCCGTTTTTGGTTGTTGCGGTGTTGGTCGAGTCGGGGTTTGAGGTTGTTTGGGTCGCGTGGTTTTGGCCGGCCGCTGGTTTTTCGACCGCGGGGTGTTCGGCCTTTGGGCGCGGAGTATTTACCGGGCGGTGGTTTCCTGTTCTGCCCGCTGGCGCGTTCTGGCCGGTTGTCGGGTGGGATTTCGTTTGGGGTGGCGGCCCGGGTTTTCCAGGTTTGGGTGGGTTTGTCGTAGAAGATCGTCTGGTTGCTGGCGTGGAGGCGGTGGTGGCAGTCATCGCACACAAAGACCAGCCCGTCGATGTTTGTTTCGCCTTTGGCGGGTGCTTCGTAGGGGATCACATGATGGGCAATACACCGGTCGTGGTGGGCGCCACATTGAACACACCCACCGTCGCGGCTGATGAGTCCGTTGATTTGTGCTGGGGTTGCGAGCCGTTTCTTGCGGCCTTGCCAGAGCAGTTCGCCGGTTGCGGAGTAGATCTGGCCGATGAAGTCGGCCCCACAGGCCAGTTCCTCGGCAACAGATTGAGGCAACGGTGTGCCGTCGGCCATGGTGATCACCGTGTCATCAACACCGGTGAGTTGGTTCACCGTGGCGGTGACGAACACGGTGGCTCGCCGGTTCTTCGAAGGGCTGGGAGGCCGCTTGGCCCGAGTCCCTGGACTGCTCTCGTTGCTTGAGGTGCCTTTTGTCGACGCGCCGGTCCCATTGCTGTGTTCAGCTGGGGTGTCGTTCGTGATGAGCCCGTGGGCGGCGTCGAATGCTCTTTGATCGGTCGTGCGTGGGTGGTCGTGGTTGGGGACGTCTCGGCCGCCATCGTTTTGGTATTCGTTGTCGGCTTGGGCTCGGACGCATCGTTCCATGTGATCGATGGACTCATCGTCGCCATGAAAGGTGAGTGCACTGTTGCCGTTCGACAATCGGTGCCTGAACCAACCGCGTTGTTGACGTTGACGATCGTGGCGTGCTTGCACAGCGGCGTTGGTGAGCCGGTTGTTGACGAAGCTGGTTGCTTTCTTCTTGCCTTGCTCGGGGGTCGTGCCCGCGATGTCGTCGATGAGGTCTTCGTCGACGGCGGCTTCGCCGTCTGTTTGTTCGGCTGCGTCAGCAATCACATCCACTTGTTCTGAGGACAGGTTCCCTTGGGCCATACGAATGGCGAGCGTTGGGTTCGCGTTTGTGGCTTTGCCGCGGCGGGCCCGTTTCTTGGCTTCACGTTTCGAGGTTTTGCCGTCCTCACGCAGCAGGTCTTCCACACCGCGGTCAGAGGCACCAGCTTCGTAGCGGTCGGCCAAGATTTGGGCTTCGACAGCGTCGGCACGCCGCCGGACGAACGCAACAAGTTCGAGCCCGGTCTTGGCGGGCACGTTGGTGATGGCGTGTTCGATCGCGAGCATGTGCTCCACGACCACCACCCCAACGTCACGCCCCTCAAAGTTCATGAACCCCAACCTACAAAGGAGGTGTGACACTGTGGATTGTGTGGAACCAATACGTGATTTCATCCGTCAAAGGAGCATGAGCCACATTCGAATCCAGCTGCTGAGTGCAGTCGTGACGACCGTCCTCCTTACTGCCTCCTGCGGCAGCGGCACAAGGACGACGGCAGTCGTCCCCGATCCACTCATCTGCGAGACCCAACTCGACGAGATCGTTTCGCTCTTCCAATCGGGCTTGCCTACGTACGATTACGACCCGTTCCCTTCGACCACGTCGCTCCTCGAAGGATCTGAGCTCGTCGTCTTCGGGACGATCGACTCGCTCAGCCGAAAGACGGCGGCCAAAGACGGCTTGACGATCGCCGCCGTGTCCAACGTCGAGATCGTGCACCCAGCCGACCTGGCCAGAGAGGTCGAGTCGGTGGGTTGGTCGAGCTGGTGGGCCGACAGCTCGAATGATGATCCGCTGGCCGAGGTGGTCGCGATCGAGGGCCTTGAGTTCGTGGCGTTCCTCACGGTGTCCGCTGCTGGGCCCGGAGGTCTGACCCCACAAACAGCAGGAACCCGTTGGGATGCCGAACGCCAGGTGGTGACTACACCCAACGGCGACGAGATCGGCATGGGCGACGAGGCCTATGGGAGTGGCGGCTACGGCTACCTCGACTCGGTGAAGACACTGCTTGGTCGAGACGCGGCGGCGCTCGCCGAACGTTGCGTCGACAACGAATACGGCGAGATCGCCATCGTGAACAACTACGACGACGCCATCGGACGCCGTTAGAGCCGCACCGGATGCCGAACTACAGTCCCAGTCATGGCACTCGGATCGGACATCACACTCGCTGACCTCGAACGACACCCAGACCCGATCCTGGCGCAACTCCGTGCCGAGGCCCCGGTCTGTTTCGTCGACGCACTCGACATGTGGCTGGTCACGAAATGGGATGACGTCGAGTACGTCGAGGCGAACCCTCACCTGTTCACGGCGGCAACGGAACCCTCGTTTCTCGCTCGGGCGCTGGGGCAGAACATGCTCACCTGCGACCCGCCCGACGCCACCCGTCTCCAAGGCATGTTCAAGCCACCGTTTCTGTCGAAGGGTCGCAGCGGAGGGTTCGTGGCCGACGAGCTCGCTCCCCTTGCCGACCGGTTGCTCGACCAGGTCAATCCCACAGGTTTCGACGTCATGGCCGACTACGCCCAACCGCTCTCCGCTGGCAGCCTTGCGACCGTTCTGGGGCTCGACCATCACGGGCTCGATCGGATGTGGTCGTGGTGCGAGGGTCTGTGCGCTGACCTAGCGAACTTCGAGAATGATCCTGCACTCACGGCTCTGGGCGACGCTGCGAAAGCCGAGCTCGGTGAGGCGATCAATGAACGGATCTCGTCGATTGGTGACGGCGACGCATCGGCCATTGCCATGTTTGTCCGGGCTGGAGCGACGGTCGACGAGATCGTCAACAACGTGCGCCTCATGATCTCGGGCGGCATCAACGAACCGCGTGACGGAATCGGGCTTGTCGCCTGGGTGCTGCTGACGCAACCGACGCTGCGTCAACGAATTCAAGAAGAGCCGGCCAAGATGCGACGGCTGATCGAAGAGGTGTTTCGGGTGTACAGCCCGGTTGGCACGGTCACACGTCAAGCGACTGAGGATGTCGAAGTCGCCGGAATCAGCATTCCCAAGGGTGCACTTGTTTCAGGGGTCTTGCGAAGTGTGAACCTCGATGAGAGTCACTGGACAGATCCCACCGTCATCGATGTCGACCGTCGTGAGGGCGCCCACGCTGCCTTCGCCCTTGGTGCACATCGTTGCCTGGGAGAATGGCTCGGTCGCCAAGAGGTCAAAGTCGGCGTCGAACGCCTGCTGGCTCGATTCCCCGACATGAAACTCGACGACTCGGCTGGTCCGGTCGAACTGCACGGATTCGAATTTCGCGGGCCCAAGAAGGTCGTTCTGAAGCCAGCCTGAGCCGTCTTCAGAATTGGGCGGTCGATGTGGGCAACCCGAATCCGTAGCGGCCGAAGGCTTCGAAGGTTCTCGGCGCGATCATTCCGTGTGAGATGGCCACGTGGGCATCACGAAAGACTCGCTGGAGCGGGCTCGTCTCGTAGATCGCCGTTCCACCCACGGCGTGGTAACACCGGTCGACAGCGTCGAGCGCTCGTTCGGCCGCTCCACTCGCGGCAAGCCGTAGGCGTACTCGCTCTTCGTCGGACGCCATCTCTCCCGACGACGTCGTCGCCTCGAGTTCACGCACGGTTTCATGCAGATATGACCGCGCCTGTGCGAGGGCTACCTGCGATCGGGCAAGGTCGGCCTGAACCGGAGCCCGTTCGCCAATACCTTTTGCGGATCCACTAAACCGATGTGAGCCGAGTTCGGTCAATTCATCGACTGCACGTTGGCCGAGTCCGAGCATGACGGCCGCCACGCCTGCCCCCAGCGCGCCGAAGAAGGGGAAACGTGCGAGCGGTGAATCGATCTGGGGTTTGCCGCCTATCAGCTGTGTCCACCGGCCGGCTGGGACACGGGCCGAAGAGACGGCGTAGTCGGTTGAGCCGGTGCCCTTGAGCCCGCTGACGTGCCAGGTGTCGAGCAGCTCGACCTGGTCAGGGGTGAAGAACACAAACGGGGTCGTCGCGCCGTCAGACGTTGTTGTTGGTTCGCCGTCGGCATCAATGATTCGGACGCCGCCGCCGATCCACGTGCAGTGGTCGGTGCCCGATCCCCACGACCAACGGCCGGTCACCACGAGGTCATCGCCGTCAGGTACTCCGGTCGCTGCGGGCATACCGAAACCGCCAGTGCAACCGCGAGGGTCACTGTAGATTTCCTCGGCCCATTTGGCAGGAAGGTGGTGTGAGGTGAGTGCTGTCGTGTTGGCGATCATCACGCACCACCCGGTTGCACCATCGGCACGCGCCAGGATCTCGATTTCGTCGAGCATGCTGCCGACCGAGTCGGCATACCCACCGAAGTCGTCGGCGACCCAGCGGCGAAAGATGCCGTGCTCGGTGAGGCTCGCCACGACGTCGTGATGGAGAACTCCGCCTCGTTCTGTCTCTGTGGCTCGGGCGTCGGCCAGGTCAAGAACAGAAGTGTCGATCATCGTGGCTCCTCAGGTCGTGCACGAGCTTCGCACAGGTTTCTGACCAACGGTCAGTTCTCGGACACGAGGTTGGCCGCTTCGGCAAGCGCATGAAGAGCCTCCGGGTCGTGAGGGTCGTGCAGGGCAACAACGACTTGGTCGACACCGACAGCGGCCAACTCTCGGAGCTGTACCGATGCGCTGGTTGGAAGACCGACGAGGGCACGGTCAAGTACCGGGCCGAGATCTTCATCAGCACCCCGTTCACGTCGCACCCGATCGAGTAGTTGATCGAGATCGTCGGTCGTGCGGGCCAGGAACCCATCGATCTCGAGTGACCGAACAACGTCGCGAGGCGGGTCGAGTTCGGTGAACCGGGCATTCCGCTCGGCGAATTCCGAGGCCGTACAAAACGACGTTTCCCATACGTCAGCCTTCGTCGCTGCAAGGTGCATCGCCCGGTCTCCGGTCGCGGCGATCGTGAGGGGAATCGTCAGGTCCGTGGTCGAACCCGGTAGGTCGACCGGTTGACCGGCGCAGAGGTCTGGCAAGACGTCGAGCGCCTCGTCCAGGTCGGCTAGGCGTTGGTTGTAGCCGGCGTACTCGATGCCATATGGCTCCCACCATCGTCGACCGAACGTTGCTGATGCACCTACCCCGGTCCGTAGGTCGAGCCGGCCATCGGAGATAGCCGACACGGTCGCGGCCTGTCTCGCGAGAAGTGTGGTGCTTCGATACGTCGGGAGGATGTTTGTGATGACCGGTCCGATCCGGATTCGATTGGTTGCTCTCGCCAAGGCTGCGAGTGTGGTCCAGCAATCGAGGTTCAGGTCATGCGGTGACTCGCCGTAGTAGAACGCGTCGAAGCCCAGTGATTCTGCGAGCAGGCAGGTGGCTTCGGTCTCGTCGTACCGCGACGACCAGACCTCGAGCGCAACCTTCATTGTTCGCAGCCGGATCTCAGTCGCCGACGTTTTCAGCGAGAGCGATGCCGTGTTCGCCGGCCACCAGTTCGGCTGCCTTCTCGCCGATCATGATCGAGGCTGCATTGGTGTTTCCGCTCACGATGTTGGGCATGACGCTCGCGTCGGCGACCCGCAAACCATCGATTCCGAACACCTTCAGCGACGGGTCGACCACGTCGCCCATTCGACATGTCGAGACCAAGTGGTAGACGGTCAAGGAGTAGTGGCGGGCCATGTCCTCGAGGAGTGCATCGCTCGGTCCGTCGGAAGCGTCGTAGCCATGTCTCTCGGCGAGCAGCGGCGGAACCATCAACGCACCAAGCCCATCACCTGGCCATGAAGCTGCGATCTCGAGACCCTTGCGCATGGCGGCGAGCATTACGTTCACGTCGTGTGGGTCGTCGAAGTAGTTCAGGTCGATGATCGGCTTGTCGTTCGGGTCGGCGCTCGCCAGCGTGATGCTGCCCTCTGAATGTGGCTGCACAGGGTTGGGAAGAATGACGACGACGCCCTTTGTTGGATCGAGCTGCGCTTCGGCGTCCTCGAAGTAGTTGTCATCGACGCGGAACACACTTTTCCAGATATCGGGTGTGTATCCGCACGTGAGGAACCCGATCTGGATGTCATGTGTGTGCTCATCACCGAGGCCACTCGAGAAGAAAGCAACCGCGTCATACAACGACGAGGAAGGGATACCGAAGCCTGTAGCCGCCCACTCGGCGAGACGACGTTCGGCTTCGGCCTTCAGCCCAGCGAGTTCCGGTGGGAGATTCTCGTCGTCGGCGGGGTCAGCTGGAAGAGGTCCCGCTGGGGACCGAAGGGCGTCGGGGCCTAGGGAGACGGCGATCTCGGCCATCGTCTCGCCCACACCATCAGCTTCGAAGTAGAGGCCTGTGTGCAGGTGATCCTTCAGGTGTTTCCCCACGGCCGGAAGGTCGAGCACGGGGTCGATGCCGAGGCCTGAAAGTTCGTCGGCCGCTCCGACCCCCGAAACCATGAGCAACTGGGGCGAACCAACAGCGCCTGCGCTGACCAACACTTCTTTCGCCGCTGTCACCACTTGGCTCGCGCCATCAGCATCGAGGTACTCGACTCCAGTGGCCCGCAACGAATCGCCCTCGCCAGCGAACGTCAGCCGCTGTGCCATTGCGTGCGGGATGATTGTGAGGTTCTCGCGATCGGCGTGCGGTTCGAGGAAGGCGTGGTACGTCGACGACCGCATGCCGTTCTTCGTCGTGGTCTGGAAGAGCGATGAAACTCCTTCGGGACCGCCGCGATTCCGGCCGTTGTAGTCGCCCTGCGGGATGCCGGCCGCCCCAGCAGCTGTAACGAATTGTTGTGCGGCGCTCAGGACCGGGCCACGAACCGAAACACCCAGTGGCCCGGTCGTCGAGTGTGCGTCGCCGTCGATCACGACATCGCCGCTGGGGGAGAGGCCTTCGGACTTCTTGAAGTACGGAAGCACCTCGTCGTAGGCCCAACCATCTGCGCCTGAATCGGCCCAAGAGTCGAAGTCGCCTGGGTGACCGCGCACGTAGGCCATGTAGTTGATGCCCGAGGTTCCGCCAAGCATCTTGCCGCGCGGAACCATCATTCGACCGCCGATTATGCCCTTGCCGACACCTCCGGGATCGCCATCGAACATCCAGTCGGTCTCGGGGTCGTTCTGGAGCGACGCGACTGCAGCGGGCATCATCTCGGCTGCTGGCGGCGGTCCGCCCGCTTCGAGCAAACAGACCTTGCAGCTCGGGTCTTCCGAGAGTCTCGAGGCAAGAACGGCTCCTGCCGAACCTGCTCCGACGACCACGAAGTCGAATCCGCTGTCAGTGCTCATGTTTCCCCTTGATGTGTTGGTGCCACCCGTGAGCGACACTAACGGAGATGAGCAAAGTGTGACGGACGACACGGCATCTGATTGGGTGGGTTCCCCGGATCCTCACACGGCGTCAAGCAGAAAGACCTCGATAGCTGGCTCAGACGTCGAACCACACGTGTGCTTGGCCGGTTCCGGCAACGGACTCGTATTCGCCGAACAGCTGCCCGGGAGCAGTGCAGTCGCGCGCACCGAGCGCACCGACCATGGTGAGGTAGTGCCCGAATTTGCCCTCAGGGCCATGGCTCCGAAACTCGGGAAGGAAGTCGAGGATCGCAGCGTGTTCCCCGGCCTGCATGTGGGCCAAGATCTTGCGGTCTGCGGCGCAGGCTTCGGGGGTTCGAATGTGGAGGTCGGGGTCCGCCCCTTCGTGATCGCGAAACTGGCGTAATGGCCAGAAGCGATGACTCAGTCCTCCGCTTGCCAGGATGACGACGCGGCGATCGACCGACTCGACGGCTTTCGCGAGGAGCTGGCCGAACAACAAGAAGTCCTCGGGCTCGGCGGTCTGGCAGATACCCGCAGAAATCCATCGTTCGTCAGCTTGCAGAAACTGCAGCAGATTGACGGTGGGGTAGTGAATCGGCAATTCATCGTCATCGATCGGCGTGATCCAGGTGTCGTCACGGCCTTCGGCTTGCGCACCCCAGGCCTCCGCGAGCTCACGGTCGCCCGTGATGTCGTAGGACACCTGTGACATACCTCGCGGCAGTTCTTCGGACGTGTAGTGCCCGGATCTCACATCGTGACTCGTGACAATGTGCTCGATCGTCGTGTACCAGTGCGTGTCGATCACGATCACCGTGTCGACATCCAACGGATCGAGCTTCTCAGCACGAAGCTGATGGAGCCCGGCGAACAAGGTGGTGTCCTCGCCGTCGTTCATGGCCCGACGGTC
>RCNE010000915.1_pt1 | contig 16003 bp, 18 predicted proteins | sample 2041361 | NCBI WGS metagenome assembly RCNE01 (sample SAMN09708229, study PRJNA481090) | Marine sediment metagenome, whole genome shotgun sequencing project.
GCACTTCTGGGATTGACGTCCGAGAAGTTCCCGTTCGACATCGACGACAACATCATCTTCAAGGGCGCCACCGTGCACGGTATCGTCGGGAGGCGTCTCTGGGAGACGTGGCTCGAGATGAGAGGGCTGATTCGTTCCGGTGCCGTCGATCTCGCCCCGGTGATCACACACCGATTCGCTCTCGATGACTACGAGAAGGCGTTCAAACTGATGCAGTCGGGCGAGTGCGGAAAGGTCATCATGTTCCCAGATCCGGCTTACACCGATGGGCCACTGAGTTGACGGAGGCACTATGACTGACAAGACAGCATTCATCCGCGACGAGGTCCAGGCGCTCAAAGACCAGGGCCTGTACAACACGATTCGTACGATCGATGGTCCCCAAGGGGCGCATCTGACAGTCAACGGGCAGAAGGTTCTGAACTTCTGCTCGAACAACTATCTGGGTCTCGCCAACGATCCGCGTCTTGTCGGAGCCGCGGTGACGGCGCTCGAACGCTACGGGGTTGGGCCCGGTGCCGTGAGAACCATCGCCGGGACGATGACGATCCACACGGAACTCGAGGAGGCGCTCGCTCGATTCAAAGGCGTCGAAGCGACGATCTCGTTCCAGTCGGGCTTCACGGCCAATCTCGCGGTGATCCCGGCGCTCGCCGGAGCAGGAGACGTCATCATCTCCGATGAGTTGAACCATGCCTCGATCGTTGACGGCGTGCGTCTCTCCAAGGCAGGGAGGAAGATCTACTCCCACAACGATGTGAGCGTCCTCCGTGAGCGCCTCACCGAGGCGCGTGAGGAGGGAGCGAATCAGATTCTCGTGATCACGGACGGCGTGTTCTCTATGGATGGAGATATCGCACCGCTCGACAGGATCGTCGACGCCGCAGACGACTTTGACGCGATGGTGATGGTTGACGATGCCCATGGTGAAGGCGTTGTCGGGCGTGGTGGGCGTGGCATCGTCGACCACTTCGGACTTCACGGCCGCGTCGATGTCGAGGTCGGCACGATGTCGAAGGCGTTCGGAGCCGTCGGCGGATACGTCGCCGGATCTGAAGAGTTGATCGAGTGGCTCCGGCAGCGTGGCCGACCGTTCCTGTTCTCCTCGGCGATCACACCGCCGGACGTTGCCGCATGTATCGCCTCGGTTGAGATCCTCGACGGTTCGACCGAACTCGTCGACCGGCTCTGGGCAAATTCGGCAGCGTTCAAGTCCATGATGACCGATGCAGGGTTCGACATCGGGGTGAGCGAGACTCCCATCACACCCGTCATGCTCGGTGATGAGCACCTCGCTCGGGAGTTCTCTCGCAAGCTGCTAGATGAGCAGTCGGTATTCGCCCAGGCGATCGCCTTCCCAACCGTTGCGCACGGCAAGGCAAGAATCCGGGTCATGATATCGGCAGCCCACAGCATGGAGGATCTCGAGGTGGGCGCCGCGTCATTCGTGGCGGTAGGTCGTGAACTCGGTGTCGCTAGCTAACGTCGATCACCGTGGAGTTAGTCGGCTCAGGTTGATCTCGGATCCCCGTTCAGGATCTCCGGTGCACTCGATTCGTAGCCCGGACTTCCGGACGAAGCAGCGAGTGTGACGGGACCGTCGCTAGATTCATGCACCGCTGGGGGATCACCGCCATGTCTGAAACAACGCAGAATGTCCAGGGAACACCCGCCTCCTGGGGCCGTCTTGCTCTGCGCGGATTCGTCCTGCTGCTTGGGATGGTCTCGATCTACTTCTTCCTCCCGACGCTCCTGAATCTCGCCGAAAGCGCTCCCCAACTCGAGCACGTCAAGTGGCGTTGGTTCCTGCTAATGGCGCTGCTGATGACCGGGGCATTCGCTTCGCAGTGGGCGCTCACCCGGATCGCGGCCCCCGGAATCTCATGGTTCGTTGCCGCCACATCGCAACTCACCTCAAACGCGGCGGTGAAGGTGATCCCGGGCGGCGTCGTTGCAGGCGGAGCATTCTATTTCCGGATGCTGGCCGTCTCCGGGGTGCCGATGGGCACGGCGATCACCGCACTCGCAGCCGTCGGAATCCTCTCGAATCTCGTCCTCCTCGCCCTCCCCGCAGTGGCTGTCGTGGTCGCCGTCGTGTCAGCACCCATTCCGGAGGGCATGCTCCCCGTCGCGATCGCCGGGACCGTGATGTTCGTCGCGATGTTCAGCGCCACGGTCATCATGGTGGCCTTCGACCGGCCGCTCCATGCAGTCGGCTGGGTTGCCGAACGTGTCGTCGCATGGGCGGGTCGCCTTTTCAAGAAGGAGTGGTCGCTTACGACCGATGTCATCGTAGAGCGGCGCGATGAGGTCGTCTTGGCTCTCGGCAAACGGTGGCACAAGGCGCTCGCTGTGGCTGTATCGAACTGGCTCCTCGACTACGCCACTCTCGTGGTCGCGTTGATCGCCGTTGGAGCAGATCCCCGCCCGAGCCTCGTCCTCCTGGCATTCGCCGGTGCGGCGGTCCTCGGTATGATCCCCATTACCCCGGGTGGTCTCGGGTTCGTCGAGGCCGGACTTGTTGGCATGCTGACCATCGCAGGCATCCCGGCCGGTGACGCCCTCCTTGCCACGCTCGCCTACAGGCTCTTCCAGTTCTGGCTCCCGATCCCCGCCGGATTGGTCTCGTACATCCTGTTCCGACGCCGGTACGGCAAGCTCTCCGAGCTACCCGGCTTCTCCTAACCCTGTCGAGGCGCAGCGCAGGCGCTCACCGTGATTCCCTGCGTGCCGACGCCGATGCTTCCGAGGATCCGCGGCTCGAACCGATCAGTCACCGCAATACAGATGGTTGTGCCGTCTGTGCTTGCAGTTGCCCTGCGACCCAATCGAACTCGGGCAGCGAGCGAAGCGGATTCTGCGGCAACGACCGCAGAGCTCCGGTCGAGATGGGTTGTGCCCTCGTAGGCAGAAGCTATCTCCAACTGTGCAGCTCCAGCTTCTGCCCCGGCATCCGCGGCGAACGCGGCTTCTCGATACGTCGCGGCGAGCAGCGATGCATCGAGTGCCAGCCCCAGCACGACGAAACCGATGAAGAACAGTGCTCCGAGATACGGGAGCATGGATCCCCGCTCATTCATGGGTGGCTCCGATACGGGCTGTACGCGGCGGTAGCGCGCCCGGTGACCGTCTGGCTGATGGGGCTGCCGGAGGGTCCGACAAGCGGCACGTCCATCCGGACCTGGACCGAGAGCGACGCTCCGGATGTCGTGGCTACAACGTCGGCACCGGGCATCAGATCTCGTGCGATTCGTACGGCATCATCCGGATCGCCGTACCGGGTTCCATACTGAGCCGCATATGAAGCGACCTCCGACACCTCGGCGGAGACCGCGCCAAGGCGACCGACCGTCACGATGACCTGGCTGATCACGAGGACGAAGACGAAACCGATGGCCAGAGTCCCGATCAACGCCGTGCCACGTTCGTTCGTCACGGTGGAACTACGAGGGGCGCCGTTGAGGCGGCGCGGATCGTGATCGGGACCAGATCCGGACCGGGCGGCAGCCACCGGATGGCGGCACGTGCGGTGACACCGTCGCCATCGGACTCGACAATCGCGTTGACATCCGAGGCTCCCGGCACGATGCGAGCAAGTTCGCCTTCGAGTCTGGCCGCCTCGACACCGAGGTCGCTTCCGGGCCTACCCGCTCGTCGGGCAGCGGCAGCAACAGCCGTCTGCGCGGTGTCGCGGGCTACAACAACGAACGCGACCTGTGTGACGATCACGATCAGCAGGAAGATGACGGCCGTCGCTGCGAGCGATTCGACGATCACCGACCCTCGGTCTACGCGAAGAATCCCGTCATCTGTGCCACGATGCTCGACCATACGTCGGCAGTGGCGCTGCGAACCTGGGGCAGCAGCATCGCAATCACCAGGACAGCGATCGTTGCCAGGCCCAACCACTCGACGGTGGTTGCACCTCGTTCTTCGTTCCACATGTTCATCCCCTTTCCTATGGATCCCCCGCCAGACTTCGGAGACCGACGAGGGTTGGATAGAGCAAGAAGAGCAGTGTCACCGGGACCATCAGGGCGAGCACCGGACCGTATGTCGTGAGGGCTCTGCGGCCGCCCTCAGCCGTCAGATCGCGGGCCAGGGCGGCCCGGTAGTCGGTGCCGAGTTCGCTGAGAGCCTCGACGAGGCGACCGCCGGTGTCGTGAGCGTGAGCGAGAAGGGTGTAGAGGCGGGCGGCCTCAGGATCGGCAGTTCGGCGAGTGTTGTGCTGCAGGGACTCGCTGATGCCGCGACCCTCTCCGACCTCATCGAGCGCTACCTCGAGCTCCTCGGCAGCTACCCCTGTCGACTCATCGATGTATCTCTGGATGGACGTTGACACCGACTCGCCCGCGATGACGTGGAGTGAGAGGGCATCCGTCACGATCGGGAGTTCGAAGCGCAGTCTGCGAGCTCTGCGATCCCTTCTGGTGGAGATCCACATGCCGAATACGAGCCACCCGGTCACCGCTCCGAGCACAACGAGAGGGAGCACAGAGCGGCCCGGTCCCTCGACGAAAAGATCTCCCTGAGAAACGAGCGCTCCGATGATCCCGCCTGCGGCGGCCGTCGCCGAGCGTCGGAGAATGAACTCGGACTTCGACCACCCGAGACCGGAAGCGACTGCCGGCGCGTCGTCGATGGTGTCCAGGTCCGACTCGGTCGATAGGGGGGTCGGGCGGAGGTACCTCCCGACCCGCTCGCTGAGGTTCGTAGTACGACCTGCCAGAGCGATGAGGAGAATTCCCGCAGCGAGCACGATCGCGACGGCAACGTTCATCGCGCTACCCGGGGGGCGCTTGAGAGGCGGGCTGAGTGCCTGGCCGCGATGAATCCGAGGCCGGTCGAAACGAAGCCGATGGCGATCACCATCGACCCGGTCGTTGTTCGGTAGGCATCGGCGGCCTGGGGGTTGGTCGAGATCGTCAGAGCCAGGAGCGCCCACGGCGCGATCAATGCCACGGATGCCGTCATCCGCTGTTCCGTGAGGGCTGCTGCATGAGCACGGCGCAGCCGCAGTTCGTCCGAGATGGACACCCCGAGTGACGATATGACGGCACCGACTCGGTGTCCCCCTGATCGATGTGCGAACGACAGCGTCGCGAGCACGCGGTCGCTCGTTGCGTCATCGAGTTCTTGTCGGAGTCGCTCGAGTGCCGGCGTGAAACCATCACCGAACATCACAGAGTCCTCAACCTGTCGGGATGTGGAGGACAACGGTTCGGGCGACCGCCGGGCGGCTGCGATGAAGGCATCCGGGAGGGTCGTTCCTGCGGCGACTCTTCCTTTCAACAGAGCAAGGAAATCCGGCCACGCCTCAGCCAGGGACTCGCGTTGGCGACGCCTCCTGGTGGCATCGACCACGACCGGCACTGCAGCCGCGAGGACTGCGATGGCGATAGATGCAGCCGGGACCGCAAGCAGACCAAGAGCGAGAAGCCCAGCAACCGTACCGGTCGCCAACGCTGCAGGTACTACCCAGGGAGACGGGAGATTGGGTTTGGGGAGTCGGAAGGACGGCGCCCACCCGGAGACAACAACCCAAGCTGCGGCGCCGGCCAGTACGGCGGCGATGCCCCTCATGGCCGCCAGCCGATCGTGCCGAAGCGTGGGTCGTCGGGCGTGGTACCGGTCCAGTGAAGCCCCGACGGGCCCGCTTCGAAGATTGGCTGCAGGGTGAACACCTCACCGGAGAGCTGCTCTGGAACGAAGGCGATCTCTTCGACCATTCGATTCCGGCCCGTCCTACGGATGAACACAACGAGGTCGACGACCGAGGCAACTGTGCGACGAACGAAGGAGATCGCGACGTTCTGCCCTGCGAGGACGCTATACGAAACGAGCTTCTCCAACGAATCTCGAGCTGAGTTCGCGTGCAGCGTCGCGACCCCGGAACACCCCGCGTTGAGTGCCATCAACATGTCGAGCGCTTCAGGTCCGCGCACCTCTCCTACGACGATCCGATCGGGACGCTGGCGGAGGGCCTCCCGCACAAGGTCCCTCAACGTGATCTCGGCGCCTCCATCGAGGCCGGCATCACGGGTCTGCATCTGCGTCATGTCTGGAAGGTCGGCGTCGATCTCGAAGACCTCCTCGCACGTCACAACTCTTCGGTCCGGCGGCACTTCACGGAGCAGACAGTTGACAAGGGTTGTCTTCCCGGCCCCTGGTGCACCGGCAACGAGTACGGAGAGATCACAGCGCATGGCCTCGCGAAGAAGAGACGCAGATGGAGACGTCAACGTTCCGCGCTCGACGAGTTCATCGAGTCCGGTGGCGGTGACGACGAACTTGCGGATCTGGATGTTGAGGCGATCCGGATGGGTGACGGGAGGCCCCGTGATGTGGACCCGGGACCCGTCGGCGAGTTGAGCAGAGACGATGGGTGAGGAGAGGTCCAATCGTCGTCCTGTCCCTGCGAGCAGCTGGTCGGCGAATCGGCGGAGCGTGGGCGTGTCGGCGACGATCGGTATGAGTTCCTTGATGCCGTTCCGTACGACGAAGGTTCGGTGGCCTCCGATGACGATGATTTCTTCGACTTTCGGGTCATCGAGAAGCTCGCCGAGGAATCCGAGTCGGTGGGGATGAGCTGCAACGGTCACGAGAGTGTTCCCAGCGGCGCAAGCGATCGCCTGAAGCGTCCATCCGGGCGTTTCGCAGCGAGCGATGCGGCGCGAACCGCAGTGCGGTCCGGGATCACGATCGCCGGTTCGATGCCCGTCCATTCCTTGGCCGCTGCGATAACGTTCGCCTGATCACGAGGGGCTACCCGATTCAAGACCACAGTCGGTGGTGGCCCCGACCAGGCGGAGACCAACTGAGCGGCGCGAACGACTCCGACGGCGCTCGCGTCGATAACGAGTACGGCCACATCCGATCGTTTGAGAACCGGATCATCCGGCTCGGCAGTCCCCAGGTCCACGACGACCCGATCGAATCCCACGACCGCAGCGTCGATTACGTCGTCGACCATGGCCGGTCTCAACGGAGCCTCTCCGATCCGGTGAGATCCTGTGATCACCGAGATCGGTCCTGTGCGATGGAGCGCTTCGTCCGCAATGGCTCCCGTCATGCGCACCTGGTCTGCTGCGTCGGTGATGTCGGGGCGAGGAGGTAGCCCGAGTCGGATAGCGATCGACGGTGCTGTCACATCGAGGTCGACGAGCAGGGTTGATGCTCGACCGCCTGCATCCCATGCATGGCCGAGAGCGATCTCGGTCGTGCCGGGAGCTCCCCTCGCACCGATGACGGAGACGACCGTACCCGTGCCGCCCCTTTCGAGGAGGCCAGATGATGGCGAGATGAAACGGATCGCGGTCACGATTGTTCGAACGTCTGCTGTGTCCGGTAGCAACTCGTCGACCCCGGCCGATCGAAACATCTCGGCGGCCGGCCCGTCCTCGAAGGGGTGGATTCCCAGTACGCCGAGGCCTGCTCGCTGCCAAGCCGCGATCTGGACGGGTGTGACCCATGACACTTCGCCGCCGGCAACGACGACGTCGATGTCCTCGGCGTGCTGCTCTATCTCATGGGGTTGGAAGGCCCGAAGGACGATCCGAAGCTCGGCGGTCTCTCTGGCGTATGAGACAAGACCCGGTTCCCAGTCCCGGGCGGACAGGACGGTGGCGACGCGAACGCTCATGCTCCAACCCGAACCAGGTCGAGGTCACTCCCGTTCATCGCGGCAGTGAGAGAAGCGGCGAGGGCATCGTCAACGGCGAGGAGGAGCTCGATCTGATCGCCGTTCACTGATGACTCCGAGATCGCTGCATCGACGACGTAGACGGAGGATGCGATGAGCCGTGTCTCGGCGGGTTCTCCGGGTCGGGAGGTGGACGCATATATGTCAACCCGATCGCCGGGATCGATTCGGCCGAGCACTGCGTGAGCACGATCGAGTTCGAGGGCCAGGAGATTCGGAGCGGCTTGAACCTCGGGAGCACGGAGCAGGCTGGGAAGGAGAGGCTCCCCGGCCGAGAGCGGTGCCACCAGCACCCATTCGGAGAGTTCCCCGGGTTCGTCTCCGATGACAAGCCCGTCGGCGTCGGTCACGTTTCTCACGGAGAGGTCTAGTTCGGACAGAGGCGTGCCGGCAGAGAGATCGGAGCCGGCGACGAGGACAGGGACGGTCGGGACAGGGCGGGTCATCCAGAGGACGAGGAACACGGAGACAGCGGCGAGACCGATGCCGAGCAACGTCCTGGTATCGGGTCGGGGGATCGACACGCTCCTCAGGCGCACACCGAGAGCCATCAGCGGCCTTCCATCGCGACGATGTGGGCGATTGCGACGTATCGCTCGACGTTCCCGTCGATGACGACGACGTGATCGACGCCGACCGCCTCGACGACACCGCGGTAGAGATGGCCGTCGGCAGTGGAGAGCACGATCTGTTCGGTGCGATCCTCGGAATCGAGGAGTCGGTCCCTCAGCGTTTGGCGCCGCCGGGCTGCAGCACGCGCTGCTGCCTGCTCAGCGTCGAGAGTGTCATCAAGGCGATTCCGAAGCGAGCGTCCAAGCCGCACCAAATCCGGATGTCCCAGCGGGTCCATTCCCCATCGCCCCCCATCGCTTAGCTCGACTGTCCGAGCCCACTCTCTAAGTACCACGAATTGGGTCGATGCTGCAAGGAGGTCGTCATCACAATGTTTCGCGCCTCTTGAACGCGTTCCGCGCCTCAAGAACGAAAATCGCGACTTTTGGGGGAGACCGGACGACCGACGACCGACTACCTTCTACCCATGCCAACCGACTCCATCCTTGTGCCCGACCCCAGCCCCGAGCGTCGCGTCTTCACGAACAGGACGCTGAACATGCGCTCGATCAGGGCGATCGGCTACGACATGGACTACACGCTGACCCAATACAACGCAGAGGCGTGGGAGGAGTGCGCGTTCGGTCACGCTCAGAGCCGTCTGGCTTCGCTGGGGTGGCCGGTCCAGTCGCTCGAGTTCGATGCGGAGATGGTGAGTCGGGGTCTTGTCATGGATCTCGAACTCGGGAACCTCCTGAAAGCGACCCGTTTCGGGTGGGTGATTCGTTCAATGCACGGCACACGCTTCCTCGACTATCGCGAGCTCCGTCGTGCGTACTCGGGCACGCTCGTCGATCTTTCAGAGGATCGATATGTGTTCCTGAACACCCTTTTCTCGCTGTCAGAGGCGAGCCTCTTCGCTCAGTGTGTGGAACTCCTCGATGCAGGGAAGCTCCCGAGCGGTGTCGGCTACGGGGAGCTGTTTGGCGCTGTGCGGAGCGCAATCGACGGCGCGCACCGGGACGGTCTCCTCAAGGCCGACGTGCTCGCCGATCCCGAGCGATTCATCGAACTCGACAGCGACATCGTCGACAGCCTCCTCGACCAGAAGCATGCGGGGAAGCGGATGATGTTGATCACGAACTCGGAGTGGAGTTTCGCCAACGAGATCATGACCTACACGTTCGATAGGTACATGCCGGAGGGTCAGACCTGGCGTGATCTCTTCGGAACGGTGATCGTATCCGCTGCGAAACCAGGCTTCTTCACGTCGTCGAATCCGCTCTACAAAGTGGTTGACGAGGAACGCGGTCTTCTTGAGCCACACCACGGTTCGATCGAACACGGCGACATCTTCTACGGCGGCAACGCTCGGCTCGTTGAGGCATACCTGGGACTCTCGGGTGACGAGATTCTCTACGTCGGCGACCATCTCTACGGCGACGTTCACTTCTCCAAGGCCCTCCTCCGTTGGAGGACCGCTCTCATCTTGCAGGAACTCGAGTCCGAGTCCCGGGCGCTCTCCGGTTTCCTCCCCTCTCAGCAACGCCTCGGAGATCTGATGGCACAGAAGGAACTCCTCGAGGCGCGGCTGAGTGCCTTACGGCTCGCCGCCCTGCGAGCTCGAGATGGATACGCGAATCCGATGTTCGACGTGAGTGACGGTGAGGCGGCGATCGCAAGGACCAGGGATGAGCTGTTGGCACTCGACGACCTGATAGCCCCGCTCGCCATCGAGGCGGGACGCTTGCGCAATGAAGCCTGGGGTCTCATGATGCGGGCAGGTGCCGACAAGAGCCTGCTCGCTCGACAGGTCGAGAGGTACGCCGATATCTATACGTCACGGGTCTCGAACCTGCTGTACCCCGGCCCATACGCGATGTTCCGGATCGGTCGCCTGGATCTCCCCCACGACCCGCATCCGGCGCACGACGCACATTGAGAGCTACCAGCTGCCAGCTGCCAGCTGCCAGCTACCAGTCACCAGCAAGGGGTCATCACGGATTACGGTCTACGGAATTCGTCGTCGTCCTCCAGGTCCGCTTCTTCGACCACGATGTCGAAGCGGTCTACGCAGTCGGCGCAGCGGTATGGGACGATGTCGCCGGGCATCGGTGGGTCATCGGGTGAGAAACGGGGCAACAGGTGGGCAGTGCCACCACACTCGACGCACACGATCGACTCTGCCAGAGGACTCATCGAATCTCCTTCACTTGACTGTGACGACCGTGCAATCCGCAGTGTGTGCAACCTTGTGGGTCACGCTACCCAGGAATAGTCCGGAGAATTCTCCGAGACCGCGACGACCCATGACAACGATGTCGGCCCCGATCGCCTTCGCCGTGTCGCAGATCGCCTGTGCCGGTGACCCGAGTTCGACGGTGGTCAGCACGTTTTCTACACCGAGCTGGCGAGACCGTGCGGCGGCACTCTCAACGATCTTCTCCCCGGCCGTCTGGAGCACCGACCTGGACTCTGCATAGAGCCCCTCGAGTTCGGCGTACGCACCGAGCGCCAGAGGAACCGTCGACGCGTGAGAAACGACGTTCAGGATGGTGAGATCCGCCTCGTACTTGATGGCAAGATCCGCGGCGAACTCAACCGCTCGGTCGGCATGGCTAGACCCGTCGACTGCTACCAGGATGTGAGACACCATTCGACACCTCCTTCACCACAGTCTCGCGCCTCACCGCATCCGCGGCTAGGCGTTTCGGAAGTGAGGACGGCCAGGGTGGTACGATCGACGTGCCGTCGACCCTCGCGGGAGAGCGACGCAGGTCGCGCCGAAGGAGCAACCACCCCGGCAATCTCGCAGGCACCCGGACCGCGGGGCGAGGCACATCTGGAGAGCAGGGCCGTGGCCCTCACCGAAGGGGAAAGCCGCCGAGGCGGTGAATCTCTCAGGTCATCCGACAGATGGGGCGAACGTAACGCCGCGCCCCAACTGAGGAGCAGCCGATGATAGATACACCGTTTCGGGATCTTGGACCGACCGGCGACTTCCTGCGCCGCCACATCGGCCCGTCGAGCATCGACATGGCTGAGATGCTGGATACCGTCGGTGCCGCCTCGATGGACGATCTGATCGATCGTGCCGTTCCCCCACAGATCAGGGTCGAACGTGACCACGATCTCCCGGGGCCCATGGCCGAGCACGAGGCGGTCGCTCGGCTCCGCATGCTTGCCGATCGAAACGAGCGGTTCACCTCTCTCATCGGCATGGGTTACACGGGAACGATTCTCCCGGCCGTCATCCAGCGCAACGTGCTTGAGAACGCCGGCTGGTATACGGCCTACACGCCATATCAGCCCGAGATCTCGCAGGGGAGGCTCGAAGCGTTGCTGAACTTCCAAACGATGGTGTCGGATCTGACGGGCATGGACCTGTCCAACTCGTCGCTCCTCGACGAAGGTACCGCCGCGGCTGAGGCGATGGCAATGTTCAAGCGGGTGAATCGGCGTTCGGGTCCCATCTTCCTCGTGGACGAGGAGACGCATCCGCAGACGATCGAAGTCGTGAAGACCCGGGCCCAGCCACTCGGCCTCGAGGTCGTCATCGGTGACCCACACGGCGATCCTCCCGACGGTGTATTCGGCGTCCTCATCCAGTATCCGGGGACTCACGGAACAGTTGGGGATCACTCCGCAGCGGTCGAACGCATCCATGAGTCGGGAGCGCTGGTCGTGTTCGCGGTTGATCTGTTGGCGATGACGCTGATCGCCCCGCCCGGCGAATTCGGTGCCGATGCTGTTGTCGGAAGTTCGCAGCGATTCGGTGTGCCGATGATGTTCGGAGGTCCCCACGCAGCATTCATGGCCACTCGTGACGAGTACAAGCGGCAACTCCCGGGACGCATGGTCGGAGTGTCGAAAGATGCCGACGGGCGTATCGCGTTGCGTCTTGCCCTCCAGACCCGAGAACAGCACATCCGCCGTGAGAAGGCGACATCGAACATCTGCACGGCGCAGGTGCTCCTCGCCGTGATGGCCGGCTTGTACGGCACGTACCACGGACCCGACGGCCTCGTCAGAATCGCAACCCGCATCCACCGACTCGCCAATGCACTTGCTGAGGGACTCCAGTCGGCCGGCGTGACGGTTCGAAACGACTCCTGGTTCGACACAATCACGGTTGAGGTCGCCGACGCCGAGGAGACGCTCGTAAGGGCCAGACACCGCAGAATCAATCTGCGCCCGGTCGATGCCACAACGGTCGGGGTGACCTTCGATGAGACGATCACCGCAGCGTACGTCGACACCCTGTTCGAGATCTTCGACGTGAACGCTGCCGCCGATGTGCTTGTCGAGGAGGCACCCTCGGGTATTCCAGGAGCGCTGGAGCGGACAACGGAGTTCATGGACCACGAGGTATTCCATGCGTATCGGTCCGAGACCGAGATGATGAGGTATCTCCGACGTCTCCAGGATCGGGACATCGCCCTCGACCGGTCGATGATCTCTCTCGGATCGTGCACGATGAAATTGAACGCGGCCGCGGAGATGGCTGCGGTGACGTGGCCGGAGTTCTCCGAGATCCATCCCTTCGTGCCACTTGATCAGGTGTCCGGCTACCTCGAGTTGATTGCCGACATGGAGCGGTGGCTCGCGGATCTGACCGGATACGAGGCCGTGTCGGTCCAGCCGAACTCAGGCGCCCAGGGGGAGTTCACCGGCCTCCTCGCGATCAGGGCCTATCACGAGTCCCGCGGCGAGGGACATCGCGACGTGTGCCTCATCCCGGCCTCTGCCCACGGAACGAACCCGGCTTCGGCATCGATGGCAGGGATGCGGGTCATCGTTGTCAAGACGAGCGGAGATGGAAGCATCGACGTAGATGACCTGCGGGCTAAAGCGGCGGAACACGCCGAGGCGATCGCAGCCATCATGGTCACCTATCCATCGACGCACGGTGTCTTCGAGGAATCGATCGTCGACGTGTGCGACGTCGTTCACGAACACGGCGGACAGGTCTATCTCGACGGAGCGAATCTCAATGCGATGGTCGGAATCGCCGAACCGGGCGCATTCGGCGGCGATGTCTCCCACCTCAATCTCCACAAGACGTTCGCAATCCCCCACGGTGGAGGCGGTCCCGGAATCGGACCGGTCGCCGTGAAGGCGCATCTCGCCCCGTTCCTCCCCGGCCACCCGCTCATCCCGGACATGCCGGGCCACGAGGACGGTATCGGTGCCGTAGCGTCGGCACCGTGGGGTTCGGCGGGTGTGCTCGCGATCTCCTGGGCATATATAGCGATGATGGGGGCATCGGGCCTCCGCTCCGCCACGGAGATGGCGATCCTCAACGCCAACTACGTTGCGAGCCGCCTCGCTCCGTTCTACCCGGTGCTCTATACCGGCAACGACGGCTTCGTTGCTCATGAGTGCATCATTGACATCCGTGACATCCAGCACGACACGGGCGTCACCAACGAAGACGTGGCGAAGCGTCTTATTGACTACGGCTTCCACGCTCCAACGATGTCGTTCCCGGTCGCCGGGACGTTGATGGTCGAACCGACCGAGTCCGAGTCCAAGTTCGAGCTCGACCGTTTCTGCGACGCGATGATTGCCATCAAGGGTGAGATCGACGCCGTTGCCGCCGGGACGGTTGCGGTCGAGGAGAGTGTGCTGCGCCGTGCTCCGCATCCGGCTGAAGATCTTCTCGTCGATGAATGGGATCGACCATACGAACGTGAGATAGCCGCATACCCGGTGGACGCCCTTCGGAGAAACAAGTACTGGGTGCCGGTCAGCCGGATCGACAACGCCTTCGGTGATCGACACGTCATCTGTGCCTGTCCACCGATGGAGGCCTACGAGATGGGGACCGAAGGCGGCTTCGAGATGGTGCAGAATCAGGTGTACACCGATGAGTGACCAGTTCTCGTTCCGGCAGAAGCCCAATGGCCTGTTCAAGTGGTTTCTGCAGGCACCCAAGTGGTTGTATCGAGCTCATCTCGGATTCCTGCTCGGATCCCGCTTCCTGTTGCTCGAGCACATCGGACGGAAGTCGGGAACGCTGCGTCAGACACCGCTGGAAGTAGCTCATCACGATCTCGATCGTGATGAGTACATCGTGACATCCGGAACCGGCGTGAAAGCAGACTGGTACCGGAACATTCAGGCGAATCCTGCCGTCGCGATCTGGTTGGGGAATCACAGGTACCAGGTGGTTCAGCGGTTCCTTTCGACCGACGAGGCCGTCGCGGTCATGAAGGGATATGAGCGGGAGCACCCGAAGGCGGCAGCGAAACTCGAATCGATGATGGGTGTCTCCCACGACGAGACCGGGGAGTCATGGATGACCATGATGGAAACGATCCCGATGATCGGGTTCACACCGCAGCCGTAGCTGAGGTTTCCTGCTCTCGGCGCATCGCCCGGCGATCCCAGCGAGAGAAGATGACCGATGCAGCGCCAAGCGCCACACCGGTCGCCACGTACATTGGTCCCCAACCAGCGGTGTCGATGATCGCTCCAAGAGCGGGCCCACCGATGAGCGTCCCCACGTCGAAGAGCGCGGTGAAGAACGACATGGCAGAGCCGCGGTCGGTCTCCGGTGCCCGGTCCACCAGGAGAGCGGTGAGGATGGGGAAGATGAAGCCGTGGCCGGCCCCGCAGAAGGCCCCGGCGATGGCAACACCGACCCAGGATCCTGCGCCGGCGAGCACCAGGAAGCCAATCACGAGAATGCCCAGCGAGGGATAGAGAACGCGCATTCTGCCGACCCGATCAGGGAGCCACCCGAGGAAGACTCGTTCAAGAATCGCGACCGCCACATATGTTGAGAAGAACAGTCCCACGCTTCCGAACCCGGTGTCATCGACGTATCTCCGGATGAAGACGAAGTAGCCCGTGAGAGCCGTCGAGAACGATCCGATCATCCACCAGATCGGAAGGAGGTTCCGTTGCGTGACGATGCTCCAGAAGCCACGCGGCGACTCGCCCGGCTTGAGCGTGGGACGGCGCTCAGAGAGGGGGAGCGAGAGGAAAAGCGTGATGACAGCGAATCCCGCTGCAGTGAGGAACAACTCTCGGAACCCTGCTATCGATAGGACGAAATCGCCGACGATTCCGGCAATCCCGATCGGGAGCAACCCGGATACGCCGAACAGTGCAATGCCCTCGGTCCTGCGGGACTTGGGGATGACGTCGGTTCCGTAGGTGAACAAGGCGCTGAAGAGCATCGCCTCCGCTACTCCGTGACCGATGCGCACAACGTAGACCCATGGTCCGAGTGTGGAAACCGTCAAGTACAGGAGTACGAACACGACGTTCAGAACGTTCCCGACCATGATCACGGGTCTGCGGCCGTATCGATCCATGACCGTTCCAAGCAAGGGACGCATCGCGATCGACGCGACGGCGGTGGCGCCGTAGATCAAGCCGATCTGGGTATCGCTGGCACCAAGGTCGGCGAGAAAGCCAGAGAAGTGAAGGAAGAGCGCATAGGCCATCCCACTCGTGAAGTTGGCGACCGACACGAGCAGGAACGGTCGGGTGAAGAGGCGCTCTGTCACCCGATCAGCCTATCGACGCAACCGACAGTGATCGCCGTCAGCCCTACCGGAACTTCTTCTCCGATTCTGCGTTGGTGCGGATGATCGCTGCCGGTTCGAAGCGTGCGCCGTGCTTCTCGGCAAGGGCTTCGAGTTTGGAGACGATGTCTCCTGCGCCGACCGCGTCCATCCACCAAAACGGACCACCGCGGAACGGCGGGAACCCGAGACCCATGACGGCACCCATGTC
>RCNE010000916.1_pt1 | contig 15996 bp, 14 predicted proteins | sample 2041361 | NCBI WGS metagenome assembly RCNE01 (sample SAMN09708229, study PRJNA481090) | Marine sediment metagenome, whole genome shotgun sequencing project.
GACTGATGTTTGACAGCGTTCTAGTCGCTGCGGGCTGGGTAACGTATCCGTCGGGTCTGTTCAGCGATCTACTGGCGCCTTACTGGATCGTGACGATGTGGATGCTGTTTGGCACGACGCTCAACCTGTCGATGGGGTGGCTCAAGGGGCGCCCATTGCTGGCCGCGTTCTTCGGCGCTGTTGGTGGGCCTGCATCGTACTTCGCTGGTCAAAAACTGGAAGGCATTGTGTTCCTCGAGTTCGTGCCGGCAATGATCGCGCTCGCCATCGGCTGGGCCGTCTTCATGCCAATACTGATGGCGCCGGCGGAACGACTCGACGGCATGTCAGAAATTCTGGATTCACAGAAAGTCAGTGAGGGGCAACCGCAGTGAATAAGCATCATGAATAAAATATGGAAACTTCTACTAGTAACCGGCCTGGCTGCTGTTCTCAGCGCCTGCGCCTCTCGGGGACCCGAAATGAAAACCGTCGAGTACGTTGACCTGGAGCGCTTTATGGGCAGCTGGTATGTGATTGCCAACATACCAACGTTCCTGGAGAAGGGCGCACACAACGCCATTGAGACGTATGAACTCGATGATGACGGCTCTATCAAAACGACTTTTACATTTCGCAAGGACGGATTCGATGGCGAGGAAAAGGAATTTAATCCGCGCGGGTTTGTGACAGACGAAACGAGCAATGCGCTATGGGGAATGCGGTTCATCTGGCCGATCAAAGCCGACTATCGGATCGTGTATCTGAAAGATGACTATTCGCAGACCATCGTCGGGCGTCAAAAGCGGGACTTCGTCTGGATCATGGCGCGTACCCCGACAATTAGCGATGCCGATTTCGACAGCCTAATGAAGCGCTGCGAGTCCCTGGGTTACGACCTCTCGAAAATCGAGCGTGTTCCACAGCGGTGGTAGGGAACATCTGGCGACATCACTGACAGGGGGCTTTTTATTTGTCGGGCGAGAATTCATAATACGGCCATGCAGGGAATCTTCATCCGCACGATGATCGCGATTCTGGGATTGTTCCTGGCATCGAAGATCGTACCCGGGGTCACAATTCAGGGCGCCGGCACCTTCATTCTCGCGGGACTGCTGGTGGGCCTGGTCAATGCCATTGTCAGGCCAATTGCAATTGTCCTCACGCTCCCGTTGACGATCCTCACGCTCGGGCTGTTCCTGTTTGTCCTGAACGCGGGGATGTTCGGGCTCGTAGCGGCGATTCTCGACAAATTCACGGTAGCCGGTTTCTGGTCGGCACTGTTCGGCGCCATTATTGTCAGCATCACGAGTACTGTGTCGTCCTGGTACATCGGTCCGAAGGGCAAGTACAACGTTTTGGTCGTCCGCCGGCGGTAGTTCGAGAAGATACGTTCACGGGGAATCTTGCATGAGCATTCAAACATGAGCATTCAATCAAGGTTGGTCGAATACAACGATGGCAAATCGATCCTCGAGGGAATGCTCGTTTGGGACGACGCACTCAGTGCGCCCCGACCGGGCGTACTCGTGTCGCATGCGTGGAGTGGTCGTAGCGATTACGAGGAGGGGAAAGCGCGCAAACTCGCCGAGCTTGGGTACGTGGCGTTCGCGCTGGACTTGTACGGTAAGGGCGTGCGCGGTAGCAGCGTAGAAGAAAACAGTGCGTTGATGCAGCCGTTCCTTGACGATCGCGCGATGTTGCAGCGGCGCCTGCTGTTGTCGGTCGATACATTACGGCAACAAAACGAAGTGGACGCCACGAAGATTGCGGCTGTCGGATTTTGCTTCGGCGGCCTGTGTGTACTCGATATTGCGCGAACGGGCGAAGCGCTTGCCGGGGTAGTTAGTTTTCACGGTCTCCTGGGTGCGCCAGCAAACACGAGCGGTAATACGGTCAAAGCCAAGGTCCTTGTTCTGCACGGTTGGGACGATCCGATGGCACCGCCGGAAGATGTGTTGGCGCTGACCAGAGAGTTGAGCGATGGGCAGGCAGACTGGCAGTTCCACGCTTACGGCAACACGATGCATGCGTTTACCAATCCCGAGGCAAATGACAAGGCGATGGGCACGGTCTATGACGCCGCGGCAGATCGGCGTTCCTGGAAGGCGATGCAGGACTTTCTGGTCGAGCTATTCGCCACTTAACCCTTCGCGGGTTGCTTCGATTGCCCCTCGATTGAGGTGTCTTTGACGTCAGAGTTAGCTGCTTCCATCGCGGATGCATCGCCCGTGACTTGGGCTGCGACCTGTGCGATCTCGGCACCAAATAAAGTTTCAGCCATGACATCATCCAGATCATCGAGTGATTCAGCGTTGGCAATATCTTCGGCGATTCTTTGTAGCTGATCATTATCTGCGGCAGTTATAGCAGCCGCCAGCCTTTCATCGGGCGTGTTGCCTACCAGCGTGCTGGCCGCGAATTTGAAATCATGAGCCTGCGGGTCGTAGTGACGCGCAGCGATTTCGGCAATAAAGAGGGGGGAGATCGTCTCGAGATTCTGTTCGGTTGCTGAATCGAGCACGGCATCCACGAGTTGGTTGATTGTGCGAGGATTGCCGTCGCAGAGTTTGTGTAGCAGCGTGCAGGAGCCGAACTCAAAAATTTGGGTGAAGTCGCCGCCTGCGGCACGGAAGCAATGCAATAGGTAACCCCGCGCCTCCATGTCACTCATTGCGTTGATGGTGTGCCGGTGAGTAAGACGCTGTCGTAATTCCACGAGCATTGGATCGTCGAGGACGGACTGCATGGTGTCATCGCCCATGAGCACAATGCGTGCACCGGGCAACTGTTCAGTATCTGCGGCGGTCAAAGCCGACAGCTCGGCGAGAACGGCCGGCCCGCTTTTGTGGATGTCCTCAACGACGACGAACACGGGGAGGCCGGCCGTCTCGTACTGGAGGAGTGCATTTTGCAAGATAGCGCGGCGGCGTTCCCTTTCAGGCGGCCGATTTTGGACGCCAAGCACGATCAGGAGCGACTCGAGGACGTCGCCTGCCTCAATCGGCGTTCGGCCAACGCGTACGACTTTCTTTTTCGTGGTGATCGCGTCCAGCGCGTAAGTTACCAGCGTGGTCTTCCCGGCGCCGGCCGCACCTGACACGGTCATAACGGCGTCTTGTCCTGCCAGACCTGACTTCATCGACTGGACGAGCTTGGCCGTCTGCGGACCAATGAAGACGTCACCGCCGTGTGGTAGTGCAAGGAACGGGTTTCTGTTCAAGCCGTAGTTTGTTGGGTACATGGCGATCCGCGCTGCGTGAAAATGGCCAAATTGGGTGACGCGTTTTGGGCCAAATGACAGTTTGGCGTCAAAACCGCACTATTTCAGGGAGTCAGGTCACAAAATCGCCCCCACAACGTGGTATGACAAAATCGAATTCGGCGCTGATTTGCAGGTCAAAAACCGTCAGAATACGGTGCCCCCGGGGCAGGCCCCGTTCAAAAGCAGCAAGGAACACCGGTAGATGCGCATTCTCATCATTCTGGCAATACTCCTGTCAGCCGTAGCTGGCACGATTGCCATGTTTTCCCTGCGCGAAGAGCCGCCGCGCACTGAGCGTATAGACCTCGACCCGTTGGTCGAGGTCATGGCCCTGGAGCCGATGACAACTAACTTCGAGATTCGCAGCCAGGGCACGGTCTTGCCGAGGACGGAGACGATATTGAGCGCCGAAGTGGCCGGTACCGTTCGCAGCATTTCACAGAAGTTTATCGCCGGTGGCGTATTCGAGAAGGGCGAAGTGCTGATGCGCATTGATCCGACGAATTACACGGTCGCTGTCGATCAGGCTGAGGCGCTCGTCAAACAGCGACAGATCGAGTTTGATGGCACGAGCAAGCTTCGCAGCCAGGGCTATCGCGCCGAGTCCGAATATGCCTCGGCCGCGGCAGCGCTCGCGAGTGCACGGGCCGAGCTGGTTCGGGCGCGCCGCAATCTCGAGCGGACTTTCATCCGCCTTCCGTACGACGGCATGGTGAGGGCGAAAGAGGCCGATGTCGGTCAATTTGTCAGTCCGGGAACGCGTTTGGGTGTCACTTTTGCAACGGACTTTGCCGAAGTGCGTCTACCGTTGACCGACCTCGATCTTGCTTTTGTTGATCTTCCGGATGCGGCTGATATTTCGGCAACGGGCGATGCTGAGGGTCCTGAGCTGACACTTTCCGCGGTCAGAAAGGGCCGACTGCAATCATGGCCCGCCCGCATTATTCGTACCGAGGGCGTCGTTGACGAAAAGAGCCGCGTGACCTATGCGGTTGCGCGTTTCGAGGATCCGTATCGATTGCACACTGAGGGTGAGATTCTGCCGATTGGCAGCTTTGTCAGCGCATCGATCCAGGGACAGCAGGCCGACGACATCGTCAGGGTGCCACGCGCGGCGGTTCGCGGTGCTGATCAGCTCGTCTTTCTTAACGGTGAAGACCGGCTGGAGATTCGCTCGGTCGATGTTGTCAGGTCGGACGCGAACTCCATTTTTATCAAAGGCGCCGGCGCGAGCGGCCGAAGAATCGTATTGACGGCGCTTGAAAGCCCGGTTAATGGCATGCCTGTCAGGATCAGCGATGCAGCCAGCGAGGCGGAGTCAACGTCTCTGAGCGCCGAGGCCGAATAACGATGGCTGACAATAATCGCATGTCCGAAAAAGGCATCATTGCCTGGTTCGCCGGCAACCACGTTGCTGCAAATCTGCTGATGTTTTTCATCATCGTTGCCGGTTTGATGACGGCGTCAACTATCCGGAAGGAATCACAGCCTGAACTTGAGCTGAGCCGCATTCAGGTCTCCGTGCCGTATCTCGGCGCCGCTCCACAGGAGGTAGAGGAGGGTGTCGTAGTCAAGGTTGAGGAAGCGATTCAGGACCTTAACGGAATAGAGACCATTCGATCCCAGGCTTTAGAGGGGTCGGGCTTTATTTCGATCGAAGTGTCGCAGGATGCGGATCTGAACGAAGTTATGAGTGAGGTCAAAACCCGCATCGATGCAATCTCAACATTTCCCGCGCTGACGGAAAAACCCGTCATTTCCAAGATGGAGCTCAATCGACCGGTCATCATGATAGCTATACACGGCGATCTCGACGAGTTCTCGCGCAAGGCAATTGCTCAGGACATCCGTGACGAACTGATGCAGCTTTCGGCGGTCAACAAGGTCGTCTATCACGGAGACCGCGCTTACGAAATCAGTATCGAGGTTTCCGAACAAACACTGCGGAAGTACGGCCTGACGATGAGCGAAGTATCGCAGGCAATAAGAAACTCCTCTATCGATCTCCCCGGGGGCACGATAAAGGCCGTCGGCGGCGATATCCTCCTACGTACCGAGGGCCAGGTTTACACCGGTGCGGAATACGGCGAGCTTGTGCTGCGCACCTTTGCAGACGGTACTCGCCTCAAGCTCAGCGACATTGCGACGATCAAGGATGGTTTTGTCGAAACCGATGAGTATGCGCGCTTCGACGGTAAGCCTACGGCAACACTGCGTGTTGTAGCTGGCGGCCAGGACAACGAACTCGAAACTGCTGCCGCGGTGAAAGAATATATTGCCGCCAAAGCTAAAACGATGCCCGAAGGCGTGGAGATCGACACGTGGATCGACCTGTCCGAGTACCTCCAGGCCAGGCTGTCGATGATGTACGACAACATGATCATGGGTGGTGTACTGGTTTTCATTGTGTTGTCGTTATTCTTACGAGTGAAAGTCGCATTCTGGGTCATCGTCGGTTTGCCGGTGTGTTTCCTCGGCGCCCTTTGGTTAATGCCGCTTTGGCCGGTGACGGTCAACCTGATCAGCCTGTTCGGGTTCATCATTGTGCTTGGCATCGTTGTCGACGACGCGATCATAATCGGCGAGAGCATCTATACGACCATACGCAGCGACGGGCATACGTTGGAAAATGTTGTGAAGGGCGCGCACCGGGTTGCGATACCGGCGACGTTCGGCGTCTTGACGACCATAGCCGCGTTTGCGCCCATGTTGTTTGTTGGCGGTATGGCAGGCCCGTTCTTTGAAGCGATGAGTTTCGTCATCATCTTGTGCCTGGTCTTCTCATTGATCGAGTCGAAGCTGATCCTGCCCGCGCATTTGGTGGCAGCCAGAATTCCGGATATTGATGAGGATGACCTGTTTCATCCGCAGCGTCAGATCCCGCTCTCTGAGCGCATACCCCGCGCATTCCTGAAAGTGCAGCGTCACGTGCAGCACGGGCTGCATTCGCTGATCCACAACTATTACAGGCCTGCACTTGAGAGGGTTGTCGATTATCGCGGTATTTCTGTTGCCACGTTTGTTGCTGTGCTGATCCTGACGTTGGGGTTGCTCGGCAGCGGTATCGCGCGCGTCGTCGTTTTTCCAGAGCTGGCCTCGGACTTCATTCAGGTCTCACTGGAAATGCAGAAGGGCTCGTCGCCGGCTGAACGCAATCGGGCTGTCGAGCGGCTCGAAACGGCGTTGCTTGAAATTAATGCCAGGCATCTGAGAGAGCAACCGGACTCGGTGCCGGTTATCTCGCACCTCGGAGTATTTACCGAGGGCGATGGGGCTGCGAAACTGATTGTCGAAATACCAACCGATGAGAATCGACCGTATGAAATGACTGAGCTGACGGACATCTGGCGCGACGCCGTCGGCGAGATCGCTGGCATGAAGGAGCTGGAGTTTTCTGGGGCAATGCATATTGGTGGTGGTCCGCCATTGAGTTTTCGCCTGAGCGGTGAGAATTTCGAGGCCCTCGAGGGCGCCGCCGCGGAGCTGGAGGCCGAGTTGCGCGAGTACGACGGTATTTTCGATATCGTCAACTCATCGGCGAGCGGTGGCGATGAAATCAAGTTGTCGATCAAGCCGGAAGCCGAGGCACTGGGGCTGACGATGTCTTCGCTGGGACGGCAGGTACGCCAGGCGTTCTACGGGGAAGAAGCGCAGCGGATTCAGCGCGGCAAGGATGAACTGCGCGTCATGATTCGCTATCCGATCGAGGAAAGGCGCTCCATAGCGGACCTGGAAAACATGCGTATTCGCACGCCGGATGGGAGCGAAGTACCTTTCAGCTCGGTTGCTAATGTGTCGTTTGGACAGAGCTACTCGCGTATTTCTCGTCTCGATCGCGAGCGGACGATAACGGTATCGGCCAACGTCGACCCGGAGCAGGTCGAGCCGCAGCAGATCATTCGAACAATCTCCGATGAGTATATTCCGGAGCTGCTGTCGCGGTATCCCGGCGTGAAATATGGGCTCGCCGGTGCCAGTGAAGAACTGCGAGAGTTCATCAGAGACTTACAAATTGCCGCAATCTCGGCGCTGTTCCTGATCTATGCGCTCATCGCCATTCCGCTACGCTCATACAGCTATCCGCTCATCATCATGTCGGTCATTCCATTCGGACTCATCGGAGCCGTAATCGGTCATGTCCTGTTGGGCAAGGCGATCAGCATGTTCTCGTTATTTGGACTGATTGCATTGGCCGGGGTCGTGGTCAATGACAGCCTGATACTGATCGACCATGCCAATAAAGTACGCGCTGAGGGAACGGCGGCCCGGCAGGCCATCGTTGCAGCGGGGGTCGCCCGTTTTCGCGCGATTATCCTCACGTCCTTCACCACGGCGGCGGGTTTAATGCCGATTCTCCTGGAAACCAGCACGCAGGCGCAGTTCGTGATTCCAATGGCTATCTCGATCAGCTTCGGCATCATCTTCGCGACGGTGATTACGCTGTTCCTGATTCCGGCCTTGTACCTGCTGAAGGAAGATGCCTCAGCAAGACTGCGCCGGATCCGCGCCTGGCTCAGCGGCTCACCGGCAGCGGCATCAGGCGGCACTGCTGCTGCCACACCTGATCAATCGTAGACACTCGTTGAATCACGCCAGGACGGACATCCGCGACGGTCTTATAGCCGGGCTGGTCGCGTACATGATCTGGGGCGTTCTGCCGGTTTACTTCAAGATCATCGGTGCGGTTGATCCTGTCGAGGTATTGACCCATAGAGTCATTTGGGCAGTTCCTTTCGGCGCCGTCATCCTCACGGTTCGACGCCAGTGGCCGGAGATCAGTCGGGCATTGCGGCACGGGCAGATGATGGGCTGGTTGTCGCTGTCCGCGCTGCTCATCGCGATGAACTGGTTCGCGTACATCTGGGCAATTCAGGATGAACGTATCTTCGAGACGAGTCTGGGCTACTACATTAACCCACTCACCAACATGCTGGCGGGTGTCGTATTTTTTCATGAACGTATGCGACGTCTGCAGTTGGCGGCAGTCGTTCTGGCGACAATTGGCGTGCTGGTTCTCGCTGTCAGCGGTGGTCAGGTGCCATGGATCGGACTGTTTCTGGCAATCAGCTTTACGTGTTATGCCGTGATTCGCAAGAAAGTCGTAATCGGCGGAATGCCCGGCTTGTTTGTCGAGACGCTCCTGTTGCTACCGTTTGCGTTGACCTGGCTTGGCTGGTTGTACGCGAGCGCTGCGCCGGCATTCGCAGCAGGCGACGCGGCGCTGAATTTCTGGCTGATGATGGCAGGTCCGATAACCGCGTTACCGCTCTTGTGTTTCGCGCTGGCGGCGCGGCGCCTGCCTCTGACAATGATCGGTTTCATGCAGTTTCTCGCGCCGACGCTGCAGTTCTGTGCCGGCATCTACTACGGCGAGCAACTCACTTCGGCGCACCTCGTCTGCTTCGGTTTCATCTGGCTCGCCGTGATCTTCTTCAGCGTTGATGCCGCGCGATCCAGTCGCCAGTTTCCGGTCACCGCATAAAAAAACGGGCTCACAAGGAGCCCGTTCTTTATTACCGGATGACCGCCAGCGCTATTTTTTCGCTTTGCGTTCCTGGGCTTCTCGGACGACTTCTTCTGCCACGTTTTTCGGACACGGCGCATAATGCGAGAACTCCATCGAAAACTGTCCGCGACCCGAGGTCATCGTGCGCAGATGACCGATGTAGCCGAACATCTCGGCAAGCGGTGCAGTGGATTTGACTCGCACACCCGTTACACCAGCATCCTGCGACTTGATCATGCCGCGGCGACGGTTGAGATCACCGATGACATCACCGACGTGATCGTCCGGCGTGAAAACGTCAACTTTCATGATGGGCTCAAGTAACTGCGGCGACGCTTTCGGTACCGACTGCCGGTAGGCGGCCTTGGTGGCAATCTCAAAGGCCAGCGCCGATGAGTCGACCGCGTGATATGCACCGTCCAGTAGCGTGAATTTAACGTCGAGCAGAGGATAGCCAGCGAGGGTTCCTTCGACCATGCAGCTTTTGAACGCCTTCTCGATCGCATTCCAGTACTCGCGCGGCACGTTACCGCCCGTGACTTTGGACTCGAATTCGTAGCCGCTGTTTTTCTCGGCGGGTTCGATCCCATAGTCAATCCGACCGTACTGGCCAGAGCCACCAGACTGCTTCTTGTGTATGTAGGTGTCCGTGATAGCCGCCGTAATGGTCTCCCGGTACGCCACCTGCGGCTTGCCCATTTCGACATCAACGTGGTGCGTGCGCCGCAGGATGTCGACTTTGATGTCGAGATGCAGCTCACCCATACCCTTGATCAGCGTTTCACCGGAGTCTTCATCGGTCGCAACCTGGAAGGACGGATCTTCCTGAACCATCTTGTTGAGCGCAACGCCCATCTTCTCGGTGCCGGCTTTGTCTTTCGGCGTGATGGCAATGGAGATAACGGGATCCGGAAATACCATCGGCTCGAGCGTCGCGGGATTGTTGGCGTCGGCCAGGGTATGCCCGGTGCGTGTGTTCTTCATACCGAGGAGAGCGACGATATCGCCTGCCTGCGCCATATCCAGTTCTGCACGTGAGTCGGCGTGCATCTCGACGATACGGCCGATACGCTCAGTCTTGCCCGTAAACGTATTCAGTACGTTGTCGCCTTTCTTCAAGGTCCCGGAGTAGATGCGAGTGAACGTCAAAGCGCCGTAGCGATCGTCCATAATCTTGAAAGCCAGGGCGCGCAGCGGCTTCAAAGGGTCGACTTCGGCGAACTTACCGGTCGGTTGGCCATCGAGGTCCATTTCCGGTTGCGGCTTGACCTCTGTCGGGTTGGGCAGAAAGTCAACAACTGCATTAAGAACATTCTGTATACCCTTGTTTTTAAAGGCAGAACCGCAGTAGGTCGGGAAGAACTCCAGCGCAACAGTACCTTGGCGAATACAGCGCTTGAGATCGTCAATCGAAGGCTCGTTGCCCTCCAGGTACTGCTCGAGCAAGTCGTCGTCCTGCTCGACAGCGGTCTCTACCAGTTTCTCGCGCCATTCCTCGACAGCGTCCTGCATGTCCTCGGGCACGTCGGTGATCTCGTACGACTCAGGATCGGTCGGGTCGCTCCAGATCCAGGCTTTGCGCGTCAGCAGATCGACAACGCCCGTGAAGTTATCTTCTACGCCGATCGGCAGCACCATGACGAGCGGGTGAGCGCCCAGCACTTTCTCGACCTGCTTGACGACACTGAAGAAATCGGCGCCGATACGATCCAGCTTGTTCACGAAAATAATGCGCGCAACTCCGGATTCGTTCGCGTAACGCCAGTTCGTCTCGGACTGTGGCTCCACGCCGCCCGAGCCGCAAAATACGCCGACGCCGCCGTCGAGAACCTTCAGTGAGCGGTACACCTCGATCGTGAAATCGACGTGTCCCGGCGTGTCAATAATATTCAGGTTATGACCGTCCCAGACACAGCTGGTTGCGGCGGACTGAATCGTGATGCCACGCTCCTGTTCCTGCTCCATGAAGTCGGTGGTCGCTTCGCCATCGTGCACCTCGCCGGTACGGTGGATCTTGCCCGTCAGCTTCAGAATGCGCTCAGTCGTTGTGGTCTTGCCAGCGTCGACGTGCGCGAAAATGCCGATGTTGCGGTATAGGCTAAGGTCTTTCATTTCTCTATTTCAGCTCTGTTGGTTATTTCCTGCCACCCACTACATTCGCCGCAATACCACAGGCGGTTCTCATTGCCTTGTTAAAGCGAGAACCCGTGTTTCAAGCGAGGTGGGTGCACTTGGTTCCTTCCCAGTCCTTAAGGTATTTTCCGGGCAGCTGGTGCGGCGCTAATACACGGTCAGGACGGCCTTTCGGGCGCGGATAATAGCAGCGCCGGGGCCCCTAAACCAGTGAAATCCGTGCGAATTCACGGTTGTGACCACCGATCTACCGCTTATTTTAGAAATCAATCACTTACGGGGTGACGGTCACCGCCGCAAAATGGCCATCCAGCGGGCAATATTCAGGAGGCTCATCAGCGACGCCGACACGTAGGTGAGTGCCGCTGCCGTCAACAGGCGTCGGGCGTGTGGCCGGTCTACTTTTTTCAGAATGTGGTGTTCATCGAGCATCGGTAGCGCGCGGCCGAAACTGGCATCAAATTCGGTCGGCAGTGTCACGAGATGCACGATGGCCGAAACGCCGAGCGTCAGCAGTCCAGCGGCGAAGGTCAGCAGACCGATCGCCGGAACGCGGGTGACCAGGCCGAGAAATGGGGAGATCATCAATACTCCCGCGCCCAGGCGTTCGATACCGCGGGTCGCTTTGACCAGGCGGGTACGCCAGTGGAGTGGGGCGAACTGACGGTAATCCTGCACCGCGTGTCCGACTTCGTGGGCGGCAACGGTAATGGCAGTCAGGGAACGGCCACCGAATTTATCCGGCGTCAGGCGCACGGCCTTGTCAATCGGGTCATAGTGATCGCCAGCCTCGGTCGACTCTACCTTGACGCTGGTCAGCCCGTTCTGGTCGAGCAGGCGGCGGGCAATCTGGGCGCCGGTCGCCTCGTAACGCTCGGCGGGTTCGCTGTAGCGCGCAAGTACCCGGCGCACCCAGAGACCCGGGCCGAACACCAGCGCCAGGACGGCAACCAAGCCGATGACAATTACCATGAACAAGCCAGATGGACCATACGTGAACCTTCATTAACAGCCGGAGTATACTCCGACGCCATTGCCTGTTTATTTTGCCGTGAGGTAGCGCGTGACGCCGGATCAGATCACTTTATTCGCACTGTTATTTTTCGTCTTTGTTTTTCTTATATGGGGACGCTGGCGCTACGACCTTGTCGCTTTCGTTGCACTGCTGATCGCGCTCCTCACCGGGCTGGTGCCGGCCGACAAGGCATTTTCAGGGTTCGGACATCCCGCCACGGTAATTATCGCGCTCGTATTGATCGTCAGCCGTGGTTTGTCGAACTCCGGCGCCATAGAAATCGTTGCCCGCCATCTCATCGACGCGTCGCGCAAGTTGTCGACGCATATCACGATAATGTCAGGTCTGGCAGCGGGCCTGTCAGCGCTGATGAACAACGTTGCCGCGCTCGCGCTGCTGATGCCGGTCGACATGCAGGCGGCGAAAAAAGCGGGGCGCAGTCCCGCGCTGACACTGATGCCGTTGTCTTTCGCCTCGATACTGGGCGGCATGATTACACTCATTGGTACGCCCCCGAATATCATTATTGCCGAGTTTCGTGGAGACGCTCTTGGCGAGCCCTATCGGATGTTTGACTTTGCGCCTGTCGGTCTCGCGTGTGCGGCCGTAGGAGTCGCCTATGTTGCGCTGATCGGCTGGCGGCTGCTGCCAAGCGGCCGGCACTCCAGCGATGCCGGCAAGGAGTTGTTCGACCTTGCCGACTATATCGCCGAAGTGCGAGTTGCCGAAGGTTCGCCGGTCATTGGCAAGAAGGTCCGGGATCTCGACCAACAGGCCTCGAAAAGTGGCGTGGATATTCTGGGTCTGATTCGCCGCGGCCGGCGGTTACCCGGGCTGGCACGCGTTGCCGAGATCAAGGCGGGCGATATCCTGGTAGTGGAAGCGAGCCCGGACAGCCTCGAAGAGGCGCTTGGTGCATTGAGCCTTGAGTATGTCGGCAAGGGCACCGGCCAGCTTGGTGAAGATGACTTGATACTGAATGAGGTCGTCGTGCAGGAATCATCACGACTCGTTGGCCGGTCCGCCATGTCGGTGCGTATGCTGTATCGCTATCGCGTTGCGTTAGTCGGCGTCTCTCGTCAGGGCCAACGCTTTCAGGAAAACATCCGTAAGCTCGAAATGCAGGCTGGCGATGTGCTGTTGTTACTGGGTGGAGAAGACCGGCTGGCCGACGTTGTCGGGCGGCTTGGCGTCTTGCCGCTCGCCGACCGCGGGCAGCGTGTCATCCAGAGAGATAAAGCGTGGCTGGCCGTTGGTATTTTCGGGGTTGCTATCTTGCTGGCCAGCGTCGGAGTGGTTTACCTGCCGATCGCATTGGGGTGCGCAACCGCGCTGTTCGTGCTCCTCAATATCGTACCGATTCGTGATGTCTATACATCGATCGAGTGGCCCGTGATCGTGCTGCTGGGGTCGATGATTCCGATCGGTGGTGCGCTGCAGTCCACGGGCGGGACGGAGCTGATCGCCGGGGGCATCGTCGATTTGTCGGCAGGGTACTCGCCGGTCGTGGTTTTGACCTTACTAATTATCGTGACAATGACATTGTCGGACGTCATGAATAATACGGCGACCGCGGTGATCGCAGCGCCCATCGCAATCGAAATTGCGGCGCGTCTTGGCGTTAACGCCGATCCGTTTCTGATGGCCGTCGCCGTCGCCGCTTCCTGCGCTTTCCTTACCCCGATTGGGCACAAGAACAATACGTTGATCATGGGGCCTGGGGGCTACCGCTTCGGCGACTACTGGCGCATGGGCCTGCCACTGGAGATCCTGGTCATCGTGGTGTCAGTTCCGATGATCCTGTGGGTGTGGCCGCTCTAGGACACCCGACGCGCAGTCACGAATGGGCGTGATCCTCCACTGCCTGCCAAACCCGCAGCAGGTTTTCACCCAGGATCTTGACGATGTCGGCTTCGCTGTAGCCGCGCTCCAGCAGTCCTTGCACCAGCTTCGGATAGCTTGCGACATCTTTCAGGCCAATCGGCAGCGAATCGCCAACGCCATCGTAGTCTGAGCCAATGCCGACGTGGTCGAAGCCGACCAGACTGACAACATGATCGAAGTGATTGAGAACATCATCGAGCGTCGCAAATGGCAACGGCCCGTGCTCCTCGGCGTACGACGCTGCGAACGAGACGTAAATGTCTTCCTCCAGAAGATCGGGATGCTCAGCCAGGTATTGTTTGCGTGCTGCCGCGCGTGCGTCGCTGTAATTACGCGTCCTTTGGGAAACAAACGATGAGCCAAAATTAATCTGGATAACGCCGCCGCGCATTGCCAGCGCCACGATCATTTCATCGGTCATGTTGCGCTCAAACCCGGGCGTGAAATGTCGCAATGATGAGTGCGATGCGATGACCGGTGCCTTGCTGGTTGCGATGATCTGCCAGAACGCTGCGTCCGTCACGTGGCTAACATCAATCATAATGCCGAGGCGGTTCATCTCGCGGACGACGTCGAAACCAAATTCACTCAGGCCATTCCACTGGTGATTATCGTCATACGACGAGTCCGAGATGTGGTTCGACAAGCTGTGTGTCAGCGTGATGTATCGAATGCCGCGAGCGTAAAAATGCTCGAGGTTCTTAAGGTCGCCTTCAATCGGCGAGCCGTTTTCCATTCCCATCGGCAGCGACATCAGTCCGGCTTTGAACTGTTCACGCACATCCTCGACGCTGCGAGCAATGGCAAATTTGTCAGGCGACTGCTCGACAAAAACCTCCACCATATCAATCAGGGATTCTGCAGCTTCGCGCGACCCACCGTCGGCCTCGAGTCTGGCCGGCGTGTAGATCGACATGAAGGCTGCATTGAGCCCGCCAGTCACGGCGCGCGGGTAGTCGAAATCGCCATCCTCCGTTGCTACGCTGATGTCAGCCGGATTCTTTTCGAGCCGATACGGCACATCAATGTGCGTGTCCGCAATGATGTTTGACTGCACGATCCTGCGAGCAGCGGCCGCGCTATCGGTACCGACAACATTTTTGGGCACTGAAGTAGTAGAACCGCAACCGGTGAGCAGGGTGAACGTTAGCGCCGCGATGGCAATATTCTTGACCATAGATTGCAACAATTGGCTGGCTGAAGAGGTCGAAGATTGTAACAATAGAGATCTGCGAATTCGCAGATAATTGGGCAATGAGCCTGCAGGAGCGCTGCAATGAGCGAGCATAATCCAACGATTGACCCGACGTCGGGCGGTGAATTTGGTAACGGGCGACGGATCGAAGAGAACCTGAAGTCGAGGGCAACCTGGACGCGACTGCTGTTTATGGTGATTTGTTGCGTTTTGCTCAGCATCAGCAGCTTCGTCGGCACCTTCGCTGTCATTCTTGGTTTTCTCTGGCTGCTATTTACCGGTGAGGTTAATCGCCAGATACAGCAGGTAGGGCAGAGCCTGGCCACGTACATCTACCAGATCATTCGTTACCTGACGTTTAATACGGACGAGCGGCCATTCCCATTGGGCGGTGAGTGGCCCTCCGGCAGCGCGGACTGAATTTGAACTAGATTGACAGCTCGCGCTGGCCGGGTTGCCAGTGTGTCAGGCTGACATGTGCGCCGCCGACGCCCAACGCTCGTACCCAGCGGGCCGCGGCGTCCAGCGTGACCCAGGTTCGTACCTTGCCTTTGCGAGTTTCGGCTGTCATCTGGCCGTTGGGCGTTTTTACTTCGATGTGAAAGCGCGCCCCGTTCGCAATGATCTTGATGTTCTTGATGGCCCCCGCGGCAACCATCGCTTTCAACATGCGTTCATCCATTGGTAGTCCCCGTAAAGAGTTCGTTTTGCTCCGGAATTGAAATGCCTGTCTGGTCGCAGTGGCGTCGTATCAGTACTTCGACCATATTCGCCACGCTGCGATGCTCGCGAGCCGCCGCTTCGCGCACGGCTTCTTTAATGCCGGGCTGGATACGCAGGTTCAGCGTTGAGATCTTGGTCTTGGCCATGCGTTACATAATAACGTAAAAAGAACGTAAATGTAACGCATTGTGTAACACCGTTTGCGACGAAGCCTTATGACCGCTCGCCTGCGTATAATCCAGTCGCGTCGTTTATCCGGAAAACTCACCAAGGGTCCGTCAGGTTGAGAGAAACCA
>RCNE010000917.1_pt1 | contig 15995 bp, 18 predicted proteins | sample 2041361 | NCBI WGS metagenome assembly RCNE01 (sample SAMN09708229, study PRJNA481090) | Marine sediment metagenome, whole genome shotgun sequencing project.
CAGAGCCGAGGGTGTGCGGTACCTTACTTCAGGACCGTGGAGCGACATGGATGTCGCGATCGAGCGACGCATGGATGTACTTGAGCGCGTCCTGAAGTAAGGTACCGCACGACCTCGGCTCCCCGACAAGTTAACGGTCAGTTGGTCTACTGGCTATTTAGAATTGAAGTGGGACAGCAGAGGGTAGTACGTCATTACACGCACCCTCCGGTCCAACGGGTTTAGGTACGTGACTTGTCACCCACCATGTAAGCTACAGTCCTTCCAATAGCTCGTCATCACCACCTTCCTTCACACCTTCAAATAACGGTGTCGAAAGGTAGCGTTCACCAGTATCCGGCAACATGGCCAGGATAGCCGAACCTGCTTCGGCCCTTGCGGCCATTTTCAATGCAGCCGCAAAAGTTCCGCCTGCAGAGATTCCGCAGAATATGCCTTCCTGTGTCGCCAACGCCTTCGCTGTATCTATCGCTTCATCATCGGTCACCGTCACCACTTCATCGATCACATCACGATCCAGTATGGACGGGACAAAATCGGGGGTCCAACCCTGAATCTTGTGTGGTGCCCATGGGTCGCCATTTAACATGGATGCCCCTTCGGGCTCGGTTGCAACCACGCGAACTTCCGGACGGGCAAGTTTGAGGATTTCACCTGTACCGGTAATCGTGCCACCGGTACCCCAGCCTGAAACGTAATAATCCAGGCGGCGACCGGCAAAATCCCGGATTATTTCCGGGCCGGTTGTGTTTCGATGGTAATCCGGATTGGCCTGGTTATCGAACTGCTCAGTCATAAACCAGCCATGCTTGCTGGCCAGTGCCTTGGTTATACGCAACATGCCGGTCGCGCGCTCCGCTGCCGGTGTTAACACCACGCGGGCACCAAGGGCGCGCATCAACTTCCGGCGCTCAATGGAGAACGACTCAGCCATTACCGCCACAAAAGGATAACCCTTAACTGCGCATACCATGGCCAGCGCGATGCCGGTGTTACCGGATGTTGCCTCGATGACCGTCTGACCCGGTTTCAACAGGCCTTTACGCTCGGCATCTTCAATGATACCAATGGCCAGCCTGTCTTTAACCGAGGACATTGGATTGAAGGCTTCCACCTTTACAAACATGTCAATGCCTGCAGGTGCGAGACGATTGATGCTCACTACAGGTGTATTGCCAATGGTTTCAAGGATATTGTTGTAGATCATGGTGATTGCCTTCTATGATTAATTGACTGATTACCATTCAATAATAGAACAAATCAGACCAGGGCGCTGACGACCAATGCCAACAGTAGAAAATTATTTTAAAGGGTAAGTAAGACTTCCGGGCCGTTGCCAGGTTAGCGGCTGGAACCGATCATTGCATCACGCACGTATCAATTCCCGTAACGTTACACCCCTGGCCAGTTTTGGAGCATTCCTGCCCACCCCTGCAGCACGCTGCAGAAACATGTCCCTGATCGTCCAGCTGCGTTTGACCAGCGCCATACCCACACGTCTTATTGGAGACAGGCCTTCAATGTCAAACAGGCTGCGTAATGCATGCATGCCAAATGCCATGGCCTCGGATTCGGAACGGCGCCAGCGGTCGTACCCATGTAACACGGAGGCAGAACCAATATCCCCCCCCGCAAGACGCACCGATACCAGGGATTCAGTCAGAGCTGCCGCATCCGCAAATCCCAGGTTGACCCCCTGACCGGCGAGTGGATGAACGACGTGAGCCGCATCACCCATCAACACGGTTCTCTGCGATGCATAACATTCACTCAGACGCATGCTGAGCGGAAAAGCCGCCCTTGGCCCGCATGACTCAACCCGACCCAGCCAGCCGCTGCTGGCAGTATCCAATTCACTGATAAAGGCTTCGGTATCTAGCGCTAAAAGGCGTTTCGCCTCTGCTGACGGTCTCGTCCAGACAATGGAAGAGCGTCCATCAACGAGGGGCAAAAATGCCAGCGGCCCTCCCGTCATAAACCGTTGCCAGGCCACACCCGGATTGGGCTTTTGTTTGCCCACCACCGCCACCAGTCCGTGCTGATTATATGCGTAGTGATCCTGATGAACACCCATGGTTTTACGAACCCGGGATGCTGCACCATCAGCACCCACCACCAGCCTGGCAGATATAACCTTACCGCTATTGAGCAATACCCGGTTGTATTCGCCAAGAGCTTCGATGGTTTCGAGATGGTCGGGGCAACATAGTTCCACCAGGCCACCCGTACTGACCACTTTCCAGACGGACCACTGCAATAGCGCGTTCTCAACGATCGTGCCAAGGCTTTCCAGGTTGAAAACAGGCGCATCAAATAACAATGGGTCCAGTTCAACACCATCTTCAACCTGCATACGCCGGTATGGCCGGACCCGTTGCTCACTTATCAATTTCCATGCGCCCGCCTGCTCCAACACAGCCGATGAACCGGGCGATATTGCAGACACCCGCAAACCGACTTCGGCCTGGTCATCAAACACTTGAGGCTCGACAGCTTCCACCAGTGCCACGGAGAAACCGGAACGGGAAAGCAGGCTGGCAAGGGTGGCGCCAACCATGCCCGCACCGATAATGGCAACATCGTAAATTGACTCACTCATAGGTATCTCAACGGTTCGCCAAGTGCAAGACGTGGAACCCTGCCACGATAGCCCATGGCCTTGATCGCCGAATAACGGCGCAGTGACGGCGAAATGGCATGCGCGATCAACCCGGTTGTGCGCAGTCCGGCGGCAAATGGTGAGGGATTGGAAAAAAGCCGGGTCATACCGTCCGAAGTTGATATGGTGCCGTGCTGGTCCTTTTGTCGCCACGCACTGTAGGTATGAAGAAGCCCCGTTTCGCCAGGGTCATCCTGATCGTCATCAGCCAGTATTTCTGCCAGCACTGCGGCATCCCTCAGCGCCAGGTTAAAGCCCTGCGCCCCGATGGGATGGATCGCGTGGGCCGCATTACCCAATATGACCAGACGCTCGCGGACATCCTCGCTGGCGCGTACCAGTTTTAATGGATAGGCCGTACGTTTACCCGCCTTAATCAAAGCACCCAACTTCATACCAAATCGTTTCTGTGCCTGTGCCAGGAAAGTTTCATCATCCAGGTTCAGGATTTCCTTTGCGTTATCGGTGGCAACCGACCAGACCAGCCCGCAACGGGTTCCCGTGTGAGGCAGTACGGCAAATGGACCGGTTTGGGTCAGGCATTCAAAAGCCCTTCCTGCATGTGCTATTTCCGGTGTGATATTGCAGATGACTGCGGTCTGGCCGTAGTCACGATTTGTCGTGGGAATTTGCAAACGACGCCGGATAAATGAATTTGCACCATCAGCAGCAACGACCAGGCGCGCCTCCAGGGTATTTACACCCGTAGCAGATTCCAGATGTAACCTGGTCCTTGATCCGCCAATTTCGATATCTTCAACAGATGCAGGACTTATAAGCTCTATGTTACCAGTGCGTTCCATTAAACCGGTCACGGCCACCCCGAACCTGCGCGCTTCAACCACGTGCCCAAACTCGGTCAACCCCATTTCAGCCGAATCCAGCACCACCCGACCAGGCCGTGCCAGTTCAGTGATGTAAATCTTACGAATGGCACTTGCATCGGCCTTGAGCATTTCCCACAAACCGATTCCGGATAATATACGGCATGAACTGTGACTAATCGCCAGTGTCCGGTCATCATAACTGGGCTGCTCAACTGCCTTGTAGGCGACGGCCTCAATAACTTTAATCTCATAACCCAATGGTGCCAACGCGACCGCCAGGCTGGCCCCGGCGAGACCACCACCAACAATGGCGATATCACACTTCATGATGCCATCAATTCTTCAATATCGGTGGTGGTTTTACAAATATCCGAGGTCAATATATCAGCCTCATTCCGGGTGACCAGCACATTGTCTTCAATGCGAATACCCATGCCACGCCAGACTTCATCGACCGCAGTTGTACTCACCGGAATGTAGATTCCCGGTTCCACCGTGAAAACCATACCGGGTTCCAGTACGCGCGAGTGACCATCGATTTCATACTCACCCACATCGTGGACATCCAGACCAAGCCAGTGACCCGTGTTATGCACGTAGTAGTCCTTGAAATACTCCTCCTCCAGGGCCTCCTCAAGACCGCCCTTGAGAATACCCAGGTCGATCATGCCCTCAGTTGCAACACGCACAGCTGTTTCGTGGACTTGCTCCCAGGGATTACCGGCCCGTACCGCATCTATGGCTTTGAGCTGTGATTCCAGCACCACCTGGTATAAGTCCTTTTGTGCTGCGGTGAACCTTCCATTGACCGGGAATGTACGGGTGATATCGGAAGCATAACCATCATACTCGGCACCGGCATCAATCAATAAAAGGTCTCCATCATTGAGTGGATCGCGATTGCTGATGTAATGCAATACGCAGGCATTGGCACCGCCACCTACGATGGGGATATATGATGCTTCACATTGATTCATGGTAAAGGTATGTAGCAGCTCTGCATGAATTTCCGCTTCATTCATACCGGGCTTGCAGACTTCCATCGCGCGCCGATGCGCTCTTGCCGCTACCCGCGCTGACTTTCTCATCGCGGTGATTTCCGTACGGCTCTTGAACAGGCGCATTTCGTGGAGGTTGTGACCGAGGGCTATGATTTCGTCGGGTGCAAGGAATTTTTTACGTGTCTTGGCACGAAACTCATTCATCCAGCCGATCAGAAGGTGATCAAAACCCGTATCTTTGCCCAGGTCGCAATACACCCTTTCGCGACCACGCAGCATTCTTGGCAGACGCTGTTCAATTTCGCTAATCGGGAAAGCCTCATCAAAACCGTACTGATTGACTGCGCCTTTGGTACCGGCCATCAGGCCATCCCACATTTCTCTGTGAGGATCCCTTTCACGGCAGAAAAGAATTGAGCGACCTTTTTTACCATGGGGCAGTAATACAATCATGGCTTCAGGTTCGGAAAAACCACTCAGGTACAGAAAATCACTGTCCTGACGATAGGGATAGCGGACGTCATTGTTACGTACTTTGTGAACCGCGGCACGAACGATGACAACCGACTCATCACCAGCCATTTCCATTAAGCGGTGACGGCGTTTTATGAACTCTTTACTCTTTATCATATCGACATTTTCAGGTTACTAGCGGGCTTCTCAATGAACCAAATCAAGATCTTCAGGGCCACGGAGATCTTCCCTTATCATCAGGACTACGATTCTTATGTACTCAACAATTTCAGCGTATGCGATTTCGTCTTCTTCGCTTTCATCCGTATCGACAACATCCGCGGTAGATATCTGCTGCAAATCTTTGAGCGCGTCATTGGCTTCATCCGACATGGCTTTCAAAGTCTCATCTCCGCTGCTGCCAAGACCAGCAAGAAAACCGCTACACCATTGTGCAAGTGCCATGGTTCGCTCTTCGAGTATTTCCTCGTCATTCGGCAACCATAAAGAAAAACCCAGTTCCTCATCCAACAACTGCGCCCTGGTCGAGTTTAAAAGCTCTTCAAGCGTCAAGCTCATACCTGTGCCAGGTGTTTTTACCAGTTCAAGCATATCCAGCAAACCAAGAAATGCATCCAGGCTGGCATCCGGCAAACGACACAACAATCCACAATTAACACCATGACATTCTGCCAGTTCCGGCGCTTCAAGGTTTCCCTGGGCCAGCGCCAGTGTGCGCTCAAAATCTGGTAATTGGGTGGTACTCATGATTGTAATTCTCAATGTTGCGGGTAAAGGTACACCTTTGTACCCTTTCGGGGAGTGATGTTATCAGTTGGGCGGTTGGCTTCAAAGTATGATTACATTTGCCGATCATTTCCACATTGCTGATTGACCCTTATTACCTTGTCAAATTATAGTGTTGTCATGGATTCCTTAGAACAAACCGATAAAGACCTTCAACGACTCGAAAAGCAACTACACAAGTTGTTAGCCCAAATCAATAAACTACGGGAAGAAAATCAGTCTTTGCACGTACGTCAAGAGGCATTGGTGACAGAGCGCGCTTCACTGGTGGCCAAGAATGACGAGGCACGCACCAAGGTTGAAGCCATGATCAATCGCCTCAAGGGATTGGAGCAAGTCTGAACCAGCATGGAAAAACCAACATCTGAACCTATTTCGGTTGACATTCTTGACCGGGAGTACCAGTTTGCCTGCAAGCCTGCAGAACGTGAAGCGCTGAAAGCTGCTGCAGTTTTTCTCGATGAGCGTATGCGGTCCATCAAAAATGCCGGCAGGCTGATGGCTCTCGAGCGCATTGCAGTTATGACCGCCCTGAATCTTTCCGACGAATTGCTGAAGCTACAAAAGAACGAAAGACATCGCCAGGAAAACGTGGATAGCCGTATTCGATTGCTCGTTAATGAACTTGATGATGCGCTCGATGAGCAATTATAGTAGTATTGAGTTGCCCTCTGTGGTGTTAGCCAGTGGGCCTGATATACGCCTTGTCCCTAATTTTTAACCTCGGGTTGGCATATCTGAAAGCTGTTGTGCATGTTCGCCCTGGTGCGAAAAGCCTGAAGCCCAGTAAGCCGTCCCACTTGAACCTTTTGGTTCAAGGTAATCAGGTCTGCAGCGGCATCCACGGAGGGTTTTTTATTGCCCGGTCGCCGGTCTCAACCCCAGAGGCCAATGCAAATTGACTCGATAATTCGCACTGAAGCAGCTCACATGTGTCAAGACACCGGCCAAATCCTGGCTCACTCCAAAAGAACGTTACGTCGTGATTTACGTGCCAGAAGAGGCAAGCTCTCAAAAAAACTGCGTACACAACATGATCAGGCAATCTGTCAGCACCTGGATAAGTTGGTCAAATCCCATGGTGCCGGATCAATCGCCTGCTATTGGCCATTTGATGGTGAACCGGATATCACACCGGTTTACAAACAGTTACTGGCTGACGGCTGCAAACTGGTACTTCCGGTTATCTCGGGAGACGACAGCCACGGCATGCATTTTCATTCATGGCGGGTTGACTCTGGTGTGAAAAAAAACAGATACGGTATTATCGAACCAGTGAAAACCGAGCCCGTACCGCTCTCCAGCCTTGATATGCTCCTGATGCCATTGGTGGGCTATGACCGGTTCGGCAACCGTCTCGGTATGGGCGCCGGTTACTATGACCGGTGTCTCGAGTCATTAAGCGACCTGGCAACACCATTGAGAGTCGGAATTGCCTACAGCCTTCAGGAAATTGACCCGGTCGCTAAAAATAAATGGGATATTCCATTACATGGTCTTGTAAATGAGCACGGTTGGTTTACATTTGTCGGTGAAGAACCATTAACCCGATTTTAGGAGGATTGAATGAAACACTGGCTGGTAAAGAGTGAACCCAATGTTTTCAGCGTTGACGATTTGTCGGAGTGCCCCGACCAGACACGATGGTGGAAGCATGTGCGCAACTACCAGGCACGTAATTTCATGCGTGACGATATGCAGGTTGGCGACCGTGTGTTTTTTTATCATTCCAATACCGAAATTCCCGCTATTGTCGGTATAGCCGAGATTGCATCGGAGCCTTATCCTGATCCGGATGCTTTTAACCCCGATGCCAAATACTTTGATCCGAAGAGTGATCCTGAAAACCCACGCTGGTTCCTGGTTGATATTCGCCTGGTCACCAAGCTGGATCAGCCCATTTCCCTGAAACGCATCAAGGAGCACGGCGAAACACTGGGTGACCTGCCGTTGATCCGCAAGGGCAACCGCCTGTCAGTCATGCCGGTTGCCCCGGACCAATGGGATTACATTATGTCGTTGAAAGCAGCATGAATCAGGACGAATTGAAACGCCTTGTCGGCGCAGCCGCATTGGACCATGTTCGCCCTGACAGCATCATAGGTGTGGGTACCGGCAGCACGGTTAACTGCTTCATTGATTCCCTGATCAGCAGCGGTATCCGTATCGAGGCCGCGGTTTCCAGTTCCGAAGCCACCACCCGGCTTCTGGAAGCCGGCGGTATTCAGGTTATGGATCTGAACCAAACCGGCGGATTGGATGTGTATATTGATGGCGCGGATGAGTTCGATGCGCACCGGCGTCTGATTAAAGGTGGTGGCGGTGCCTTGACGCGGGAAAAAATTGTTGCGGCAGCAAGCAGAAAATTTGTCTGTATTGCTGACTTGAGCAAACAGGTAAAGGTACTCGGGGCTTTTCCGTTGCCACTGGAAGTCATTCCGCTGGCCCGCAGCCTGGTGGCTCGCAAAATGGTCGCCCTCGGTGGGCAGCCGGTATGGCGGGAGGGTTTTACCACTGATAATGGCAACTGGATTCTTGATGTTCACAATCTGGACCTGGTCGACCCGGTGAGCATGGAAAAAACCATCAACAACCTGGCCGGTGTGGTGACCTGCGGACTGTTCGCACAACGGCCCGCAGACCTGGTTCTGATAGCCACTGAAGATGGTGTCAGGCAGCTCTGAGAACGCCATAAAGGCTTGCTGGTTAGCTTGCCATCAGGCAGGTGCAGGAAGCGCTCGGTCTGGTGCGGTATCAAACAGGAGAGAGGACCCCGCTGTACTCGTGTAGTGTCAACCCTAAAAGGTAGGATCAGTGGTTACTAATGTCGCAAATTCCGGTAGAATTCATATCCATCAATACACCTGTTTATCCAGTTCATATTCTTACGGAGGCCTTCAATGAAATCATTCTTTTTTGCACTAGTAACGGTGCTGGTTTTTACATCAACATCGGCCCTGGCCGGAGATGCCGCAGCAGGAAAAGCAAAATCGGCCCTGTGCGCCAGTTGTCATGGACCTACCGGTATCAGCATGAGCCCAATTTGGCCGAACCTGGCAGGACAAAAAGAGCAGTACCTTGTTAAACAGATCAAGGCGTTTCGCGACGGAACCCGTCAGGACCCTATGATGGCACCGATGGTTGCTGCGCTCAGCGATGCAGACATTGATAACCTGGCAGCCTATTACTCTTCCCAAAAGTAAGGGAATCTCCTTAGTTTTTGACTTCAAAAGGAGCCGGAATCTAATTCCGGCTTTTTTTCTGCATAAATTCCACAAAACTTCCGCGTGAAATCCGTGACAAAATCAAAACTACCGCTATAATTCGCCTTACAAGTTGGGGGGGGACTCAATCTTGGAGCATACAAATCATCATGCGTCTTACCCGATTCACAGACTATTCTCTTCGCGTTCTCATTTATCTTGGTCAGAATAACCAAAGCAGGGTTACCATCCACCAGATTTCTGAAACGTACGATATCTCGAAAAATCACTTGATGAAAGTGGTTAGCAACCTCACCAGACTAAATTTTGTCAGCGCTCAACGCGGACCCGGTGGCGGTATTCAATTGAACCTTATGCCGGAAGACATCAGGCTCAACGATGTCATTCGCAATACGGAAAAACATTTTCACGATACGGATTGTGAAATTCCAGTTGACAGACATGACGCTACTGCAGATACCCGTCTCAAGAGCTATCTTAAGAGCGCCATGCAGGCTTATCTCGATGCTTTGGGACGTTTTACACTTGCAGATGTTCTCGAATCACATTCTGAAGCAGTTCAAATACTTGATTTGAGCGAGAAGGCCGCCTGACAGAAACACCCTGTGACCAGTAAAGCCTGACTGGTTTAGCGTCAACCCTATAGCGTTATGGAGTTGACACTACCCTAGTGTATGCTTGCTCCAAAAGATGACAAACTTTTAGGAGCAAGCAGCTATGAACTCACCCGAAAACTCACAATCCCCCACTGCCCTGGCCATTGAAATTGCCATTCGGCTGGGGCTCATTTTTCTGATACTGGCCTGGTGCCTGCAAATACTCACGCCGTTCATTTCACTCGTTGCGTGGGGAGCCATCATTGCGGTCGCGCTTTACAAGCCATTTTTGAAACTCGTTGAAAAACTGGGTGGGAAAAAAAAGCTGGCTATGACCCTGATTGTAGTCATCGGGATCGCAGTCATCCTGGTTCCGGTTATTTCCCTGTCTTCATCCATGGTGGAAGGAGCAACCAAGCTGGGCACCGAAGTCTCCGAAGGTAACGTACATATACCCGCCCCCCCCGCCTACGTCGAGGAATGGCCGGTCATTGGTAAAAAGACCTATAAAGTGTGGCTTCAGGCTTCACAAGATATGCGCTCGGTGCTGGAAAAATATCCTCATCAGTTGGCTGCCGTCGGTAAAAAAATGCTCGGTGCCGCTGCAGGCGTAGGTATCGGAGTTCTGCAGTTTGTAATTTCCTTCCTGATCGCAGCAGTTTTCCTGATGAATGCCGACGTTGCCGGAATAAACTTGCGAAAACTGGCGAATCGCCTGACCTCACAACATGGTGAAGAATTGCTGGAAATGTCAAGTTCTACGATTCGCAGCGTTGCGGTGGGTGTCATAGGCATCGCATTCATCCAGGCTTTGCTTGGTGGTCTGGGTATGATGTTCGCAGGTGTACCGGCAGCCGGGTTGTTAGCCATTGTTATCCTTGTCATTGCTATCGCCCAACTGCCTCCCTTACTTGTACTCGGACCGGTGGCGTTCTATGTTTTCTCTGCAGAAAGCACCACCGTAGCGATGGTCTTTTTAATCTGGAGCATAATGGTCAGTTTCAGTGACATGCTATTGAAACCTTTATTTCTGGGCCGCGGTGTAGACGTACCAATGCTTGTTATTCTGCTGGGAGCCATTGGCGGTATGATCACATCCGGTATTGTTGGATTGTTCGTCGGAGCCATCGTATTGGCGTTGGGATACAAGTTACTCGTGGTCTGGCTTAATGTGGCCGATCCACTGAGTGAAGAAAATGAGCAGGCTGGTTGATCGCAACTTAAGCGACACTTGATCAACACTTCCTTCGGGCAAAAAGAAAGGCGGAGAACATGTGATGTTCTCCGCCTTTTTTTTACAACCTATCTTCTAAACTGTTATTACTTCCGTGAAAAACGCAATGCGCCGCCAAGGAGCAGGAACAGGGAACCAAACAGCGCCAACCATGGCAACGGGCCAGCCGTTGTAGGCAGTTCTGCTTCCATCTCTTCTATGATCATCTCTTCTACAATCGCTTCTTCGATGATCTCTTCTACAATCATCTCTTCTACAATCGCTTCTTCAATTGCCAGGAGTGACACCCAGTATTCCGAGCCCACATAAACGTTTATATCCTGACCTGGGTCAACATCTGCAAGCCTTACCGGTCTTTTATCAAGCATGACTAGGAAATTTCTTGGCAGTTTTGATTTATGCCTGGCACCGGTTGTGCCGTCGTTATGTTTATAACGGAGAAAGTTGCTAACACCAGGAGCAAGATCCGGTGGTACAACCTTTGTGGCCGAAAACTTGGCAAAGGTACCGCCATCGCGATCTACCATTTCCAAACATGCCTTATCAGCATATTGATAGGCCGCAAGCGCTTCCGGTGTAAATTCGATATCATTACAGGTTAAATCAGCAGCGCTGACGTTAACAGAAAGACCCAGTGCCGCAAGGGCAACGAATCCGTGCTTCAGGTTCACTTTATTCATAATAGTTTCCTCCTCTATGATTTATTGACCTGATGGGAAAGTAACTCGCCTTTAACTATATATCGTTTGGGTGCATGACCGACGAAATAGAAAGGATAACACGTAACAAGCGTAATAGTCGTATCGTCAGTCGGTGCAAGCACACTGATATCCGAGGGATCTACAATGGTGATCGAAGACACCACAAATTCTGTTTTACCCTGGTGGGTCAGCATATCGATACTGTCGCCGATCTCAATGTCTTTCAATACCCTGAAAAACCCGTCCCGATGGGCTGCTATGCCCAGGTTGCCCACCGAATCAACCCTTGCAGTACCCTTGATGCGTCCCGCACCGCGGTTGAGATTTATTTCATCTGTGCCGTTATAAACAGGCACTTTCAAATCAAGTTTATCAATACTCAAAATAGCCAGGGGGGCATCACTACGTTGCGTATTGCTTTCATGGTAGTCATCAACTCTTTTACTCGACCATAGCGTATAGTCCGGCTCAAGTGATTGGCCGTTTTCATCATTTGCTGTCGAAATTGACGCTGCGGATTCGGCTACTGTTTGTTCGAAAGCAGCAATATCTGACTGGCTTTGATAATCACCCCAACCACGGGCCAGAAAAAACATGGCCAGCAATACCAGGCCCACCAGGAGGAATCCTGACTCAAGAAGTCGCAATGAAGATTTGCGGTTATTTTTGCTCAATGATTATTTACCCGTTGGTGAGTATTGGGTGAATTTAACGTTTAAGTCAGTATATATCCAGCCATTGTGTACATTTCTGTTAAGTTTGGCAACTTAATCTTTACCCGCTGGAAGGCAATCCAACACCCATCCAACGACACAGTTTTACAGGTTCTGACAATCCCTCACAGCCTGGAGCGATGGTTCGATTAACTGCGATTCGCCTGCTACAGCCCGTACATTGTTAATATCCTTGAGACCACTCCCTGACACTATACATACCACGAGATCATCGGGGGCTACCTGCCGTTTGCTGATCAATTGCTTCAAACCGGCCCATGGCGCAGCGGCTGCCGGTTCTGCAAAAACCCCGGTAGCGCGAGCCATTTCGGGAATTGCCGCCAGGATTTCCTGATCAGTCACTGTCACCGCTTCGCCACCGGATTGTATGACGGCCTTAACGGCAGCCAGACCGTCACGTGGCCGGTCAACGGATATGGAATCGGCAATAGTGGATGCGTTCACCTGTACGACCTCAAGGGTAGACCAATCTAGTTCCGGTCCATCGCTACAACGAACCCGCTGAACAGTCTCATTAATCGCGGCGCTTGCCGACGACTGGATACAATCGATTTTCGGTAAGTTGTCGATCAAACCAACAGCTTTCAGATCACACCAGCCTTTCCAGATGGCGCTGAGAGTATTGCCATCACCGCTGGAAACCATGACACGATCCGGTACCCGCCCGCCCAAATCCTGCCATATTTCATAGGCGCAGGTTTTCTTGCCTTCACGGGTAAATGCGTTAAATCCGGTGCTGCGATTGAACCAGCCGAACTCAGTGGATGCGGACAGGCAAAGATCGTAGGCATCGTCATAGCTACCACGCACTGCCAGCACACGGGCGCCAAAAGCAAGCATCTGTGTCAGCTTGGCCACGGGTGCATTTGCTGGAACGAATACCACTGACTTGAGCCCGGTAGCCGCGGCCAGACAGGCGAGTGAAGAACCGGCGTTACCGGTACTGGCGACCGCGACAACACCGGCGCGTATATCCATCGCCCGACCGATGCTTACGGCGCTGGCCCGGTCTTTGAGCGAGGCACTGGGGTTCAGGGTCTCGTCCTTCAGATACAAGCCACTCATCCCATCCAGTTCATCAAGAGGCCGTACCGGGTAAAGCGGTGTACCACCCACCCTTAGCGGAAACGGCGGACGGGGCTGTTTTAACGGCAGCAACGCCGAAAAACGGAAAAGATCATTTGAACCTTTACCAAAACTCTCATCAATGTTTGTCGCCGCCTCATCGTAGTCATAGCTGATGTCAAGGTTGCCACCACACAGCGGGCACAGAAAGCCCTCAAAATCTGCAGCTTGAACCACAGAGCAGGCGAAACACTGATAACCGTTCATGGAATTCTTCACGGTACGATGTGGGTACCGTATATACCGTGCAGCGCCTCTTCCAGGTGATGGGGTTGGGTGATGATGACCCTTTCACCCCCCTGCTCCAGAAAGGCAAGCGCAGCCTCGATTTTAGGCTGCATACTACCGGTGGCAAAATGCCCTTCACGCAGATAACCACGACATTCCGCGGCTGTCATATGGTCAATATCAAGCTGCTGTGGCGTACCAAAATCAAGTGCAACCTTGTCCACACTGGTGGACTCGATAAGCACCGAGGCACCAAGTGCACTGGCTAGCAGACAGGAAGCAGCATCCTTGTCGATAACTGCGTCACGGCCGGACAGCAAACCGTCAGCCTGGCGTACCACCGGGATTCCACCACCACCTGCAGCGACGACCAGTGTTCCCCTGTCGAGCAAGGCCTTTATAGAACTCAATTCAACAATTTCCCTGGGTGCCGGTGCAGCTACCAGGCGCCTCCATCCGCGACCCGCGTCCTCACCGACATTCCAGCCATCCTCGCTGGCACGCTCTTTCGCATCATCTTCAGTCATGAACGGCCCTATGGGTTTGTCCGGGTGCCCGAAGGCGGGGTCATCCGCATCGACGACAACCTGGGTTACAACCGCAACCACATCCTTGTCTATATCCTTCAGATACAACTCATTTTGCAGCGTCTGCGTTATCTGGTAACCGATCGCACCCTGCGTATCGGCAACGCAATTGGCGAGCGGCACCTGGTGCAAGACTTCCCGGGCCAGGTCTGATCGCAGAAGTATAAAACCCACCTGCGGCCCGTTGCCGTGTGTTACCACGACGCGATAGCCCTCGGATACGATCGGCACAATGTGGCGGGCCGTCTCGCCCACGGCATTGTATTGGTCCAGCACTGTTCTGTGCCGGTCGTCCTTGATCAGCGAATTGCCGCCAATAGCAATCACCACCAGCGGTGATTTTTGAGGCTGACCGGTATCGGTCTTGTTATTCATGCCTGTGATCTGCCGCTACATCGTCAGGGCCATCAGGGCCTTGGCCGTGTGCATACGGTTTTCCGCCTCCGGATAAACACGTGACTGCGGGCCATCAATCACTGCATCACTTACCTCGCTGCCCCGGTCCGCCGGCAGACAATGCATGTAGATCGCCTTCTGCTTCGCGTGCGCCATCATCGCCTCGTCACAAATCCAGTGACGATAGTTTGCGGCAACTTTCATCGCCTCTTCTGGGTTGCTGAACAGGGACTCCGGCCCCCAACTCTTCGGGTACACGATATCAGCGTCAGCGAAAGCTTCTTCCATGCTATGTACCACGGTGAATTTACCACCGGAGCGTGCCGTATTCTCCCGGGCCAGACGCATGGGTTCGGCCATCAGGGTGTATTCCGGCGGATGGGCCAGGCTTACATTCATCCCATAACGCGTCATCAGCATAATCAAGCCCTGGGGCACCGACATCGGTTTGACATAGCTCGGTGCATAAGCCCAGGAAACAGCAATCTTGAGGTCACGCAGGTCTTTGCCGAACTCCTCACGGATGGTCATCAGATCAGCCAGTGTCTGGCAGGGGTGATCGACATCACATTGCATATTGATCACCGGTACGCTGGCCCAATCGGCCACCTCGCGCATATAGGTCTGCCCTTCGCCCGGCACGGTATCATGTCGTATCGCGATGCCATGACCATAGCTGGAGAGGATGATCCCCATGTCCTTGGGGCTCTCACCATGTGCGATCTGTGATGTTTCAGAATCGATAAAGTGACCATGGCCACCCAATTGGGTAATACCGGCTTCAAATGAATTGCGGGTGCGTGTGGACTTGTCAAAAAATATCAGAAAGATTGTTTTGTGCGGCAGGTGCAATGTTTGAACACCGGTTTTAAAGTCAGTTTTTAGCTGGTTGGCTGTTTCAAGAACAAGTTCGATCTCGTCATCCGCCCAGTCCTGGGTCATCAGCCAGTCACGGCCTCTCATACGGTCCGTCAGTGGCAGTGCTTCGGTGGTCATATTATTCTCCTTGTTGCCGGGCGAGGGTTTCGACCAGGGCCGAGTAAAAAGCTGTGCAGCGCACCAGGTGTTCTATTTCTACCTGCTCATTAGGGGCATGGGCAAAATGCTCATGGCCCGGTCCAAAACCGATGGATGGAATGCCATGCATACCCGCTATCGCAACGCCATTGGTGCTGAAAGTCCAGAAACCCGTTTCGGGTTCAGACCCGAACGCCGCCTGGTAGGCAGATATTGCAGTCAACACGGCAGGATCGTCTTCGTCGATATCCCAGGTCGGATAGTATTTGCGGGTCGGGTAGGTCAAACCTGTATGGCTCGGTACCGCATAGTCCAAAACCGTCACCGTCGCATTGGACGCCTGTACCGATGGCAAGGCGAGAATTTCCGCTACCGAGGTTGCCTCGGTTTCACCCACGGTCAAACG
>RCNE010001041.1_pt1 | contig 15983 bp, 15 predicted proteins | sample 2041361 | NCBI WGS metagenome assembly RCNE01 (sample SAMN09708229, study PRJNA481090) | Marine sediment metagenome, whole genome shotgun sequencing project.
TTACGCCTTGAAGATATCGAGGACAATAGCATGTTCGAAATTCTGGAATCGCAAAAAATTGAAGCCAACAATCAGTTCGGAAAATTTGTCGAGAGTAACTATGAAGATTGGTTCAGTGATCATGATGCGCCTGTAATGTCGCACAATCTTTTCAAAGAATGGATCAAACCAGAAATTGTTGATACGCCCACCCTTTTGGTAGTCATCGATAATTTAAGGTATGACCAATGGTTTGCCTTTGAGGAAACAGTAAATTCATTTTACAAAAAGATCAAAGAAGAATCATATATAAGTATACTGCCAACGGCCACGCAATACGCCCGGAATGCTATTTTCTCAGGTTTAATGCCATCAGCCATGGAGAAAAAATATCCGGAATGGTGGAAAAACGATACTGAGGAAGGCGGTAAAAACCTTTTTGAGGATAAGTTTTTGGGAGAACAGTTAAAACGATTGGGGCTAGATCTTAAATGGGAGTATCATAAAATAAGTAGCCTAAAACAAGGGAAGACATTATCTCAAAACTTCAAATCACAAAAGGATAATGACCTAACGGTTATCGTATATAATTTTGTCGATATGTTATCCCATTCAAAAACCGAAATGGAAGTCATTAAGGAGTTGGCATCAAACGATAAGGCATATCGCTCGCTTACCCAAAGTTGGTTTAAAAATTCTCCCTTGTTGGAAATTATACAGCAAGCACAGCAAATGGGACTTAAGTTGATTATCACTACAGACCATGGCACCATTAATGTAAAGCAACCCTCAAAAGTAATTGGGGATAAAGAAACCAGTTCAAATTTAAGGTACAAAACCGGACGTAGTTTGAGCTATGAAAAAAAGGACGTTTTGGAAGCCAAGAATCCTAAGGATATTCACTTACCAAGTATAAATATGAGTAGCTCCTTTATTTTTGCCAAAAACGATCTGTTCTTTTGCGTATCCCAACAACTACAACCACTATGTTAGTTATTATAGAAACACATACCAACATGGTGGTGTTTCTTTGGAAGAAATGATCATACCTTTTGTGGTATTGGAGCCTAAGTAGAATTCTTAAAGAGTGGAATAGGTTGCTACGAACATTTGGGTAACGGTAAATTTTTTTAAATATAATTCATAGGCATTATGGGCTATTTGTTCCCGTAATACTCTTTCATTCATCATTTTCTTCATCTTCATCTTCAAGTCGACTTCATCGACCCGGTTTTGCTTTTTGATCCCAATCCTCAAACAGGTTTTCATATCTTCCAGAACATCAAATGCTCTTATATCGGTAACGATCATGGGCAGCTTATGGGCCATGGCTTCCAACATAACATAACTGCTCTGTTCGTTTAATGAAGGAAAAACCAGACAATCCGCAATCCGATAATAAAGACCAACCTCTTTAGGGTTTATGTAACCCGTAAATAGTATTTTATTCTTAAAATGTTTGTGTCGCTTTCTTAAAAGAGGTAATAAAGCGCCATCCCCTACTAGTACTAATTTGACATTAATGGTTTTATGTTTTAGAATTTCGCTAAATACGCTTAATAATTGATGTACACCCTTTTGTTCATTAAACCTTCCTACATATAAGAAGACAAAATCAGATGACGTAATTTTTAATCGGTTTTTCAAGGCCATTGATTCTTTAATTGTATTGGCCCCATCTACCAATTGAATGCCATTCGCTATCTTCTTAATTTTATTTTTTGGAATTAGGTAGGTTTCAACAACATCTTTTACTATTTCATCTGATAAGCAGATAACGCGATCGGCAAGTTCGCAATTTTTAACTTCTGCAGCGATTGTTCTTTTAATTTGAGTTGTATCTTCCTTGTTTGACCATGCTTTCTGAAAGTCTTTAAAATCATTGTTATAAAATATTTTCCATAATGAGGCATGAAGCGTGTACAGAATTTTGGCCGAGGTTAGTCTCTTGACTTGAGTGAGCAAATAGTAATGCCTGGGATTGTTGAAATGAAATATATCCGTTTCCGTAATAGTAAAAAAATCACTTAGGATACAAAATACTGCCTTTGAGTATTGTGAGGTCAAAGTTTCATTGGAACCTTCCCTAAAAAACGGGCAGGGTATAAAAAGATTTGTTATGTTATATGACACCTTTTTCTCAGGTGCAATAAGCCCTGAAACGGCCATGGTGACCACTACCAAAGTATAATCAATTTTTCGCCGTTCGATTTCGCTGGCAATTTCCAAGATGTACCGACCCACCCCGTAATTTTGGGATTCATCAGTTTGGGTGATTATAAATATTCTCTTTTGATCCATTTTATAGGCTGCCAATGGTTTTTCGTAGGAACTTGCTCGATATACCTGTTTTTCTTTCGAGAAGAAAGGATCCTAAAAGTGTCAACCGCAGCATAGTATATTCTGCATCTTTGCTTTTGGTTGTGTACAGATCTTTCATAAGCTTCTCAGCTTTTTGCAACACCGAACTTTCTAAATTGGCATAATCAATTATGTCCCCTAATTCTTGGGGAAACCAAACAGCATATTGCAATTGCTTGTTGCTATTTTTGTTCTTTGAAAACCTTACATATTCTTTTCTTATCATATCCGGCCTTAAGACCTCTAAACTTTGTAAATATTCAAGACCTTTGAAAGAAATATGCTGTACGTCTTCGATTAGGGCAATGCTTTCAAAAAAATCTTTACTGCGCGTTAAAAAGGGTATAGCCCAATGCCTTTGAAACGACAAATCATGCAAAAATTCTTGGGAAAGGTCGGACAAACAATTGTTCACTTTTTTTATATGTGCTTTGTCCACGCCCAAAGTTGTGTTGCGTTCCCCTAAATATTCAGTCAACAACAGTGTATTTTTGATTGATTTTCGTTGTTTGGGGGTGTTTTTGGTATGTTCCGCCCAGAAAAAGGCCACTGTATCGAAGCGTTGTAAAAGGACATTCAAGTCATCGGATTCAAAAAAGCCTAGTTTATTAAATTCTATCAAAGCACTACTCACTTCCAATGCCTTAAAGTCAAAATTTTCACTGTCCCCTCTAATTTTTTTGAATTCCGAGGCTATAATTTTTTTAAGCTGTTCAAAGGCAAAATCTGAATAATGTGCTTTATGGTACTTTTCTGCATATTTAAAAAAGAAATAAATAAACGATAGCCTGCCATTAAGATAATTACTCTTTATCGACTCTGAATTTAAGATTAAATAATGTACTATTGCATGTTTCAATTGTGATCGGCTCTACTTTTAAACTGTTCTTCCAATATCACCATAAATTGTAAATGCGTATTTAAGGTAAAACTGGCAATAATGGGGTTTAGAATAATTTCATATCTATACTTTCTTCCATCAAACTATTAATTCTGCTAATCCAAAAAAATTAAAATAATGGACAGGGTAGCTAATCCAAGTAATAAGGAATCAATATTTGAATCATCTTCAATGTAAAATAATCCAATTAAGCAAACTGAAGATCCCTATATAAATGCATTTCGAATCAGATGTTTTAAGTTAGTTTGGCATACGATTTCAATTTCGTTGTTGGGTATTTCGAGCAAGTCAACTGTTCCCTGTTTAAATTTTCTCATTGCGGCGATTTCATTCTCGCTCATATGAGTTGTAAAACTAATAAGAGTATCAAAATTAAGATCGGTTTTTATTGATCATTTCTATGCTTCCTTTATTGAAATGCCGTTTCCATTTTAAAAATCAAATCATCTGAGTCGATTTTAAAATTGTTCTGTATTTTTATCTTTTTTCGTTGTGTCAATTTTAAGAAGTAGGATGATTTATTAAGGTGCACTCGCGAAAATTATATACAAATTCTGTAATCCATGTTTAAGTTTCACAACCTCAATAGATTGTCCTACTCTTAATAACTTGTTATCCATTTAACTGCAAAAAGTGCATTATTCAAAACATGAACGATTATAGTAAGAGTAGTGTTCTTATACCGATAACCAATATAAGAAATTCCAAAACCCGTAAATAGAATTGTCAATGGATTTAAAACCAAAATATGGGAAAGAGTCCAAAACAAACCATTCACTACCCAAGAATACTTCCCCCATCTTTTTTCTTGCAGTGGCAACAAGTATCCTCTCCAGAAAAATTCCTCAGTAATAGCTCCAATTATTAAAACTAACGGATATATATAAATTATTGTGCTATTTACAATTTTAAAACTTGAATAATCAACAGTCGTATTAACAATACCGCCAGTAACGATAAGCTCTCCGAATAATAATAAAAATACACTCTGTAAAATCAGTAATGATATATATATTAAAAGAGCTTGAAAAAAATCTTTCCAAGATATGCCTTTTATTCTGAGTCTTTTGCAAATTGGTTTATATGAAATATATATTCTTTCGTATTTCAACAACCCTAGTGTCAAAACTACGATAAGTACTATCAATAAAATGCTTGGGATAATAACAAAGTAATTGGACAATCCACTTAAATCAATTAAAATTTCCGGAAAGAAAAAATTGCTTAAGTATGTTATTAATAAAATAAGCAATAACAAAAAAATGTCAATCCCAATTGCTTTGTAAAAAATATTTCGATTCAAAATTTTTAAGATTTTTCTCTGAAGACATGCTTAGAAATAGATTTTAGGCATTCCCGTTTTGAATATTATTGTTTTTCTCCCTTAAAATTCCATAGAATATTTGCTCTTTACAATAAATAATAAAAGGCTCACCAGTGTGAGCCTTTTGATAGATCTTAATTACAATTATTGCCTGCTATAATATTATCATTCATAGTCGGCATACCCTGGTCATTTTGCAATTCGAATAATGTAGGGTGAACGGGACCAAAAGCGGGCATCAAAGTGCTTACCCCAATTTTAATACCTGTCCAAACTTGTTGTGCTGAACTACTCACATAACTCGTAATACCATTCCACATACTATTTCCCTGTCTTATCCAAGAACTGCCTAATGCATTTGCTACACCTTGACCAAATGGCATTCTACCTCCGTACCCAGGATACGCTTCAGAAGAGCTACTAATATAGGCCCCTCCAGTACGATTTCCTTCAAAACACCTATAAAAATCCGTCATATCTCCTCCTTTGATCTCTAATAAATCTTGGGCCTCAACTCCTTCAAAATCATGTAAACTTAATCTTTTTGCTTTCATACTAATATGTTTTAATTGTTAATATCTCAAATATATAGAAAATATTCTATATATAGAAAAATATCTTATATTGTAGAAATATTTCTAATAACAACCCTTATTCCGAAAAATTCAGCATTGGAAACCAAATCAGTACAACAGCACTTTAGCCCCCATATCAACGAAATTATAGAAAAAAAGCCAAATTGGCTCATCCGCTATGGTATCGGGGCGATGCTATTTTTTCTATTGTTATTCTTGGTGGCGGCTTGGTTGGTAAAATACCCTGACATTATAGTAGGCCAAGTTAATATTACTACGCCAAGACCCCCATCTGATGTGGTGGCAAAGGTAAATGCCCCTATTGTAAAGAGGTTTCCCCTAGCCGAAAACGACACCATTTTTAAGGGCGAACCTATTTTAATGCTTGAAAGTGCCACCTCATATACGCAGGTACAACAACTGTATAAAAATCTGGGGCCTACTGTTCCGGACACTTTTTTAGACTATGCCAATGTCTGGCTCGACAGTTTGGGTAAGCTACAACCCGTATATAACAGCTTTGCCCTGGCAGCACTTAACCTGAAGAATTATAGCATAGAACTGCCGTATAATCAGCGTATAAAAAGTCTGCAAATCATTAAAACCGGTAACGCTCGAGGCCTACGGTTTTCCAAAAACTATTTAAAAAGCAGCAAAGAGGATTTTGAGTCCAAACAAAAAGAACATGACCGTTATGAGACGCTCTATAAAAAAGGGGTCATTTCGGCCTCTGAATTCGAACAGATCAAACAAACGCTATTACAAAAAGAAATGGGCTATGCCAACGACCATAAAAACTTGAACGCCGAGCGCATGTCGCTCGCCAATCTGGAACGCGAAATCATGGAGCTGGAACTTCAAAAAACAGAATACGAACAGCAATTGCAGGGCAATTATTTAAAATCACTGAATGAGCTTAGAAGCCAATTGGAGGAATGGGAAAATCAATATTTAATCTGTGCTCCCATAACAGGCCGACTTTCTTTTTTTAACGAGATAAATGAAGGAGATTTTATCACGGCAGGGGAACGGGTATTGACCATTATCCCCTTTCAAGAGCAAAAATTACAAGCGGTGGGAATGTTTCCCGTGGCAAATGCCGGGAAAGTAAAAAAAGGGAACAAGGTAATCCTAAAATTAGATGCTTACCCCTATCATGAATACGGAACCGTAGAGGGCACGGTGATTAGGATTTCAGAAATCCCCATTGAAAATCTGTACAGTATTATAATTGATTTACCCAATGGACTTACCACTAATTACGAAAACAAAATAATGTTTAAACAACGGCTGACCGCCACAGCGGATATTGTGACCAAAGACCAAAGCGTACTGGGACGAATCTTCTATCAATTCGAGAGCCTCTTTAAAAATTAAGCATGAAAAAAAATCCAAAACCCAAGAACCAAATTCCAAAACCAAACCAGAAACCATAAGCACGAAAATGTCAAGCTTTACTACATACAAACAATTTGATAAAATGGACTGTGGGCCAACCTGCCTTCGTATGGTCGCCAAACATTACGGGAAAGATATCTCGTTGGATCGGTTACGGGAGCTCAGCTATATCACAAGAGAAGGCGTATCATTGATGGGCATCAGCCACGCTGCGGAAAGTATTGGTCTTAAGTCCTTAGGTACACGAGTGGATTTACAAACACTTTTAAAAAAGGTACCACTGCCGTGTATTATACCGTGGGAAGGAAGGCATTTCGTGGTGTTATATAAAACGGATAAGAAGTATGCCTACATTGCCGATCCCGCAAAGGGCAAGGTCAAAATTTCGCACCAAGACCTTAAGCTGCAATGGAGTGGTAATGGTCAAGAAAATATTATATTGCTCCTGGAGACTACCCCTAAGTTTTACGACCAAGAGGAGGAGGAAAAAGCGTCTTTCAGTCATTTTTTAAAATACTTTCTACCCCATAAGAACTTGTTAATCCAAGTTTTCTTTGCCATTTTGTTTTCCAGTTTGGTAAGTCTATTAACACCCTTTATTACCCAATCGGTAGTAGACATTGGTATTTTGGGAAGGAATGTGAACTTTATCTATTTGGTCTTGATCGCGCAATTAATGCTTACCATTGGCAGCACCGTCATATCGTTCATTCAGTCTTGGATATCGTTACATTTAAGCATTCGTATCAGCCTTTCCTTTGTCATTGGCTATGTGGCCAAATTAATGAAAATGCCATTTACGTTTTTTGAATTGAAGACTGTGGGCGACGTTACCAAGCGCATCAGTGATAATTCAAGAATTGAATCCTTTTTGAACCAATCGCTTTTTTCCGTCATTGTTTCCGTTTTTAACTTCATCATCTATACTGCAATCCTTGCCTATTATAATTACAAAATATTGCTCATTTTTTTATTGGGAAATGGTCTGTACATCGGATGGATTTTATTGTTTTTACGAAAAAGAAGGGAGTTTGACCACGAAGGTTTTAAGATTGCCGCGGACAGCGAAAACAAACTGCTACAACTATTTTACGGTGCCCGGGAAATTATTCTTAACAACATCGAAAAGGAAAAACGTTGGGAATGGGAACGTGTACAATCAAAAAGTTATAAACTAAGTAAAAAGGTGTTATTATGGAATCAGTTTCAATCTTCCGGTGCCACGATCATTAATTCCGTCGTTGGGGTTGTCATCAGTCTTATCGTCGCACTTTCCGTAATTGACGGGGGTATGACCTTGGGAATGATGATGTCCGTTCAATTTATTATGGGCCAGATACAAGCACCCCTAAGTTCTTTTTTGGGTTTGACCCATTCTTATCAAGATGCAAAGATAAGTTTGGAGCGCCTTGGTGAGGTTATCAATAAAAAGCCGGATGTTACTGCCGCCCTGACCACACTTTCTAAAGAGAGCGACATTAAACTTGAAAATGTTTCCTTTCAATATGAAGGCCCCCACTCCCCCAAAGTGTTGAACAACATCAATTTAAAAATTCCCTACAATAAAACTACGGCTATCGTAGGCGCAAGTGGTAGCGGAAAAACCACCTTATTAAAACTTTTGTTGAAACTATACCAACCAACGGAAGGTGCAATATTGGTTGGGGATGTAAACCTAAATTATGTTTCCGATTATCATTGGCGCGAGCAGTGCGGGGTTGTGATGCAAGACAATTATATTTTTGCCGATACCATAGCCAACAATATAGTTTTAAAAACTTATGAAACAATTGATATGGAACGTTTGTTGAATTCGGTACAGGCCGCCAATATAAAGGAATGGATTGAATCCTTACCCTTACAATACCAAACCAAAATAGGGAGTGAAGGGGTCGGCTTAAGCCAAGGACAAAAACAACGAGTTCTGATTGCGCGGGCCTTGTACAAAGACCCATCCTTTCTGTTTTTCGATGAAGCAACCAATGCACTTGATTCTGAAAATGAGACCGTAATAATGAAAAACCTCATTACCGCCACAAGAAACAAAACAGTGGTAGTTATAGCCCATAGGTTGAGTACGGTGAAATATGCAAATAAAATCGTTGTTTTGAAAAATGGTAAAATCGTAGAGGAGGGCACTCACCAAGCCTTATTACAAAGAAAAGAACATTATTACAAGCTCGTAAATAGTCAATTATCATAACTATGTTCAAATCAAAAAGAGAACCCGTTGCCAATGTATTACAAGAGTTGTTCAAATTATTGAACAATAAAATCACCTACACTACTATTAGAGGAAAATTATTGCAACATCCATCATTTCCATCCTTATATTCCATTACAAATACTTTAACCAATTTTGGAATCACCAACAAAGCAGTAAAGGTGAAGGTAGAACAATTGAATCAGTTGGAAACTCCTTTTTTGGCCACAACCCATGGCGGGGAGACCATTTTAGTTAAAAAAAGTGAAAATGGTTATGTTCATTTTTTTTCACCAGCAATGGGTTGGAAAAATACAAACTTGGATGATTTCACAAAGATGTGGAACAAAATGGTGATTTTAATTGATATAGAAAGTGCCGTTACAGAAGAGAATTATCCGAGAAAAAAGAATATTGAATTATTGAATGACTTACGTTTTTCAATAGTTTTGGTTTTTTCAACGTTATTGATTTTGAGTATTATTTTCGCTATAGGTTCAAGTAGTATTCTAGCTTACTTCTTTATTAAGGTATTTGGATTGATGGTTGCCGTGGCATTGGTCAACAAAGAAATAAATAGAAATACCAATTATAGTTTTTGCAAAGTAGGTAAAAAAATAAACTGTGATGATGTTCTGAATTCTCCCGCAGCAAAACTATTTGACTGGTTGTCGATGACCGATATGGGTTTCTTATATTTCACAGGTACAATCATAACATTTGTTATTTCAACAATTGTTCCTGAGCATACCTCTATTGACCTCCTTAAATTTCTGGTTCTCACTAGTTTTTTAGCACTACCATACACCCTTTTTTCATTGTTTTATCAGGGATTTGTAATCAAAAAATGGTGTACGCTCTGTTTAGCAACAATTGCTATGCTATGGGCAGAAGCAGTAATAGGATTTTTTTACTTTCGTGAATCCTCGCTACTTCCTAACTTTGAACTCAAAACAATACTCCTATTCTCTTTTTGTTTGTTTTTTCCACCTATTATTTGGATGTTTTTAAAAAAAGAATTGCTGAAATCTTCTGGATTTGATTCACTTTATTTTTCCAACCTAAGGATAAAAAATAATTGGGAAGTCTTTCAATATATTCAACAAAAGCAAAAAGTGGTGGACATGGATTTTATATCCAATGAAATTGTCTTGGGAAATTATTCTGCTAAAAATGTATTGGTAGTTGCCATCAATCCATATTGTCCCTCTTGTGGAAAAGAATATGGTCATATCGTAAAACTACTTGAGCGACATTCTGATTATGTTAAAATAGTTATTCGTTTCGTGGTAAGTTACTATGAAAATGACAGAGCCAAACTCTACGCATCGGCAATGCTTATAAGTCATTATCTTGAGGGTAGATTTGATTTTAAGGAGCTTTTGAAAGAATGGTTTAAGGGTCGAAACTTGAATGAGTTTATAAAATCTTACCCAATAACACATAATAAAATGGCAGAAGACATATTGCACCACCACCACTTATGGTCTGAAAAAAATAATATTGAATTTACCCCGACCACTTACCTAAACAATAAAAAACTTACAATAGATTATACGGTAGAACAACTATTAAATATTCTAGACATGAATAATCATAAAAAAGGTATGGCAAATGTCATTTGAACGGATGAATTTGAGATTAACCATAATCGATAACTATTTAAGATACCCTAATTATCAAAAAAACTTTATATTAATAAATCTTAATTCAAGACAAAATGAAAAACCTTATGATTTTAAGCCTATGTTTGGCGACCTTTCCCCTATCTGCCCAGGTTCAGGAAGTCAGTAACGAATCCTTGGATCGGGTAGGCGATTATGTAAGATCTAACAATCCTAAATATGACAATACCGAAGGCTCACCTTATCTAAATGAGGTGTTTACACCAGCAAAGATCAATGATTCCAGAGAAACAAAATTTGTCCGGTTTAATGTGGTCGAAAACAGGATTGAAGTCAAAGTTGACGAGAGTAGGGCATTAACGCTAGCTTATTCAGACGCTTATCGAATCAATTTACTAGATGGTTCCGAAAAAATCTATGAAACCCATAGCTATTTAAATGACGACGGTGACCCGGATAATACATTTTTTGAGCTCATTCATGAAGATGGGAAATTTAAACTTTTTCTCAAAGAAAGAATTAAATATATACACAAACCCGATACGAAAAAAACGGGTTACGATGAAGAAAAATCGGCCAAATTCCTTAAAGTTAGAGATGTTTATTATGTTGAGAACATGGTAAAACCTTCAAAAAACATAGTCGCCATTCCCAGAAAAAAGAAAAAAATCCAAAATTTTTTTAAGGAACGTCTTAGTTCGGTTGAAAAATTCATAAAAAAAGAAAAATTAGATATTACCCAGACCGGGGATCTGATCAAAATTTTAGAGTTCTATTTTGATTCAGAAAGATAATTTTCCTTTTTATTTCATAAATATTCATGCTTAAAATAATTAAACATTAAAACAATTTCATTATGTGAGTGTTATATGAGTTTAGTATTATTTGTTTTGTTTTTCCTCATGTAAATAATTGTTTAAAGTAATTTCTTTCTATTTTTTTTAGGAATTTCACAAAAGGGGTAAGAAAGCACCTATTTCACAACATTTTTAAATATTCTATCTTTGCATCAACAGTTTTTGGACTTTTTCATGATTATACTTAAAACCATAGATCGTTTAATGCAGTTTATCAAATATGCGGGATTGAGTGCCCGGCAGTTTGATCTTTCAATAGGCGCTGGCAATGGGTACACTCTTCGCATGCAAAAAAATAATGCTTCTATTGGTAGTGATGTCATTGAAAATATTCTAAAGGCCTACCCTCGACTTAACGTAGTCTGGCTGATTACCGGGGAAGGCGAAATGCTCAAAGAAAATGAGGAAGAGTTGATTTTGGACTTTGATGAGCTGCCCAAAGAAAAACAAAACGAAATTGAAAGGATTATTGAATCTAAGATTAAGGAAAGACAGCAAGATGAACTAAAGCGCCTTCTAAAAGAGGTTACAGAGGAGATTGAACGTACCCAAAAGAAATTGGGAAAGAAGGGCTAGTTGGTTTGGTCTAGGTGTTTTAATAACTCTTTTTTCATTTCATTTAAATTTTTGAGATAAATTGTTGACTTTTCACTCGATATGGTATTCTGATCGTATCTCCTAAATCCATATCTAACTTTTATACTTTCTGATTCTTCTACATTGAGCTTTTTTAATAAAATCTCTATTTCATTGGATAGACCTTCATAAATATCCAAGATCCTTGCTTTGTATTTAATTTTGTTTGAAATAAAAATCAAGAGAACAACGAGTAAAAGAATTGTAGGCAATGCCCGAAAATATTCATAGTTATCAATTTCTTTTATCACGTTTTGGTAGGCACTCCATAACTGATAGCTGAATAAAACTATTGGCGATAGAATTGCATAACGCCACCAATGTTCACAAGTAATAAACCATATGCATAAGGGTATGATAATACAAAGCTTGCCAGATACATACCACATAAAGATACTTACATCTCTAAATCCATGAGCGTCAATCGTAAAACCCAAAAGTGGGTAAGACTGAGCCCCATCAGGTATCAATTCGTAAATAAAATAGAGAGGAGCCATCAATACCAATAAAGTACAAATCAAAATATCAAATATATTCTTCCAATTCGGAGATATATATCTTATTGATTTTGATTTATAAAAGGCAGAACCTATTAATTGTTTTGATTTGTAAAGTTCATAAAAATAAGCTTTCGGAGAAAGTTTCTTCTCGAACTTTTTCATCTGGGCCATTCTATTTTTGACCTTTTTATAAAACTCTTTATCGACGAAGGTACTTTTGGTGTTAAATTCAATATCTCTTCGTTTTTTAAAATAATAATAGTCCAAAATGGTGACCAGAACTAGTGCAATAATAGATATCATTAATGCATTTAAAACTATATTTTCTCTTAAAACAGGTATAAATTCAAATATCATGATTAGTGTATAAGAATATACCAAAAGGGTTACATATATGAAATATCTCCATCTATAATTTGTAGTGAAGAACCAAGTAATAAGTAATAAAATGGCAACGACTTTTGTCAATACAAACCATGCAAATGTTTCAACAGTAAGCAATCCATGATAGTATATATTTCCAAAAACTACAATAAATTCACTATCTCCAAAAGCCTTATGGAAATAAAGGAAAAAAGGGATGAGCAGAACCCAAAATCCTATGAAAATCTCCCTTATGTATTTTCTTTTATTGAAAGTATTCATTTTAAACCAAACATTATTTAGCAATCATTTTTTATTGTGCTCCCGTTCTAATTCAATTTTTAATTGAATCAGTTGATCAAGATGTTCTCTTGCTTTGCTTTCGCTGATGTTATTTTTTATAATTACGAAATGATTTTTGATCTTATTATTAGAATTGTCAGCGCCTTCTAATTGCATTACCAACTGTTCTATTTCATTTGATATTTCTTCATATATATCAAGGATTTTAGATTGATCCTTAATTTTATTTGAAATATAAAATAACAGGCCTACTAACAATAATACCCATGGAATTGCTTTTCCAAACGATATTTCATCTGCTAAATCTGTGTCTTGAACTGCTTCCCAGAGTTGATAAGTAAAGACTATAATAGGTGATAACATAGCGTATTTCCACCAGTCTTCACTTGTAATAAACCAGATACATAGGGGAATTAGAACACAGAGCTTTAGGTTGATGAACCAAACAAATGTATGAATGTCTGGATATCCATGACTGCCAATGTGTATCCATTCGTTATTATAATCTTGCATGTTTTCGGGAATCAGATGATATGAAAAAAACAGTGGGGGAAGCAGTAAGAAAATGACCATGAAGAAAAAAAATAGCCCTCTTTTTAAAGTATGTTCTCTTAAAGAAATTGAATTGGATATTATATCAGTTAACCTAAATTTAGAGAGATACATCTGTTTAACCCGACTATTAACCTGTAATGTCTTGCTAGATGTTATATGGTGCTCAAATTGATTTATTCTTTGCTTTAATTCATTTTTATATATGCTTTTAAAATCGAATTGTATCGATTTTTTGTTCTTTTTCAAAATAACACCATCAATCAATAACAATATCATTAAAATAAAAATCAAAATAAAAATGGAAAAGAGAAGAATATTGTGCTCACTAAACCAAGGGTATTTAATAACATATCTAAATAAATGAAATTCAAACAAGAGTACAGGCAACAAAATAAAATAGCGGAATGGATAATTATAATTGAAATACCAAATAAGCATTAACAAAATAGGGATAAGCATAGATAGAAAATGCCATACCAAAGCTCCCAAGTCATTATATCCATGTTCATACGAGAATCCAATAATATTGATAATTGTAGTTCCCTCGGTATCAAATAACAAATGAAGGTAAAGGCCAAATGGAAGTACAATAATATAAATGGCCCTTAAAAAATCCCAAATGTGCTTTCTCTTCCAAAAATTACTTATACTCATATATCTTTGTTCCGAGCTTAAAGTTAAACGTTGTCAAACAATTATTTATAATTTATCGTTGAATGAAGAAAATAATCTACACAGAAGACCAAATTGCCCATGTGGCCGAGCAACTAATTCAAGAAGTACCATCAAGGATTTTATGTTTCCACGGTGAAATGGGCGCGGGCAAAACAACTTTAATCAAGGCTATTGTAAAACAGTTAGGAGCAGTGGACGAAGCCAACAGTCCCACTTTTGGTATAGTAAACGAGTACCAGGACCAAAATGAAGCGGTTTTGGCCTATCATTTTGACTTTTATCGATTGAATGATGAGAATGAGGCTTACGATTTAGGCATTGAAGATTATTTTAATTCTAATGCATGGTTATTTATGGAATGGCCCGAAAAAATTGAATCCATACTGCCGGCAGAAAGGGTAGATATCTACATTGAAGTGCTTAATCCCAATACGCGTAAACTTTCCTTTGACAACTAATTCAAAGCGCGAACTAACGAATTACTCCAATTGTTTATTGTACACTTTTCGATGAAGGGTAAAATCTTCGATAAAATGTATGTTTTACACGTTAAAAAGCACTTTTTTATCGATGAAATACACATTGATATACATATTTTTCTTACATTAGCCGTATAATTGTCCGATTTCTAACTAAAAACCTCGATGAAAATGAAAAAATTAATGTTTGGCCTTTTGGCATGTTTTGCACTGATGGCTGTTTCTTGTGAACCCAATTCAACTGCAGAAGAAGATCAATTATATGATAACGAAACCATTGACAGGACAAAAATAAAAGTTCCAGCTAATGGAATTGACAGAACTAAAATAAAAGTTCCAGCAAACGGATAAATCGTGCATTTAATCGAATTAAGAGGGTTTCTACATACTAGAAACTCTTTTTTTTTGTTATAAATTCACCAATTACCTACTTACTGAAGATGTTGAAAAAAAACAAAAAACTTGGTGATAATTCTCAAAAGAGAAAATCTAGAAGTATACTTATTGGGAGTATTGTCGCAGTTTTTATTGCGATAACTCCTTATATATTTTACACTTATAAATCATTCCCTTCTGGCAATACACTGGACCTTTACTTTTTCGTTTATGAAAGTAAATATCAAGAGAGCATAACAACGGTTATGTGGCTCTTTATGGCTAAATTCATTCCTTTAATTCTATTAGTTTTTTGGTTCTTTACTTGCAAACATTGGTGGTATCATGTTATACTAATTCCAATAGCGATGTTTGCTTTTCAAATTGTATCGCTTTTATACGAAGATAGATATCTAGATGAGGTGGAGATTTATTGGTTACTCCCAATTATGATGATCACTATTCCTTTTGTATATTTCATTAGGGTTAAATTATTTGATAAACATGTGCTTGGTATTGACCTTGAGGCAATGGAAAAAGAATTAAATAATTATAGGAAAAATGAAAAGACCAGTAATCATAATGAAGAAGAAAATGAAGAAGAAAAGGAAATAGATCAGGAACCTTTTTATAAATATCAATCCTTTTCAGAGTCTCTAAACTCTTCACTTTCTACTGACAATATTGAAAGGCAATTCAGAAACTTCCAGAATGTTCTTAAAGGTTGGCTACATTTAAAATTTTAATGTTATTCTAATAACTTTTAGCTCGACCCAACTTCAAAGTTAGGATTTCATTTTAAAATTGTAATTTTACTTTTAATCGTAGTTTGTTCGATTAGAAGTCATTTATATGAAGCAACCAACCTCACCCT
>RCNE010000918.1_pt1 | contig 15981 bp, 16 predicted proteins | sample 2041361 | NCBI WGS metagenome assembly RCNE01 (sample SAMN09708229, study PRJNA481090) | Marine sediment metagenome, whole genome shotgun sequencing project.
TGACCGAGGGGCCAGGTGGTACCACAGGGCCTTCTGATTATCGTCGTATTTTACGAACAACTGTTCGTTAATTGAGCATACCGAGAATGTTTCCGCCGACTTTCTCCAGCCGATAATTGGATTCAGCGTTTAATCCGTCCATCTGAGCAGCCCTGGTATATGTATTGACCACATTGAACATTTCCGCAGCTTCTACATTTAAGCTACTTACAGTAATGCTAAGAATATCGTTCTTTTGAAGCACTGGCTCTAAGTTTCCAACAGATTCTGTAAATTCAGCATCCCCCAAATCGTTGAAATACGTAGCTTTTTCAAGATTTTTACAGGAAATAAAGTGTACGGCTATTAAAAAAATAGCCATGTACTTGATTATGGGAGTTAAAACGATATGGCTATGAATACCTATTTGCCTAGTTGTGTTTCTCATAAAAGTCGTGTTGTAATTCTCTTGATAATTAAAAAGCCAAAGTTATAGGTATTGAAACGCAAAACAAATATAATTATACCGATTGTGCATTTTGACTATTTCAGGTAGTAATGTCAGTTCGCGTAAAGTCTTGAAAGGGAGGTTGTATCGAGAACCTTGGGAACACGTGAGCTTCTCAAACCTAATTTTCTCGTACCTCGTAAATTCACTCGAAGTGACAACGTTTGTTTTGTTCTCACCTTGTCAGTTCAAGTGAAACCCTGCAAGTGGTTTTGTATCGAGAACCCAATCGAAGTGACATCGCATGCAGTACCAACTAAAAACCAATAGAATATCTACCCAATCCTATTTTTTCAGGTATTTTTGTAGGAATGGAAAGCGTCCTTAGTACATACTTACCCGAACGTGCCGTTGCGCCATGCATGGATCTCATTAAAGTGAATGAGGTGCATTTGAAAATAGTGAACGAAAGGGTAACGCGGCATGGAGATTATAGGAGGCTTACCAATGGCAAGCATCAGATTACCGTAAATGCCACGCTGAATAAGTATCGATTTTTGATTACACTGGTGCATGAAATTGCCCATTTGGTCGCATTTGAAAAATACGGTAGGCAGATTAAGCCCCACGGATTGGAGTGGAAGCATACCTTTCAATATATGATGCTTCCTTTTATACGCCCAGAGATATTTCCTTCTGGGATACTTCCGCTATTGGCACGGCATTTTAGAAATCCGAAAGCGAGCAGCAGTACGGATGCGCATTTATCCATCGCCCTAAAAAAGTTTGACGAACAACAATCAGATAAATCCTACGTTTTTGAATTGCCGGTAGGGAGTGTTTTTCGAATATATAATGGAAAGCTTTTTAGGAAAGGCAATAGACGAACAAAAAGATACGAGTGTGTTGAGGTGAGTTCAGGGAAAGTATATCTTTTTCAACCCAATGCCGAAGTAGAACTTATAACTAGTTAAGATGAATAAAAATTATTATGCCGTATTAATGGCTGGTGGAGTCGGCTCTAGATTTTGGCCCGTAAGCACCTCCGAGAATCCAAAACAGTTCCACGATATGTTAGGTACGGGAACGACCTTGATACAAAAAACATTCCAACGTTTAAATAAATTTGTTCCCACCGAGAATATTCTCATTCTTACAAACGAACGGTATAACGATTTGGTGCTGGAACAATTGCCCATGGTAAAACAAGACCAAGTGGTTTTGGAGCCTGCCATGCGGAATACGGCCCCTTGTATACTATACGCAGCCTTAAAGATTCAGAAAATGAATCCGGATGGGGTAATGATTGTGGCGCCTAGCGACCACTGGATAGAGGATGAAGTGGCGTTTGCAAAAGATGTTACCGCCTGTTTTGAAAAATGCGAGCACGAAGAGGTGTTGTGTACCTTAGGGATTAAACCAAGCTTTCCCAACACTGGTTTTGGGTATATCGAATTTGATAAAACCGATGCGGCTCAACTCAAAACCGTAAACCAGTTTCGCGAAAAGCCCGACTATGAAACGGCGAAGGAATTCTTAGCGCAAGGCAATTTTTTATGGAACGCCGGGATTTTTATGTGGAGTGTAAAAACGATTGTGGGTGCGTTTAAAGCATACCAGCCCAAGCAATATAAACTCTTTGCCGCAGGTATGGAGGCCTACAATACGGCGGAAGAAAGTGCATTTATTGCTGAAAATTATCCGAAAGCCGAAAATATTTCTATTGATTATGCAATTTTGGAACAGTCCAAGGCCATCTACGTTTTGGCAGCTACCTTTGACTGGAATGATTTGGGCACCTGGGGTTCTTTATTCGATAAACTGGATAAGGATACCGATGGAAACGCAGTAGTAAACGCGCAAGTATTGGCCGAGGATGCTTCTGGAAATATGATCCGTTCTCCCAAAGATAAGATTGTGGTTGTAGACGGTTTACAGGATTATATTATTGTAGATAAAAAAGATGTACTTTTAATATATCCCAAGGCTAAGGAGCAGGATATTAAAAAAGTACTGAATAAAGTAAAAGATAAATTCGGCGATAAGTACGCATAAGTATGCAAGATAAATCAGGTCAGGATAATAGCACTCCCACAGATAGTACCATCGAGAGTGGGGAGGATGTAAAGAAAGATTTACAGGGATTGTTGGGGAGTACTAAAAAGTTCTTATGGGAACTTTTGGATATTCGTACCAATACAGATCAGCAAGCAACCAAAGAAGCGATTATAGCGGATATTCCTTTTAAAGGGCATACCTCTTGGATTCTTATCTGCTCTATATTTATCGCCTCCATAGGATTAAACGCTAACTCTACAGCCGTGGTTATCGGAGCCATGCTTATTTCTCCGCTCATGGGTCCAATTTTGGGTATTGGCATGTCTATTGGTATCAATGATATAGACACGCTTAAAAGGTCCTTAAAGAATTTTGGGGTGATGGTGGTTTTGAGTGTTCTGACCGCTTTTCTGTTTTTTAAATTTTTTCCGTTACGAGATGAATCCTCGGAGTTACTAGCCAGAACAGCACCGGATATTAGAGATGTCTTAATTGCTTTTTTTGGTGGTTTGGCCTTGGTCATCGCTAGGGCAAAGAAGGGAACCATTGCTAGTGTTATTTTTGGGGTTGCTATTGCCACCGCATTAATGCCGCCATTGTGTACCGTTGGATTTGGCTTAGCGATAGGCAATTGGGATTATGCTGCGGGTGCCATGTACCTGTTTACCATTAATACCATTTTTATTGCCTTGGCTACCTTCTTGGTCATTAAATTACTGCGCTTTCCCATGGTGCGCTATGTGAATTCGCAACGGCGTAGGTTTATAGCACGAATGGCATCTCTAGTCGCTATCCTTGTAATGGTACCTGCTGGATTTACCTTTTATAATGTGTTTCAACAATCCCTATTCCGTAAGGATGCAACCCGTTTTGTTAAGGAGAAAATTGCCCCGTATCAATTCTCAGGGGAAGGTCGATTTTTAGATAATCTAACGGATATTGAATTTAATGAAGGGAAGAACTCCCTAGTAGAAGTTGTGTTTATGGGTAATGAGACCATACCGGATAATATTATTTCGACGTGGAAGACTCAGATGACCGAGTATCCTAAACTAAATGGAACTACACTGAATGTGGTGCAAGGGTCTAAAAATGAAGCGGGCGATCAACTTAAATATGTTAATGAACTGTACGAGTCACAGAAGAACCAATTGTCTAGTAAGGATGAAAAAATCTCTTTTTTAGAATCGGAACTCATGCGATTGAACAAGGGAACAGCAGGACAGATTCCTTTTCCGGAAATAAGTTTAGAGGCCAAGACGAATTATGAGAATTTAGATAGACTGGCGTATTCCTACATGATTTCCACCGATTTTGCTAAAACGGATACCATTCCCGTGTTTGAGGTGACTTGGAAAAAGGAAGCAAAACGCTTTCAGACGGAGAAGGATATAAAAAAATTGCACGAGTGGTTGAAGCTCCGATTGCAAAACAAAAACCTTCAGATCAAAGAAGTTAGTTTAGATTGATAGACCTTGGATAAGAATAGCGTGTAATTGGCAGCACCAGATTCGTAGTAACCCTCTAGTTCCGCTCCTCAATATACATTTGCCGTACTTTTTTGAAAAGATCCGAAGAATACACAAAATCGGTAACTGCTTCGTTATCGGTTTTGAAGATTTCGTTCTTAGTGCCTTCCCATTCCTTGAGTCCGTCTTTTAGAAATAGAATTTTCTCTCCAATTTGCATTACGGAGTTCATATCATGGGTATTTATAACCGTGGTAATATCGTATTCCTCCGTAATTTCTTTGATGAGGTTATCTATCAATATAGCGGTTTTGGGATCTAGACCAGAGTTTGGCTCATCGCAAAATAGGTATTTAGGATTCATAACAATGGCGCGTGCAATAGCAACTCTTTTTTGCATCCCCCCAGATATTTCAGAAGGAAATTTATGGTGTGCATCAATTAGGTTTACCCTTTTAAGAACGGCATCTACCCTATCTGTCATTTCCGATTTAGGTTGCTTGGTGAACATTTCTAACGGAAACATAACATTGCCGGCGACCGTCATACTATCAAAAAGCGCACTGCCTTGAAAAACCATACCCATCTCTTGCCGCAGGTTTCTTTTTTCCTTATCAGGAAGGGAAGCATAGCTATTTCCGTCATACACGATATCTCCTTGTTCTGGATAAAATAAGCCTAACAGGCATTTTAAGAATACGGTTTTACCTGACCCACTTTGACCTATAATCAAATTGGTTTTTCCGTTCTCAAAAACCGTACTTATTCCTTTTAGCACATGGGCATCTCCAAATGATTTGTGTATGTCGTTTACTTCTATCATTAGCCTAGCAAAAGTTGTGTTAGCAGATAATTCAATATAATAATAACCACACTGGTCCATACAAAGGATGTGGTACTCGCTTTACCAACCTCCAGTGCGCCCCCTTTCATGTAAAATCCGTGATAGGAAGGAATGGTGGCAATAACGAAGGCGAAGATTAATGTTTTTATAAAAGCATAGGCGATATGAAACGGAACAAAATCCATCTGTAGTCCCTCAACAAAATTCGCACTGGTTAGAAATCCGCCAAAAACACCGGCAAACCATCCACCAAAAATACCTACATACATAGCTATGGCTATGGCAAATGGATAAAAGAGCATGGCTACTATTTTTGGAAATACGAGGTAGTTCAAGGAATTCACCCCCATAACCTCTAAGGCATCTATCTGTTCGGTAACGCGCATGGTACCTATACTGGATGTGATGTAAGAACCTACTTTCCCTGCCATGATCACCGACACAAAAGTGGGTGCAAATTCTAAAATAATGGACTGTCGTGTAGCAAAGCCAATGAGATTTTTAGGGATTAAAGGACTGGTAAGGTTTAGAGCCGTTTGTATGGCAACAACGGCACCAATAAAAAAAGAAATGAAAATAATAATACCAAGAGACCCGTAGATGAGTTCGTCTATTTCTTTTAAAATAAGAGATTTCATGATACGCCATTTGGTGGGTTTTTTAAAAACTTCCCGGACCATAATGGCATAGCTTCCAATAGACGCTAAATAGTTCATGCGTTTTAAATAGGTTTCTGAATGTAAAAGTAACAATAAAGGGCTTGATTTGACCTTGATTTCATCTTTTAAGGGAGATTTTATTTACTTTTACCTTATAAATATATAGGTATGGATTTTAGTCGTGGTTTCGTTTTTCGTTTCATTTTTATTAGTCTCTTTTCAGTCTTCACCCTAACCGGGCAAAAGAAGTCGAAGGTAGAAGATGATACTCATTTGAGAGCCAAGCCTAAGTTGGTGGTTGGTATAGTGGTGGATCAGATGCGTTATGATTACATAACACGCTTTTACAATCAGTACGGAGAAGGGGGATTTAAGCGGATGATTACCGAAGGCTTCAACTGTAAGAACAACCATTTTAATTATGCGCCAACAAGTACCGGTCCAGGGCATACATCGGTTTACACAGGAACTACGCCTGCAACCCATGGTGTTATTGGTAATAATTGGTATGACAAAGAAAATGATGAGACGGTATATTGTGCGGGTGACGATAGTTACGCTTCGGTAGGTACTAAAAGTGACGCCGGACAAATGTCGCCCCATCGCATGAGCGTTACGACGGTCTCGGACGAACTACGATTGCATACCCAGATGCGCGGAAAAACCATAGCCATAGCTATAAAGGACAGAGGTGCGGTGCTACCGGGAGGACATACTGCAAATGCAGCGTATTGGTTTCATGGTGCGGATGAAGGGAAATGGATAAGCAGTACCTATTACATGGATAAACTGCCTACCTGGGTAAGTGATTTTAACTCCTCTGGTGCGGTGCAGTCCTATAAAAGAGCCTGGACAACCCTAAAAGATATAAGCACGTATACCGAAAGTGGCGCTGATAATAATACGTATGAAGGATTGTTTAACGGTGAAACTTCGCCTACTTTTCCGCATAATACAACTGGTCTTTTGGATAAAACAAAGGATTTTGGCTTGATTTCAGGCACCCCTTATGGTAATAGCCTCACCACGGATTTTGCATTAGAAGCACTGGAGAAAGAGGGCTTGGGTACCGATGGCGATACGGATTTTTTAGCCATTAGCTTTTCGAGTACCGACTACGTAGGGCATAAATATGGAGTGAATTCAAAGGAAATACAAGACACCTATTTGCGATTAGATGCCGATTTGGAACGATTACTTACCGCTTTGGATAAAAAAGTGGGTGAAGGCGAGTATACTGTATTTTTGACTGCCGACCATGGAGCAGTGGAGGTGCCGGCATATCTTAAGGACATGAAAATACCTGCTGGGTATGTAGATTATAATACCATAAAGACTGAATTCTCTGACTTTTTGAAATATAAGTACGGTACCGAGGACATCATTAAGAATTTTTCCAACCTACAAATTTTCTTAGACCATAAGATTATTAAAAACTTGGATTTAGATCTAAAGCGGGTGCAAGAGGATATAGCAAAGGAATATCTAGGTTTTGACTTTATAGATCGCGTATACACAGGGGACCAAATGTGGCAGAATGAGTATACTAGCGGAATTCCCTACATACTCCAAAACGGATACAACCAAAAACGTTCTGGCGATGTGCTTTTGGTGCTGAAGCCAGGATTTATAAGCTATGGTAAAACAGGTTCTACGCATGGATCTCCCCAAATTTATGACACCCATGCACCGCTACTTTTCTTTGGAAAAGGGATAAAAAAAGGAAGTACGGTAGAACGCACCGAAATTCCGGATATAGCGCCCACCATATCTGCACTATTGGGTATTTCATTTCCTAGCGGAAGCACAGGAAAACCTATTTCAGTTGTGCTGCAGTAACTAGCGCTATGAACAAACATCCAATAGGTATTTTTGATTCGGGGGTAGGAGGAACGTCTATCTGGAAAGAGATTCAGGAACTGCTGCCCTATGAGCATTGTATTTATTTAGCAGACAGTAAGCATGCGCCCTATGGAGAAAAATCTGCAGATGAGATTCTTCAGCTCGCAATAAAAAATACAGAACACCTACTGGACAAGGGCTGCAAATTGATTGTAGTGGCCTGCAATACAGCTACAACAAACGCTATTGAGTACCTGCGAAATAACTACCCTGTCCCTTTTATCGGTATTGAGCCTGCTATAAAGCCTGCAGCGCTCAACTCTAGGTCTAAAACCGTAGGGGTTTTAGCTACCAAAGGCACATTGACGAGTAGTTTATTTCATAGCACGATACAAAATCATGCGAGCAACATCACGATTATTGAACAACAAGGGAAGGGTTTGGTAGAACTGATTGAAAGCGGTAAGTTGAATGCTGATGAAACTAGGATGCTTTTGAAAACATACGTGCAGCCCATGCTAGATAAGGGGATTGACTATTTGGTGCTTGGCTGTACCCATTACCCATACTTGATTCCGCTATTGAACGAAATGCTCCCAGAAGATGTTAAGATAATTGATTCGGGCGAGGCCGTAGCACGCCAGACCAAAGCTATTTTACAGAAGAATAGGCTTTTAAATACAGCGAGTACGATAGGGAAACAGCAATTCTTTACCAATACAGACGCCGAACTATTGGAGCGTTTTGTGTTGTCCGTTCCAGCAGAAAAAGAAGTGCGATTTCTGGATTTTTAAATATCGTCAACTCTAGAATAGGTTAAATAGGTGAAAGCATGCTTATGTTTTTCATCCTGGGGGTGATGCTCTTCTTTTGTAAGTTTCCAACAAGCTACATCTATGTCAGGAAAGAAGGTATCTGCTTCCACACTAGTATGCACGCGTGTTAACTCAATGATGTTTGCAAAAGCCTCCCCTTGTTTGTAGATTTCTCCACCACCAATAATAAAGGCATCCTCTTCGGATACTTGCTTTAAAGCATCCTCCAAAGAATGCACAATGATACAATTCTCATAAGGCACACTATACGTGGTGTCTCTTGTAATGATGATATGGGTGCGTTTGGGCAAGGGTTTTGGAAAACTTTCAAAGGTCTTGCGACCCATAATGATTTTGTGTCCAATAGTTAGCCTTTTAAAACGCTTAAAATCATCTGGTAAATGCCATAAGAGGTCATTGTCCTTTCCTAAGGCATTGTTTTCTGCCGCAGCAGCTATCATTGTAATGGTGCTCACTAAAATTTATTTTTATAGTACAAGAAATAGAATGGCAAAAAGGATGCCACCAATATGATACTATTTCTATCTTTAGGCTAAAGATACGTCAATTATGATTTTTAAAGCACGTATTGGTTTGGTGTAGTTTGAACGGAATCTAGGATAAACGATACATGGAAAAAATAAGAAAAGAATTTCCGGTTATACGAAAGGGTATTTATGCAAACACGGCAGTATATGGCCCTATGTACGATTCGCTGCTGGATTGGCGGCAGGAGCATGATTTAGACGTTCTGTTGCATGGCAGCGCCATGCGAGAAAGATCATTAAAAATTCTCTTCAATACGCGAAGTACAGTTGGGGAATTCTTTAATTGTAAACGAGAAAATGTGGCTTTGGTTCCTAATTTTTCAACGGCACTCAATCTCTTGTTAGAAGGCTTGCAACCAAAAACTAAAGTGTTATTGTTGGAAAATGACTATCCCTCGGTAAACTGGTCTTTTGAAAATAGGGATTTTGATATTTCTTATGTCCAAATGGATGCAGATATAGAGGAGCGTATCCAAGAAACGATTCGTGCGAATACTATTGAGGTGTTGGCTTTGAGCATGGTGCAATGGTTGGATGGTTTCTTGATGGATACTGATTTTTTCAAAGAACTAAAAAAGTCCCATCCCAATTTAATCATTATTGTAGATGGGACCCAGTTTTGTGGTACCCGAACCTTCGATTTTGACAATTCTGGTATAGATGTATTGGGTGCCAGCGCTTATAAATGGCTGTTGGCAGGATACGGAAATGGTTTTATGTTGTTTTCCGATGCAGTTCAAGAGCGCTTCTCAGTGCGGAGTATCGGATTCAATGCTGCTAATGGTGATTTGAGTAAGAAAGGTAGTATCCGATTTGCTAAAAAGATGGAGCCGGGCCATTTATCCTGCCTTAATTTTGGGAGCTTAAAATTTTCCTTAGATTTTATGTCCAACATAGGAATGGATAAAATTAGCGCACATAATAAATCACTGTCCATAAAAGCAAAGCAGGAGTTTGCAGCATTAGGACTTTTGGAACAGGGTATCCTAAAGCGAGAAGCGCATAGTACCATTTTTAATATAAAGGGGGATGCAGCCCTTTTTAAGAAGTTGTTGGAGAATGATGTGCTTTGTGCGCAACGAGGAAACGGCATCCGCTTGAGTTTTCATTTTTATAACACACAGGATGAGATAGATGAAATTGTAAGAATAGTAAAAACAGTACGGTAGAATTTACCGACTTATTATTTTTTAAAGCGCTAATTTTCAGACAATTGTTAATTGTTGCCAAATTATTATCAAATTCATAAAACTGATATGAATCATTGTAAATGAGCATCTTAATATAGTAGTTTTGCCGTATATTTTAAAAAATACATATCATGGCAATTACAAAACAATTTTTAAAAACTAAGCCCGTCTGTAAGGTAACATTTACTGTGCCAGCAGAAGAGGCAAAAAAAGTAGCTGTAGTAGGCGATTTCAATAACTGGAACCCTAAAGGTAGCACCTTAAAGAAATTAAAGAATGGAACGTTTAAAGGGACGTTTGATCTTCCAAAAGAAAACAGCTACGAGTTTAAGTATATCGTAGATGGTGCATTCGTAAACGATGCAGAAGCTGATCGTTATCAGTGGAACGACTATGCAGGTTCTGAGAACGCTGTTCTAGAATTGTAGTCTAGTTATAACTAGTTAAAAAAGAGGCACGGGAAATTCCTGTGCCTCTTTTGTTTTATAACCACCATAGAGGATTTATTGCGTTACAGAAACACCTTTCCAAAAGGCGACTCGGCCTTTAATACCTTTTGCCAATTCGCTTACTTCTGGGTAATACCACGCTGCATCGGGGTTTTGTTTGCCATCAACTTCTAAGGTGTAGTAGGAGGCCATTCCTTTCCATGGACACGACGTATGGGTGTCACTTGTTTTAAAATATTCTTTTTTGATACTTTCTGCAGGAAAATAATGATTGTTTTCTACGATCAAAGTTTCATTGCTTTCTGCGATTACGGTATTGTTCCAAACTGCCTTCATAGTTCTTTTTTTAAACTGATTTTGTAAAGAGATAATTCTTGTAATAATTCTTTGTGTCACTAAAGGTTTCCAACACCTTCAACCCAGACTTTTCCGCAAGCCAATGCACCGTTTTATCGTCGTATTTTTGCGAAATTTCAGTATGTATGGTTTCCCATGCGTCAAAAGTAACATCCAGATTTAGCTTTTCTATACGTACTTCTTGTGGCGATTGTGCTACCAAATAACTTTTTGCTGTGCCACTTTCTGGATCGTACACTTCCCAATGCATAAAACTATCCATATCAAAATCAGCTTCTAGTTCTCGATTAATGCGTACCAATAGGTTTTTATTGAACCTTGCTGTAATTCCCGTAGCATCATTATAAGCATCCAATAGGATTTGGGGATGCTTTTTCTGGTCAAAACCTATGAACAGTAAGTCATTAGGTTGCATGTATTCCTGTATTTGCGAGAGAAATTCAATCGCTTGGTCATGTAAAAGATTTCCAATATTGGAGCCAAGGAAGAGAATGACTTTTCGCTCATCCGTAGCGAAATTGAGTTTTTTTAGCGTTTCAAAATACGTGCCTTGCATCGGTTCCGTAGCTAATTCTGGAATTTCATCTTTTAGATTGGCTTGTAGGGAATCTAACGCATTCTGACTAATATCGATAGGGCGAAAGGTGAAATCGAGTTTTTTGTCAGTAAAATGATGTAAAAGAATCTTCGTCTTTTTTCCATCGCCAGCTCCCATTTCTATTAAATGAAAAGGTTTTTCGTCATTAGAAAAATGTTGGGCAAGTTCTTCCTTGTACGTTTCCAAAATACTGAATTCCGTATTGGTGAGATAGTATTCTGGCATGTTCATAATGTCCTGAAAAAGGGCATCTCCTGCCTTATCATAGATGTATTTGGAGGATAGGAACTTCGGATATGACGTAAGGCCTTGGTATACCTCTTGTTTAAATTGCGTGTCTAATTTATGTGTTAATTTTTTATGCATGTAGTGTAAGTCGTAATTATTTGGCTAACCTTAACCCGGTAAATTGCCATCTTAAATTGGTTTGAAAAAAATTGCGGTAGGTAGGTCTTGCATGTTTACTAGATGTAGCTACCGAACTGCCGCGAAGAACTTTCTGGTTCACCATAAACTTACCGTTGTATTCGCCCAAGGCACCATCCGCTTTTTTGTAATTAGGGTAAGGTAGGTAGGCACTTTCCGTCCATTCCCATCGCTGGCCCCAGGCAAAAAGATGCTGCGCGGCTTCCCATTCAAATTCTGTAGGCAAGCGGTAGCCTTTCCATTGCGCATAGGCAAAAGCTTCAAAATAGGAGAGGTGTGTTACTGGGGTATCAGTGGTAAGTTTTTGCAAACCGCTATAGGTATAGTGGTGCCAGATTCCATCTATGTTATGCCAATACAAAGGAGCGGAAATAGCTTCCCTGTTTACCCAATCCCATCCTTCGGCATGCCAAAGGTCAAATTTTTGGTAACCACCTGCTTCTATAAAAGATAGATACTCGGCATTCGTTACCAGCGTATTGGAAATGGCATAGGAATGTAGATATACTTTATGTCTCCCCAATTCATTATCATAACAGAAATCGGTGGAATTATGCCCTATTTCGTAAATCCCTTCTTCGATGGTGACCCATTCTTGGGCAGGGGCAATCCTGTTATGTTCCTTGAAATTATTGGTGTATTTGGGAAGTAAGGGATTATTACCGAGGATGTACTTGATATCTGTTAATAATAATTCTTGATGTTGTTTCTCGTGATGAATCCCGATTTCTAAAATATCTAAAACTTCTTTTGAAGCTTCCTTTTCCAAGAAACCTTTTAGAGCTTCCGTCACATAGTGTCGGTATGCATATACCTTTTCCACAGAAGGCCTACTCATATTGCCACGGTCTGCCCTAACCACTCGTTTGCCAACAGTTTCGTAGTAGCTGTTGAATACGAAGGAGAAATCGGCATCAAAAATGGTATAGCCTTTTGCGTAAGGTTTTAAGATAAACTCCTCAAAAAACCATGTCGTATGGCCCAAATGCCACTTGGGCGGACTTACATCTATACTGGGTTGAACAACGTAATCCTCAATCTCCAAAGGTTTGCAAATAGTCTCGGTGTGCTCACGGGTTTCTAGAAAGAAATCCAGCAGCGAATCGGTAAGAATCATGAAAGCAGTTTTGTTTTAAAGATACTACAATAGTATGGGGCTATAAACCCTTTAACGTTCTTTTAAGCCACATTATGAATAGGTGAACTAAACACAAACGGGTTTCCTTCGTTGGGTTTCCTTCGTTGGGTTTACTAAGTACGTTGATGTTAGAATTATGTAGCTCCATTATCTTTTTGACGATGGCAAGGCCAAGCAGAGCCCCCTCTTTTTGTTGGCCGGTTTTAGTTCGCTGATACCGTTCAAAAATCAAGGCCTGATTTCTTAGTTATAACTTATAGATTATTACGAGAGTAGGTTAAACGCAGAATGAATTATTTTTTAATCAGCCCTAAAACAGTGTGTAGCCAAAAATAACGGATACACTATCAAATTCTGAATCAGAAAAAAGTAAAGCTCTATTTGATATCGTTAAAAGTCTTAGTTCTAAGCTAAATTTATCGAGATATTTGTACCCTATACCACCTGATAAGCTTCCTAATGTTCCAAATTCTCCAGCGATAAGAACCGTTTCGTCTCCTCTTGATATTTCAAATTCGTTGTTTAATGTAAAATCAAAAATATAGGTAGCATTTATAAATAATTTGGAATTTTCACTTAGGAACATGTAATACCTAAAACCAAATGGGACTTCTATGGAAGAGTAATTAATTTTAGAATTTACTATACCTCCAGAAATATTATTATTTTCAAAAGAATTTTCGCCTTCATAATTTTGATAGGCCACTTCTGCGATAATGCTCCATTTATTTTTATTGAATGGAAGAATGACCTCCGTTTCTATGCCAAAACCAAAACCTAATTTACTGTCCATGGTTAAATTAACAGATTCAAAAGTGCGCACGGGGGTTGTGGATGATGAATAATTTAGCCTTGGTCTTAAATTAAGATTAAAGTTTATTTTTTCTTTAGTCACAGTAAAATCCGAGAATTCACTGTCTACACAATTATTGACTTGCTTAAAGATTTTGGTTAAATCTGTTTTATTATAGTCTACCTCTTGAATCTTAGTGAAGTTAAATTTGTCACACCTTAATTTTTCTAATAGCTGACTTCTAAATTCATTATTTTCCCGAAGCTTATTTCTATACATCAAATAGCGTTTGTAAACTAATTGTTCTGTTGAAGAATTTGGAGTGCTAAAGAAAAATAATTCTTTGTTGTCGTTTATATAAGAATACAAACTAGACTCACCATGGATAAGTGATTTAAGGAAAACAGTCTTATTTTCATAATTAGGTGCCCTGTTCGAATCTAAGGTATTGATGGTTTGGCTAGACTGGTCAATATTGACTGTACTTCTTATAAATTTAGACGTGTTATAAACTCCAAATTCCTTAACTTTTTGAATTGGTAAATCCTGAACGGCACTATCTGTATTAGTTTTATAAAGGACTCTAGAAGGATTCGTCCTCTTGTCACTATTCTTTATAAGGACTTCAAATCGATTATTGTTGTTGTCTACATAATAACCATTTTCAAAATTGACCTGCGCAAAGGAAATAACGCTGCAAAATAAAATGGTCAGAGCGCTTAGTAGGTTTTTTAGCATGTGGATTGTCACTTAAATTAACGGTACGATGCTAAACGTTAAACACCATAATTTATTACTTAGACAGCTACTGCTCCCTTGATATGTGGATGTGGATTGTAATCTACCAGTGTAAAATCTTCAAACTTGAAATCAAAAATATCAGTCACTTCTGGATTGATTATCATTTTTGGTAGGGGTCTGGGTTCTCGGCTCAATTGGAGCTCCACTTGCTCCATGTGATTATCATAAATGTGCGCATCGCCAAAGGTATGGATGAAATCTCCAGCTTTATAACCACATACTTGTGCCATCATCATAGTGAACAACGCATAAGAAGCGATGTTAAAAGGAACGCCCAAAAAGATGTCCGCGCTGCGCTGATACAATTGGCAGCTTAATTTACCATCAGCTACATAAAATTGAAAAAATGCATGACAAGGAGGTAATGCCGCTTTGTTGTTTGCTACATTTTCCGTAAAAGATTTAGAGGTATCCGGCAGTACACTAGGATTCCAAGCGGAGACTAACATTCTCCTGCTATTCGGATTGGTTTTTAAAGAATGCACTACCTCTTTTATTTGATCTATCTCATCGTCGTTCCAATTACGCCATTGTTTTCCATAAACGGGGCCTAAATCGCCATTTTCGTCCGCCCAATCGTTCCAAATACGAACACCATTTTCTTTTAGGTATCCTATATTGGTGTCGCCTTTCAAAAACCAAAGCAATTCATAAACGATGGACTTTAAATGTAGTTTTTTAGTGGTCACCATTGGAAAACCTTTACTTAGGTCAAATCGCATTTGATATCCAAATACACTTTTGGTTCCCGTTCCCGTTCTGTCCCCTTTTTGGTTGCCTTCCGCTAACACATGCTTCAATAAGTCGTGGTACTGTTTCATCTATATACTAATTCGCTAACCGGTTATTTTAAATTGAATACCCATCCTAGGTGTTCATAAGTAAGAGTTGATTCTAAAAAGTGGAATCAAAACAAAAATAGGATTTAAGAAGAAGTAAAGTTGTCGAATCTCTAAGCGGTTATAAAAATTTATTAACGAAGGTGCCGAATTACTGTTTGCTGATTTTTTGATACCCTAAAATCTTGTTTTCACTTTTAATCGCAAGAAAGTATATACCAGATGCTAGTGAGTTGATATTTAAGGTAACAATGCGAGTATTGGTATGCGATTCTTTTTTTATTAATTGTCCTGTAGCATTAACCATGGTAAGTTCAACCTTGGAGATTAAGCCTCCTAAATCTATTTCTATGGTACTTGAAGTTGGGTTGGGATACGCTTTGATTATAATCTCATTGGAAAATGGCCTCAGGACTTTTGAAGTATAGCCCATTCCAGGTTGTTCACATGAAATTATAAATTCTTTAATATCTTCAACACCGTCGTTGTTAGCATCTAGAAACCAAAGAGTTTCAGGATTTATCTCTGCATCCAAATCATCACAGTCTGTTGTTGGTAGTATAGTATTGGTATAACTTGTTCCCGGACTATTGCAGCTTTCTATGGTCGGTAAAACAGCAAAACCATCGCCATCAGCATCCAAGTACCAAGTGGAGACTTCAAAAACGTTGGCATTGGTATCGTCGCAATCGGTGGTCGGCAGTGTGGTGTTTGTATATCCTGTTCCC
>RCNE010001079.1_pt1 | contig 15977 bp, 11 predicted proteins | sample 2041361 | NCBI WGS metagenome assembly RCNE01 (sample SAMN09708229, study PRJNA481090) | Marine sediment metagenome, whole genome shotgun sequencing project.
TCTAGATTGGTAGGAGTACGGCAATTATCTGTTCTTAAAGCAGAGCTGGGTAATCTTAATAAGGTCAAGCGCATTGTAAAAGTGAAAGGCATGGTGAATGCTATCGCGGAATTTACGGACCACCCCAAAGTAATTAATGGTTATTCCGACTTGATGGTAGAGGTTTTTGGTGACCGGGGTAAACATGCAAGGGCTGCTGTTGGCATGGGATCACTTCCTAGTAATATTGCAGTTGAAATAGAAATGGTTGTAGAGGTTTTTGAGGACTAAATTCATGTAGATGAAAAAAGTAAGTTTAGTTGTTTCTTTATTCTTGGCCACATTTATAGTTCATGGCCAAGAAGTTAAATACCAATAGGCGGAAAATATTGGGTATTATGATCAAGAAACCCAAAATTCGGATGATTACATTAAAGAACGATGTAAGTTAGATTGGTATTATCCCAAAGATACCGTCAATGTACCAACGGTTGTGTGGTTTTATGGCGGCGGCCTTGAGTTTGGGTCAAAGCTTATTCCAGAGGGCCTAAAGGAAAAAGGAATTATTGTAGTTGCGGCTAACTACAGGTTACACCCAAAGGTTAAGAACTCGGTTTAATTAGAAGATGCAGCGGCAGCGGTTGCATGGACAGTTAAGAATATTGCGGATTATAATGGAAATCCGAGTAAGGTTTATGTAACGGGGCATTCTGCAGGAGGTTATTTGGCAAGTATGGTCACCATGGATAAGAGTTATTTAGAAAAACATGGAATTGACGCTGATAGTCTTGCTGGTTCAATTCCTTTCAGTAGGCAACTATTACCCATATTACAATGCGTAAAGAGCGCGTCATTGATGGGAAACAACCTATTATAGATGAATATGCACCCTTATTTCATGTTCGGAAAAATTCGCCGCCAATGCTATTGATAACAGGCAATCGTGAGTTGGAACTTCTAGGGCGATATGAAGAAACGCCTATTTCCATAGGATGATGAAAATTGTATAATATCCGGACATTGAACTTATGGAGTTGGATGGGTACGGTCATAATATGGTATATCCGACCGTACCACTTCTTTTTAATTGTAGTGCATTTTACGAATCCAACGTTCAAATAAAATGATGGGATAAATGTATAGCTGCCGCTACAAATTAGGAATATTATAGTACATTTAATCACATTTGGATAAAAGACAGACTTATTATGACAGACTTATTATTAACATTTCAGTTTTTGAATACTTTAAGCTCTGTGAGTGGAATTACTTTAAATGCTTCCCTGAACCAGTATAAAAAATAAATTTATGAAAAATCATTTATTAACGACCTCCGGTTTTGGTCTAACGTTGCTCCTTTTCCATTTGAACGTTATGGCCCAAGATTTTAATATCCATAACCCTATTAGTCTGCCTGAAAAAAGCCAGCAAGCGGAGGTGACCCAACGCATTGGTTATACTGATATCACCATTGCTTATCACAGCCCGGGTGTTAAAGGCAGGGAAATCTGGGGAGAAATGGTCCCTTATGGCAAGGTATGGCGGGCTGGGGCCAACGAGAATACGATTATTACCTTAACCCATGAGGTGGAGATTGAGGGACAGAAACTGAGTGCCGGTAGTTATGGACTGCATCTGCTACCAGAAGCGGAGGAGTGGACCTTTATTTTTTCCAAAAACCATACTTCCTGGGGTAGCTATTTTTATGATGCCGAAGAGGATGCCTTACAGGTAACAGTCCCTGTGGTTACAACCAAAGAATCCAGAGAGTGGTTAAGTTATGACTTTGTAAAACGAGAGCGGGATGAGGCCTCAGTGGTATTGTACTGGGCGGATAAAAAAGCTACTTTGAATATTAGCATGAATATCAACGAAATAGCGCTGGATCATATAAGAAAGCAGCTCCGATCCGATGCCTATTGGGAATGGTATAGTTGGTGCCAGGCGGCGGATTACTGCGCGGAATACAAAATAAATACTGAAGAGGCCCTCATATGGATCGATTATTCCATAGCCCTAAAGGGAAATTTTTCAAACTGGGACGTGAAAGCAAAGCTTCTGCAGCAGCTGGGAGACGAAAATGGGGCCCAAGCCGCGATAAATAAGGCAATCGAAGTCGGGGACGTAGTTTATTTGGAGCGCTATGGCCGAAGGTTCCTGAATAAAAAGGAGTATGAACAGGCCGTGTTGATTTTTGAAAAAGCCATAAAGAAGGACAAGACCTATTGGCGGGCCCATTTTAACATGGGAAATGCCTTTGAAGGAATGGGGGAAACAAAAGAGGCTAAAAAAGCATTTCAAGCTGCCTTGAAATATGCTCCGGCAAATCAAAGACCTACGCTACGAAAAAGTCTGGAAGCTCTAGGAACGTCCTAAAAAGCCCAAAACGGCCAATTAAATCTTATATACCCTCCCCCAAAAAAGAATGCGGATATGGAAGAGAACAAATACAACAATAAAGAACGGTTATTCGGAGACTTGAGAGAGGGCATCCGCCCTGCTTACACACACGTGTTCAACTGTTATTTTCAGGAATTGAATAGTTACATTGCAGTCATCTGTGGCAATTCGGTATTGGCACAGGAAATCACCCAACAGACCTTCGTTAAATTCTGGGATAAAAGAGAAAAGCTAGCCATTAAGGACAATGTAAAAAGATACTTGTTTCGCATGGCCTACAACCTTTACAAAGACCTGCAAAAACAACAGAAAAAAAATCTAGCCCTCATCCGAGAACTACAATATACCGCCATAGTTGAACTTATAGAAAACGACCCCCAGGATACTGATAGGAAGTTATTCCTTTTGAATCAAGAAATAAATAAACTCCCTAAAAAACGCATGGCTGTTTTTATATTGGGTAAAAAGGAAGGACTAACCTATGCGGAAATTGCCCTACGCCTGAACATTTCGGTCAAAACCGTTGAAGGCCATATGACCAAAGCAATGGCCCATTTAAAGAACTCCCTAAATTAAGAATACACTTTCTGAGCTGGATTTAAAATGTGGTGTGGACCTCTTTTATTGTTTTTTTTAAAAAAAGTGTAGAAAAAAGCAAGGGGGGAACATTCTTTTTGGAGTCTACTCTATCGAACACCTTTTAGTAAATGAACCTGAGCGAAGTAAATACTATCATTTCTAAATTCATTGATAATGAAGCTACCCGATCCGAGAAGGCATTTCTAATGGAATGGATTAAGGAAGGGGACAACAAAGCCCATTTTAAAGATTTTGTTAATACGGATATTTGGATCAAGTATAATTTTGACACCGGTTTATTAGAAGAGCAACTTGCCTCGCTCTCGATCAGCGCCTCGCCAAAAACTAAAAAAACCCGAAAAACAATATTTGCCTATGCAAGCTGTAGTGCCCTGATACTGGCAATGGTATTGTTTTTTTATCTACAGAATAAGCCCTCTTATATACCCGTTTTAGATGTAAATACGATTTCCTTGGAAGTTAACGAAGGGGAGGGGGAGACCCGATACTATTCCTTGGAAGACCTTACTAATTTTGCCATAGACGATACGTCTATACAACTTCAGGAAAATGGTCTATTGAAGTATTCCGCATCCAAGGGCACTAATCAAGAATCTGCATCGGAAACACAGCATATTCTTCATGTCCCTTATGGTAAAACTTTTGAGGTCCATTTTACTGATGGGTCCAGCGTTCATTTAAATGCCGGCTCACGACTCTCGTACCCAAAAAATTTCGACGCACATGATGCACGGCAAGTTTCTCTGGTTGGGGAAGCTTACTTTAAAATAGCCAAATCCACTAAGCCTTTTTTGGTTCATACAGAAGACCTATCTACCAAGGTTTTAGGAACGGAATTTAACGTTTCTGCCTATGCCGATGACGCAACGAAAGAAATTGTCCTTGTAGAAGGTTCCGTAGAACTGCTTCAGGATACCCCAGAACATACTCCAGCTAATATTCTGATTCCCAATCAGAGAGCGACTAAAACCAATACCGAAAACACCTTGTTCATTGAAAATGTAGATGTGAAAAATCATATCGCCTGGATGGACGGAGTCCTTATTTTCAATAGTGACACCATAGCGGGGATTATTAAAAAACTCGAACGCAGATTCAATATCCGTATAGATAACACATATGAAAAACTCCAAGAACTACGTTTCAATGGACGTTTTCAGGATGAAAATCTAGACGAAATTCTTAAGACCATGAAAGCTCATACCGACTTTTCTTATGCATTGATCGGTAATGTTTTGATAATTGACAAACCTAAATAACTTACGCCTATGAAAATAAAAGCCATTGAATCAAAGGAATGCTAACAAAAAATATAACTTAAATGAAAAACCACGTATCAAATTTTAAAGCCAACTGTCTACTCAGAGTAGGTATTCTTTGTGTGGCCTTGCTATGCTTAAGTCCTGTAGAAGGGGCAACATGCGAACAGAACGAAATGGTCAGCGCAAATTTTGAAAATATTGAGCTGAAGAAAATATTCGAAAAAATAAGTGCGGATAATGGCTATAGTTTCTTCTATGAGGATTCTGAGATCAATGTAGATCAGAAGATGTCTATTACTGCCAACAATATCTGCTTGGATGATTTCTTACAGCTCCTTTTCGAGAAGGGAAAAATAGATCATAAGATTGTAGGAAATCAGATTGTAGTGGTCCCAGCAATGGCCAAGAAGGGACCGAAACCAATAAAGGCAACGACTTCTCCAATGAACACTTCTTTTCAAGCTAGCATATCGGGTACGGTAGTGGATGGTCAAGGTTTGCCATTACCAGGAGCGACTATTGTAGTGAAGGGAACAAAAGTGGGAACCACTACTGACTTCGACGGAAATTTTGAACTTGTCCTTCCTGCCGATGCAACTACCCTATTGGTATCCTACCTTGGTTACAAGTCCACGGAAATCGAAATAGGGTCGGAAATCAACTTTACAATTACTCTTGAGTCGGATTCCGCTCAATTGGATGAAGTAGTAGTAGTTGGATATGGTACACTGGCAAAAAAGAAACTAACCGGTTCCATAATTTCCATTAGTTCGGAGACCATTGTAGATGTCCCCGCTCTAAGCCCAGAGAGCGCCATTATTGGCCAAGTAGCAGGGGTACAAGTACAAGAAACATCTGGAGAGCCTGGTGCAAGCCCCAATATTCGGGTCCGGGGATCCGGTTCTATTTCTGCCGGAAACGACCCCTTGTTTGTAATCGATGGTATTCCTATTTCGAGGAACTTAACTTCTACCGCCGCTTCAGGGGGTGTTGCAAGAAGACGTAGCGCGTTTCAGCCGCCGCCGGTGAATCCACTCGCAACACTAAATCCTAATGATATTGAATCCATTCAGATCCTTAAAGATGCTTCAGCAGCAGCTATTTATGGTTCCCGAGGTGGAAATGGGGTGCTTCTAATCACCACAAAAAAAGGGTCTTCCGACGAAAACGGCCGGTTCTCTTTCGATTCCTTTTTTAGCTTGCAGGATGTTGCCAATAAAATAGATTTGATGACGGCTCCAGAGCTCATAGATTTCACTAGGGATGCCAGAAACAACAATTACCTTTCTTCCGTGCCCGGAGCTTCAATCGATGACCCCATTGGGCCTGGAGATCGTGGCAATGTTAACTATGAAATGCCGGAATCCTTTCTCAACTGGGATGGAACGGATACTGATTGGCAAGACGAAATTTTCAAAACGGGGGTAGTAAAGAGTTATAATTTTTCTTATGCATCTCCGGTAAAAAATAACACCAGCTTCTTTACCTCTGCAGGTTATTTTTCACAAACAGGGATTGTTGATAAGGCTAAATTCGAAAGGTACAACCTACTGTTAAATCTAAATTCGCAATTAACGGATAAGCTAAATCTAGATCTCAGAGTAGCACCAACGATAACGGAAAACCAACGAGTACCGGCATCGGCACCATATTTCGCAAGACCGCCGGGTGTCATTTATTCCGCTTTGGTACATTCGCCTACCGTGGCACCTTTTAATGCGGACGGAACAATTAATCAATTGAATAACCAATCGTATCTAGGAGGCGGCACCACCACAGCAAGTAATCCACTGGCCATAATAGAGGCCGTTGACGACAAGATATTCCAGTTTCAAACTAGGGCCTCCTTAGGGCTTTCGTACGAGATACTTCCAGAGCTTACTTTTAAAACCTTTGGTGGAACGTATATTAACCTATATAACCAAGATCTTTATAGAGGTAACTCACTCCTTTACCGGAATGCGACTGAGGGCGAATCCTATGCACAAGCTACTTCTTCGACCGAGGTTAATTGGGTATGGGAGAATACACTGAATTGGGAACGCGAATTCGGTGACCACTTTTTTAATGCGGTTCTCGGATATACGGCCCAAAAGGATAATATTACAGTGAAACAAGTATTGGCCGATAATTTCCCGGATGACCTGGTCACTACCATTAGTGGAGGACAAGTATTCGCAGGAAATTCTATCCAAGAGCAATGGACCTTGGCTTCCGCTCTTTTTAGGATGAACTATAGCTATAAGGACAAATATTTGTTTACAGGGACCATACGTTCCGATCGTTCCTCTAGATTTGGGGCGGACAATCAGACAGGATACTTCCCGTCATTTTCTACAGGTTGGCGTGTGAGCGAGGAAGACTTCCTGAAATCGGTAGATGCTATCTCCGAACTAAAGGTCAGGTTCAGTTGGGGTGAGACCGGAAACTTTGAAATTCCTAATTATGGGGCCATTGGTCTGCTTTCCCCTAATAATTATAACCTCGCGGGGAACGAGATAAACGGCTTGATACAATCTACTATTGCCAATCCGGAACTTACTTGGGAAAAATCACAGCAAACCAATATTGGTCTGGATTTAGGGCTTTTCAATAATAGAGTCTATTTATTGGCGGATTATTACACCACCAAAACATCTGATCTTCTATTAAACGTGAGTATCTCCTCGGTCTCTGGTTTCCAGACCACCTTGCAGAATCTTGGGGAAGTAGAGAATAAAGGTTTTGAAGTGGCGCTACGCACCAAGAACTTTGTTGGAGACTTTACCTGGGATACGGACATCAACTTCTCTACCAACAGCAATGAGGTGCTTTCCCTTAATGAAAACAACGAACCCATATTCTCTGCTGGAAGTGCCGGGGTACGGCATGTAACACGAGTAGGAGATCCCATAGGAAGTTACTTCGGTTATGTAGTAGACGGTATTTATCAAAGTCAGGCCGAAATAGATAACGCTCCTGTGGATACCCAAGCACCAGATGCCTCCCCCGGAGATTTCAGATTTAAGGATATCGATGGTGACGGGGAGATTACCCCTGATGACAGGACTGTGACCGGTAGCTATTTCCCTGATTTTACATGGGGTATAAACAACAGGTTTGGTTATAAGGGTTTAGATTTTAGCTTTTTGATCCAAGGTGTTGAGGGAAATGAAGTTCTAAACCTCACCTCGCGTCACATGAAAAATGGAGAGGCTAACTTCAATTCATACGCTATTTTCAATGAACGCTGGCGTTCAGCCTCCAATCCTGGCAACGGAAACGTACCTAGAGCCGATAGGCAGACCGGGAATCACGGAAATAATAACAGACCTTCTTCCTTTCAAGTAGAAGACGGTTCCTACGTACGTCTAAGAAACGTGGTGCTGGGCTACACCTTGCCTACCAAGAAAATATTTGGTAACAGTATCAACAGACTTCGGTTTTATGTTACAGGTACCAACTTGATCACTATCACCGATTACCTAGGATATAATCCGGAAGTAAGTAATATATCTACCAATAGTTTAACCCCCGGGGAAGATTATGGTGCTTATCCTTTGACAAGGTCCTTTACTTTGGGCCTTAATCTAACCTTTTAATTAAAAACTGTAGAAGATGAAAAAAATAATCATAGTACTACTGATCATATGCACTACATCAGCATGCAGTAAAGAATTCACGGAGCTCGCTCCGATATCCAATAGGAACGAGGCTGATTTTTTCAATACTGCCGACGATTTCGCTGCGTCGTTAAATGCCAGTTATGCCGGACTACAAGATCCAGGTGTTTACGGGAGAGCCTATTGGGCACTATTTGAAATGCGTTCCGACAATACGGACCAAGGTCCGGATGCTACAGGTTTGGCTCGCCAATATACCGAAATCAACGCGTTTACGGAAGACCCCCTAAACGAACAGATTGATGCTGCTTGGAGTGGATCCTATCGCGTCATCGCTAACTGTAATGTTATTTTAGAACGCATAGAAGCCACGGAAATAGAGGCAGAAACAAAAACTGATATCATTGGAGAAGCTATTTTTCTGAGATCGTTAATGTATTACCATCTGGCAGTAGCCTTTGGTAATATTCCGTTACAATTAACCCCATTTATTCCAGGGGACGAACTGGTCCAGGTAGATGCGACCACCGTGTACAATCAATTGGTGACAGATCTTACCATTGCCGAGGCCAATTTACCGATCACACAACCTGCTGCTGCTTTTGGCAAGGCCACTAAAGGGGCCGCAGCCACTCTTTTGGCTAAGGTACTGCTTACCCTAGGAAACAACTCGGAGGCGGAAACCGTTTTACGACGCATTGTGAGCACTTATAATTACGAACTGGCACCTAATTATACTGATTTGTGGGGCACTACCAATGAAAACAGCGTGGAATCTATTTTTGAAGTGCAGTTCATTAGCGGCGGTATTGGGCAAGGAAGTGCCTTTACCAATGATTTTTCCCCAAGTGGCGATTTGCAGACCGGACAGGGTTTCGGTAGAAATAGGCCCACAGGCGCCATGGAAAATGCGTATGAGGCTGGTGACCTACGTTTTGAACCCTCTATGGGTACCTCATTCGTTGGTAATGATGATGTGGAGACCATTCAGAATTACGTACGTAAATATCAGAGCGACCCACCAACGGAAAATGATTCGGACATTAATTTTGTGGTGTTCAGATATGCGGATGTCCTCTTAATGTTAGCCGAGGCTATTGGAGAGAGCCCAGAGAGTTATGGACTTATGAACGAGGTAAGAGCTAGAGCAGGGTTAACAGCAATCGATGCAAGCTCTCCAGGAAGCTTCTCCGATAAGCTCCTAGCGGAAAGGCAGGTAGAACTAGCCTTTGAAAATCATCGTTGGCCAGACTTGAGAAGGTTCGGTGCAGTGGTACAGAAACTTACGGAGGCGGAGTCGGACGTAATCGAAACCGGGAATATCAGAAATCTGTTCTTTATCCCACAACGGGAAATGGATATCAATAATAATTTCATACAAAACGATAATTAAAAACACAGAATCAAAAAGAATAAATCATGAAAAAAATATTCCTCATAATTTGTTTGTGTGCCGGTTTTGCCGTGTTAGCACAACAGCAGAAAAAAGTATTGAACATAATCGCTTTTGGGGCACACCCTGATGATTGTGATTCTAAATTTGGCGGTACAGCTACCCTTTTCGCCAAAATGGGCCATAACGTAAAATTCGTTGCCTTGACCAATGGAGATGCCGGACACCAGTCTCAAGGAGGGGGTGCACTCGGCAAGCGAAGACGTGCTGAAGCCAAAAAAGCGGGCGCTATATTCGGCGTCGAATATGATGTATTGGACAATCACGACGGAGAACTAATACCTAACTTACATATACGGCACCAAGTCATCAGAAAGATTAGGGAATGGGAGGCCGACGTCGTTTTAGGGCTACGTCCAAACGACTATCATCCAGATCATAGAAATGCGGGTATTCTTGTACAAGATGCTGCCTATTTGGTTATTGTTCCAAACGTAACCCCGGATACGCCGCCATTGAAAAAGAATCCGGTTTTCCTTTATATGAACGACCGTTTTCAAAAGCCCTACCCCTTCTCCAAAGATATTGCCGTGGTCATAGACGAGGTGATAGATACGAAGGTGAAAGGATTAGCGGCCCACGATTCACAAATGTTCGAATGGCTTCCTTGGACTAGAGGTACTAAAATGAGCGAGATTCCTACGGGAGAAGCAGAACGGTTAGCTTGGTTAAAAAAGCGCTGGGCCCGTACAAAGATTTGGGACGAAACAGAGGCCAAAGCCATTGAAAATTGGTATCCTAGTATGAAGGCTTCTGAAGCAAAACACGTAGAATTCTTTGAAATCTGTGAGTACGGTAAACAGCCGACGGAGGAGGATATTAAAGCACTGTTCCCTATGCTGGGCGTAAACTAGAGGTAAACGTCGGAAGATATTATACAAACTAAAAGCAAACCCATTTTTAATGGAAAAGAGCCAATCAAACCCGAAAAGACAGTATCAGATCATTATATTGGTTATGTTGGTATTTTTTGTTATTTCCTTTGTTACAAATATCCTCAACTCCATTATTGTTGATGTTAAGAATAGTTTCGACCTTAGCCTAACGATGACGGGTCTACTACCCTTCTCCTTCTTTATTGCCTATGGTGTCATGTCGATTCCTGCAGGTTTTTTATCAGAGAAGTATAGTGATAAGACCTTGTTGACCGTATCTTTTGTGATTATGGCGATTGCGTCTATTGGCTTTGCATTGTTTCCTAGTTATTCGGTGTTTACGGTAACCTTATTTTCATTGGGATGCTGTATGGCCGTTTTACAGGTAATCATTAATCCAATGCTACGTGTCGCGGGCGGGGAGGAACATTTTGCCTTTAATTCAGTGTTGGCACAATTGGTATTTGGTCTAGCTTCTTTTCTAAGCCCTTTCTTGTACAAATATATTGTGGATACTGATTCTAATCCCTCGGGAATGGCAGCAACACTAAGAACCCTAGTACCAGAGGATTTACCTTGGGTAGGCTTATACATTGTTTTTTCCTTCATCGCCTTGCTACTTGTATTGGTCGTGTTGGTTACCAAGTACGAGAAATATGAAAAAAAGGAAGATGAGATTGCTGGCAGTTCTCAGTCGTATTTCAGCTTGCTAAAGAACAGGTATACCCTCCTATTCTTTTTGGGTATCTTCTGTTATGTAGGTACGGAACAAGGGGTGGGCAACTGGATTTCGCAGTTTCTTTATGAATACCACGGTTTAGATCCACAAAGCGTTGGAGCAAATACCGTGGCCTATTTCTGGGCTATGCTTACGATTGGTTGTGTCTTAGGCCTCTTATTATTGAAGATTATGGACAGTAGGAAAGTGCTCATCGGAGCCACCTTGGCCACGATGCTCTTCTTGATAGGTGCCCTTACCGGTAGTACACAAATCGCACTTTTTGCCTTTCCGGCCATCGGTTTTTCAATATCGGTGATGTGGTCCATCATCTTTTCCCTCTCCCTTAATTCGGTAAAGGAAAATCATGGTTCACTATCCGGCATTTTATGTACCGGTATTGCAGGTGGGGCTATACTACCCTTCATAGTTGGGGCATTTGGAGAGGCTACCAGTTTAAGGACGGGGTTATTTCTATTGCTGGTACCCCTGACTTTTATATTATCAATTGGTTTTTGGGCCAATCCATTGGTGACGAACAAAACAATTCGATCATAAAACTGAGGAACTATATTTTAATGGAAGTGATAGGGGTAGATATCGGAGGAACCAACATAAAACTTGGAGTGGTAAGCCATGGCGTTATCGGTAAAAAGTGCGAATCCAAGGTAGATAAAACTGAAACGGAAATACAGACTCTAGAGCGGCTTTATAAGTGTATAGATAATGTTATTTCAAAAAACACCAGGGCGATAGGTATCGGAGTACCTGGTGTAGTTGATACTCATAACGGGACCGTATATGATTTGCAGAACATACCCTCTTGGAAGGAAGTACCTTTGGCTACCCTTTTGGAAACGCGTTATAAGCTTCCTGTTTTTGTGAATAACGATGCGAACTGTTTCATTATGGGTGAAAAATTATTCGGCAAAGCCCAAAAATATGATAATTGCATTGGCTTGTCCATAGGAACCGGGCTTGGAATGGGTATCCTGATAGAAGGTAATATTTATAATGGGGAAATGTCCGGAGCGGGAGAAATAGGTATGGTATCCTATAAGGATGGGATTTTGGAGGACTACGCAAGTAGTTTCTTTTTTAGCACTTATTATAACAACACTGCGAAAACGTTGCATGATATGGCACAACAGGGCGACGTGCTCGCCTTTGCCGCCTTTGCTGCCTTTGGCGAGCATTTAGGTTCGGCCATAAATAACATTCTCTATCTATTTGCCCCCCAAGCCATTATACTTGGTGGTTCTATCAGTTCGGCCTTCCCTTTTTTTGAAAAATCCATGTACGAAAAAATAAACCAATTTGCATATCCCAAACAAATAGAAAATCTAAAAATAGAAAGGTCCACTTTGGTAGCATCCCCGATTTTGGGCGCTGCGAGTTTGTGTTTTCAAAAGCATCAAAATAATCATGGACCCAGTTAGCGAACCTTATTTTAAAATAAATATGCCCTTTTAACTAAACCGTATCAACAAAATATACCTTAAAATGAAAAACCTTATCCTGACTTTGTGTGTTTGTAGCACCCTGCATGTTTTTGCTACCGAAACCAAGAAAATTCCCATTACCGTAGAGAATAATACCGAAGGAGCCCCAATAACGCTAGGGATACCATTTCCAATGGGTGCTTTGTTTTCGGTGGATAACATTCGGCTACTGAACGCAAGGGGAAAGGAAATTATATGCCAGACCACTGAGGTAACCACCTGGGCCCCTATGGATGATAGCGTGAAATGGGTGTGGGTATTTTTCTTTACAGAAAAAGACACCAATTATACCTTGGAATATGGTACGGAGGTAGTACCCATGCAATCAAAAACAAAGATAGTATCCACGAACAATATGCGACCGAGTGGTGGCATCAATGTAAATACAGGCCCTTTGTCCTTTGCTATCAATAAATCGGGAAATGGTTTCTTGGATAAGGTATCTTTGGACATCAATGGAAATGGGATTTTTGAGGACAATGAGCTAATTGCCACCTCTCCGGATACTAAAAGAGGTGTATTCTTAGATCTTTTGGATGATTCGGGAATCGATGCCTCTAAAGCTGTAGTTAATGAGGTTTTCAGGGAAAAAGGTTCTGGGCCCATGCATACGATTTTTAGAATAGAAGGAACACAGTACTACGAAAGAAAAGACAACAATAGTGCCCCGTTCAGTATCCGACTGCATGCCTATGCAGGTAAGACATACCTCAGAATATTACATACTATGACTTATACCGGTATACCGGATAAACATAGTATTCAAGAGGGAGAACATGCCAATATCGCCACTCAAAACAAAAAAATCATTTCTGAAGACATGGCCAATGATCCGGGATGGACACAGTCCAATGATCAGATAGCCGCTTGTGGGCTTGAATTGAAATATCACTTGGAAGAGGATACGTCCATCTCTATGCCCTTAAACGAAGGTGCATGGAACGCATCCAAATCTGAGATATCCCTAAAACAGGTGCCTACCGCAAAGAACCGGATAAGTTTGTTTCAAAATGGGCCGGACAGAAGTAATGGTGAAAGCTTACGTAGTTATTATACAAATAAATCAAAGGATGGGAAGCAAGCGAAGAAGTCGGACAAGGGGCAAATGTTCAGTGCTTCCGTGACCGAGAAAAAGAAACCATTGTATACTTCAGAGCGAGCAAAAGGATGGCTAGATGTTTCAGATAGTCAACGCGGAATAAGTATCGGCATCAAGAATTTTTTAAAGGAATACCCAAAAGGGATAGCTATTGACCCTGTTACAAATACCCTAATCGGTAGTGTTTGGCCTTCAGATGCAGGACCTATGAGCTTTGCTAGGGACAATGCCGAAATGGATGGCGGTATGTTGGGTAATTTTGCCCAAGGAATTGCAAAAACCACGGAATTCATCTATTACTTTCACAAGGGGAATTCGACGGCGACTATAGATCAAAAAATGAAATATGTGCTCGATGGCGCCATAGCCCATGCCCCGTCAGAGTGGTATGCCCAATCAAAGGTATATGGCAATTTGGCTCCTTATTCCCAAAAGTATCCTGAATTTGAAAATGCCCTGCAGTATAAATACCAGTGGTATTCCTATAACCAAGACAACGAGCCATGGTACGGCATGTTCGATTATGGCGATGGCAAAACTTATTTTGTTCAAGACAAATGGTACCAATGGACCAATAATGAGCCGATGGTAGATTTTATGTTATGGACTAATTTTATGCGAACCGGGGATCCTAAATACTACCGGATGGCACAGGCAATGAGCCATCATACGATGGATGTAGATAATATTCATTGGCCAAAAAAACGAACCTATATAGGGGAAATCAATGATGCGATCGACTTTTGGAACTATCGCGATGAACCGGAATCCAGTCCATATTTGGGTATCGGAAGACGGCATGGCAATGACCATTGGTATGCTCTGCTCAGCGCCCATGTATGGATACAGGGATGGATAGCCTCCTATTATCTCACCGGAGACCATAGAAGCCTAGAGGTAGCGAAAATGACCGGAGACTCATATCTGAAGCGTATTTGGGGAGATCATGACCTACGAGGGAGAAGATTATACCTATCTGCCTTGAATCTAGTAGAGCTGTATGATGCCACAAAGCTGGAAAAATATAAGACTGAATTGGATGAACGTATAAAAACTATGTTGACCTTGCAAAAGGAACAGGGTGGCAATCTACTCTTGGACAGATATGGGTATAGCCAGACCTACGCGGTTCAGAGCCTATATAAATACCAGCAGATTACTGGTGCGCAGCACCTTAGAAAAGCACTTGTTGACCATGCCCGATGGGTGCGCGACGTTCCACCCTTAAATCATGAAATGGAATCTTACCTGGCTACAATCTATCCTTTGTTGCTAGGCTATGAATTTTCGGGGCAACGCTCATATCTTGATGAGGCCTTGGCAAGGGCTGAGGTGCTCAAAGTAAGACCGCTTTCAAAGGAAGTAGGTTCCTTTAAAGATGTACTGACCTTAAGTGGTGCACTCTTAGATGTGTCCAATATGCCTAAAAGTAATCGGCGTTTTACCAACTGGGAAGTCAATCAAGGCTTACGGGTGTTTGGTTGGACTCATGCGTACAACATCCCTTATTTGCTGTACTGGCTTGAAAACGAACCTGTCAATGTCAATAAAACCAAGTAGAAAAGATAAGCGTATTAAAGAAATTAGTAGAGAGCTTTGCAAAGATGCCGTTATCAATACTTTTTAGTTGCTTATAGGCCATATTTGACAACGGCATTAGAATACTTTTCAATAAAATATAGAAAAATTCGAGGCTCCCTAGTAAATCCCTTGGAAAATTATTACAGCCACCACAAAAAAACCTTAGAACCGATAACGGGTGATTTTGGAATCCTTGTGGTTGTTAAGAATCTTTAGCCTATAAAATCTTACTAAAAGCTAATTCCTATTTTGAATGAATCATTTCAAATGAAATCATTTGAAATCAAAAAATACGTAAAACTTTGTAAATCAATCTATTTTAAATTAGATTGAACTCTTTTGCAAGTAAAAAAGTGACCTCGGAAAGAATCGAACTTTATTCGCTAAGCCCATATTTTAAAAGGGTTACGATTTTTTACTGATTTCAATGTTGACGATTTGTGAACTTTTTTGGTGATTTTCCTTCCGTCATATCAAATGTAGTTAAATGGAATCAAATAGATAGATAGCACATTTCATTTGCAACTAAGCCCATGACATTGTTCAATTTCAAATATATTCTGTTGGGTTGGTATTTTCTTATTTACGTTATCTGAAAATTGGATCACGGATTATGTGATGTACTGATTCAGAAAAGAAATATTTTATCTCCCCAATAGTTCAAAGAAAGGTTAAAATAAGAACTTTTTATTTGGTACGGCAAATTGAACTTTTATAGCCCGATGAACATTAGAAGTATTTAAAGTTCAATAAAAACGGTCGTTTAATTATACTTAGCGGGTACCCTAAAAGGTGAATTAACGAGACTACTAAAAGAGACGACGTTTGGGACATTCTCGAAAAAGGTTTGGTAATTTGTAAAAGTGGTTTCGTAAAACGGCCTTTTTATGGGACCGTAACATTTTA
>RCNE010000920.1_pt1 | contig 15941 bp, 14 predicted proteins | sample 2041361 | NCBI WGS metagenome assembly RCNE01 (sample SAMN09708229, study PRJNA481090) | Marine sediment metagenome, whole genome shotgun sequencing project.
CGTCTTTTCTAATATTCTTAATCTTGTTGTCGTTCACGTTCGTCGAGGTTAATATTAGTTGAAGTATTATATATAATTGGTTTATACGGTAAGTGCATTATTTAAATACCTTCTAAAAGGAAGCATTTCTTTATATACCTTGATAACAATTTCTTTAAAGTCATTGCTTAATACCTGATCATTTGAAAGCTGGTGAACTACGGCAAAGGATTTATTTCTCAACAAATCAATGTAAGGATGCTCCTTTATAAAACCTTTGGGAGCAGCTTTCAACTTTTTATCAATATATAGCGAGCCAAAAATTTCTTTAAATGAATCTTTATTGATAATTTTTATTAGTTCTTCCCCATTATAATCTATTGCATCCCTTATACTTCGAAGTGACTTTGGGTCCGGTCGCCAAATACCGCCGGCAAGCAAAGATTCATTTATTCCAATCTGAATATAGAAATCTCCTGTCCCGGGTGCTTTATCCAGGCCAGCGCCAAAATGATCCTTATAAACAGGTTTGTGTGGGTGAAACATAAGATTATTGTTAATCCTGTTTATGCCCTTTTTTCCTGGAGTAGTGTAATAATACTCATCAATATCTGCCAGCGTATTATCCAGATCATCTAACCAGCTAATAAATTCTGTGCGAATTTCCTTATACCTTTTTCGGTTGGTGTCCATCCATACTTTGGAATTGTTCTTCTCCAATTCACTTAAAAAATCAAATAGCTTATTAAAATTCATAAGGAGATAAGTCTGGTACCGTAGTTTTATAGGCGTTTATTTAGAATCGATTATCGCCATCCAGCAGATCTCCAATTCCTCCTAAAATACTTCCTTCACCCTTGTTTTTTCCTCCCCCTTTTGGCGCTGCGGCCCACACTCTGCCTGCCAGCCTGCTAAAAGGCAGGGATTGAATATAGACCGTTCCTGGTCCTCTCAAAGACGCAAAGAACATGCCTTCACCGCCAAATACAGTATTTTTGATTCCTCCAACAAATTCAATATCGTAGTCTATATCCTTTGTAAACCCTACAATACAACCCGTATCAACTTTTAAAATTTCACCCGGCCCTAACTCTTTCTTGGCCAGGGTTCCGCCGGCGTGAACAAAAGCCATCCCATCACCTTCCAGTTTTTGCATTATAAAACCTTCACCCCCAAACAGGCCTCTGCCAAGTCGCTTAGAGAATTCTATACCAATAGAAACTCCTTTGGCCGCGCAGAGAAAGGCATCTTTCTGACAAATAAATTTACCCTGTTTTTCAGATAAATCAATGGGCAAGATCTTACCAGGGTAAGGAGACGCAAAACTAACTTCCTTTTTGCCTTGACCCACATTTAAAAAAGCAGTCATAAATAAGCTCTCACCGGTAAGAATTCGTTTTCCTGCCGAAAATATTTTGCCCAGTACACTGTTATCCTGGTTGGAACCATCGCCAAAAATGGTATCCATCTTTATATCCGTTTCCATCATCATAAAGCTACCGGCTTCCGCAACAACAGCTTCCTGCGGATCTAATTCTATTTCCACATATTGCATTTCTTCCCCATATATGTGGTAGTCTATTTCGTGTGCGTTCATTGTTATTGTTTTAAGTTATCAATAGTTAGTTGATTTAGAAATCAAAATGTTACAAATACTACTTAAAGTTTAAAATATCAGGTTCTTAATTTAACCGTCCATTCAAAATTAAAAGTAGAAACCTCCAGTCCGGCTTCATTTATCCCAACAGATTTCATCCAAAAGGTTTGCCCCTCCCCTGTGGAGATGGTTTGGTCTAATGCGTCTTTTATCTTATGTCCATCCTTGCAGGTGAACGTAATTTTACCGGTAGCCTTTTTAGAGAAATTAGCATTATTGTTGGCAACAAGCATAGAAATGCTTTCACCACGTTCTCTAATCTGTGAACTAACCATAATACCGGTGCTAAGTTCCGCTGCCATTCCCTGAACGGCCCAGAACATAGATTTAAACGGGTTCTGATTAAGCCATTTATGTCTTACGCTAACCACGGCTTTCTCTTCATCGCAAGATCTAAGTCGAACCCCGCACCACCAGGCTGATGGTAATTTAAAAAAGGCAAAGACATTGAATTTACTGGGACTTAGGCTCATTGAACTAAAAATATATCGTAAAAGTAGGTATTCTATTTTAACTTTTAAATGTTAATTTTTTGTTAAATATTAGTACTATGTTTTGCATAATACCTTCTTTTAACCATATATTTGCATAAGAAACTAATATGCCATGACAGAGACATTGACCAAACACGAAAAAAGTTTATCCGCAGTTATTCATGCGTCTACCCTTAGCAAGTACTTTATTCCCTTTGGTAACTTCCTTTTACCATTGGTTTTATGGATTGCAAACAAGAAGGAACACAGCTTTGTAGACTACAATGGGAAGCAGGCTTTAAATTTTCAAATTAGCCTCTTATTGTACTCTATCGTTCTTGGAATCATATCGGTTCCTTTCATACTAGGATTTATACCAAGCATTTTTGATGGAGGGTTATTGGATATTCGCGATTACAACGAGTTCAACAATATCAATTTTCATTTTATAGGTGAAAATTTACATTTTGGATGGTGGCTTTGGCCTATTGGAATTACAGGTTTGTTACAGGTTGCCCTCTTTATTATCAATATAGTTTACACCATTTTGGCCACTTTAAGGACAAATGAAGGGCAATATTTTAAATATCCCATAACAATCAATTTTATAAAATAATAAACAGCATTAATCAAGCTGTATAATAGGAGTTATTCATCAATAAAAAAAGGAGTTTATTTATCAATCATCATCAAATGAAAAGCAAAAAAACGAACAGTTAACCAGATGCTGAAATAGAACCGTGGCACACGGAACAGCACAAAACAGAATTATGAAATTATGAACATAGAAAACACAAAAGCACAGATGCGAAAAGGAGTTTTGGAATATTGCATACTCTCCATTCTAAGAGGAGAAGATAAGTATGCTTCCGAAATCCTTGGAACTCTTAAGGATGCAAAGATGCTGGTGGTTGAAGGCACTATTTATCCTTTACTTACCAGGTTAAAAAATGCCGGGTTGCTCAATTATCGCTGGGAGGAATCAACCTCCGGCCCACCAAGAAAATATTATGCACTAACGGAAACAGGTAAAGTGTTCCTGAAAGAATTGAACATTACCTGGGATGAACTTAGAGGAGCAGTTAATTTGGTTACCAATACTAAAAACAACTAACAATGAACAAAACAGTAAATATAAATCTCGCAAATATACTTTTTCACATAGATGAAAAAGCATTTAACAAATTACAGCGCTACCTGGAATCAATTAAGCGTTCATTTTCCGGAACAGCCGGAAGCGATGAAATCATTGCTGATATTGAAGCCAGGATAGCTGAACTTTTCCAGGAGAAAATGGAAAACGACAGACAGGTTATTACTCTTAAAGAAGTAGATGAAGTCATCAACATCATGGGACAACCTGAAGATTACATGGTGGATGAAGACATTTTTGAAGATGAACCAAGAAGGACTGGTGAATCTCGTCCAAGAATTAAAAAACTCTACAGAGATATTGACAACAAATATATTGGAGGAGTATGCGCCGGGCTGGAACATTATCTTGGGTTCGATGTCATTTGGATACGACTGATATTCATTGTATTCGGTATTTTTACAGGTTTTGGTTTTATTGCCTATATCCTACTGTGGATTTTGGTGCCTGAAGCTGCTACCACTTCTCAGAAATTGGATATGAGAGGTGAGCCTGTAAACATTAGTAATATTGAACGAAAAGTAAAAGAGGGTTTTGATGATGTTGCAGATAAAGTAAAGAGTGTAGATTATGAAAAAGTAGGTAGCCAGGTAAAAAGCAGTGGCAAAACATTTTTTGATGCCCTTGGCGACATTATCATGTTCCTGTTCAAAGTTTTTGGAAAATTTATTGGGATCTTACTAATCATAATAGGAGCTGCAACATTAATTGGTCTCTTTATAGGATTATTCACCGTTGGAATTTTAGATATTGTACATATCCCGGGTATCGATTTTTATGATATGGTAAATTCCACATCCGCCCCGGTATGGCTTGTTTCATTACTCGCCTTTTTCGCAATAGGTATTCCGTTTTTCTTTCTGCTTTACCTGGGATTAAAAATTCTTGTGAATAACCTTAAGTCCATCGGCAACATAGCTAAATTTTCATTGCTGGGATTATGGCTGCTATCTATTATCGGATTGAGTGTTTTAGGAATTCAACAAGCTTCTGCTCATGCTTATAACGGGACAACCACTGTTAAAGAAGATTTGAATTTTGATCAAGGAATTGACACCTTACGCATTAGCCTAAGGTCCAGTGATCTTTATGAAAATCAGGAAAATGTAGGAATCAATGGAATGACCGTTACCTATGATGAAAATGGGGATAAACTGTTATTTGCCAACGACGTGCGTTTTGATATTAAAAAGTCTGAGGACACTATTGCTCATATTCGAATTAGAAAGGACGCAGACGGAAATTCTTTTGCAAATGCAAAAGATCGGGCAAGCCAAATCAATTACAATTATTCCGTTGATGATAATGCCTTGTTACTCGATAATTTTCACACAACAGATCCTAAAAATAAGGTTCGGGACCAGGAAGTACGCGTCACGGTTTATGTTCCCGCCAAAAGTGTCATAAGGTTTGATGAATCTGCCAAACGCTACATTGGGAGAATAACCCGATACGACAAGGATATTTATCGAAGCGAAATAATAGATTATCAATGGCTTATGCAAAACAACGGTATATTGCAGTGTCTGGACTGTCCGGAAGATTTGGATGATGATGATGATGATGATGATGATGATGCAGATGGTCGCATAATTATCAATGAAAATGGAGTAGATATTGACATTAAAGACGATGGGGATTCCTTTAAAATGAAAATTGATGAGGAAGGAGTAAAGATCAAAACTAATGATAATAACTAAAAGTTTACAATTCATCATTGCTATTCAACAACTGGGTAATACATATTAAATTTTTCTAACAAAAACAGAGAATTTTGATCAATCAAAGTAAAACAATAATCAATAAATCAGAGTCCAGATAAAATTTGGACAAAAAAACGACTATCATGACAACATTAGCAAGAGTTACAATCGCATTTATCCTGGCACTATTTCTTTCCTCTTGTGCCTTTGACATTAATTTTGGTGACGGCGAAAAAGGAAACGGGGTTATTGCCGAAGACCGAAGAGAGATAACAGAAGAGTTTACCGTGGTATCTGCCTCAGAAGGCCTGGATGTTTATGTTACGCAGGCCAAAGATTTTAAAATCACCGTGGAAGCCGATGAAAATATTATCGACTTAATTGGAACAGATATTCGGGATGGTAAGTTAAAAATCCACGCTATAGAAAATATTGGCAGAGCAACTAAAAAAGTATATGTCTCTTTACCCGACATTTCCGGACTTGAATCTTCCAGTGGTGCAGATTTAATTGGGAAGAGTGTTATTGAATCTGATAAAATATCATTGAATGCTAGTAGTGGCTCGGATCTGCAGGTAGAAATAAGCGCCGATGAAGTAGATGTAAGTACGAGTAGTGGGGCAGATATTAAAATATCTGGTGAGGCCAATTTACTTCATGCCAATGCAAGCAGTGGATCCGATATAAAAGCCAGAGATTTTAAAGTACAAACCTGCCGTGCCGATGCAAGTAGTGGGGCGGATATTTCCGTGAATGTATCTGAGTCTCTTATTGCTGACGCCAGCAGTGGTGCAGATATTTCATATACAGGAGAAGCAACAGTTCAAAAGAAGAAATCTGTTTCTGGAAGTGTTCATAAAAATTAAGATTATATATTCAATTTTAAACAAACACATTTTCTTTAAACTTATTATTTTAACCCCGGTATTCTTGCCGGGGTTATTTCGTCATATATTGGATTTATCTATATTCGTATTAAACAATTGGTAATGAATCTCAATCTAAAAAAGTACACTTTATCCTTGAAACATACCTTTAGTATTTCAAGGGAATCTTATGACTCACAAGATACTTTAATAGTATCTCTGTCCTATGAAAATTGTATTGGCTATGGAGAAGCAACTGCCAATCCGTATTACGGTATTAGCTGTGAAAGCATGATTTCTGAAATAGAAGGGATTCGCCCGGAAATAGAAGCCTACAATTTTCAGAATACTAAAGACTTTTACTCCTTTATTACATCCAGGGGGTTGAGCAACTTTGCCTTATGTGCTTTGGACCTTGCGGCTCATGACCTCTATGGTAAAATCATTGGAAAACCACTATACGAGATTTGGCGAACTTCTAAAGAGCATTATCCTATCACCAATTATACTATTGGCCTGGATACCGTAGATAAAATGGTTGCAAAAATGAAAGAAAAACCCTGGCCTATTTACAAAATTAAGTTAGGAACGGAGAATGATGTGGCAATTATTAAAGAGTTGCGCAAACATACCACAGCTGTTTTCAGGATTGATGCCAATTGTGCCTGGACCGCAGAGGAAACCATTCACATTGCGCCCTTGTTAAAGGAATTGGGCGTTGAGTTTTTAGAACAACCCCTAAAGGCCGATGATTGGGAAGGCATGGAAAAAGTAATTAACCAAAGCGTTCTTCCGGTAATTGCCGACGAAAGTTGTATCGAAGAGGGTGATGTAGAGAAATGCTGGCTCCATTTTAATGGCATAAATATTAAGTTAACAAAATGTGGGGGACTTACGCCGGCTTTGCGAATGATAGATAAAGCCAGGGAACTAGGGTTGAAAGTCATGGTGGGGTGCATGACGGAATCTACCGTTGGGATTTCTGCCATTGCCCAACTATTACCGAAATTGGATTATGTAGATATGGATGGGGCCATGTTATTATCTGAGGATATTGCAAAGGGTGCTCAAATTAAAGAAAACAGCCATGTTATTTTTCCTAAAATAAATGGCAGCGGAATAGAATTATTCAAATGAGCGCTTATATCAATACTTTTCCGGGACGCGAAATTATAGTTGAGCGGAAGAAATTTCTTTACTTCGGTGGAACCGCCTATTTTGGGTTGCAAACTGATAGGGAGTTCCAGAATATTTTTATCGCAAATATTCAAAAATATGGCACGAACTATGGTGCTTCCAGAAAGTCCAATATTCAGCTATCGGTTTATAGAGACGCGGAAACTCATCTTTCAAAATGGGTTGGAAGTGAAGACTGTACAGTCCTATCATCAGGATATCTTGCTGGCCAATTGATATGCAGCCTATTCAGTGGTAAGCAGTACAAGTTGTTCTATACCCCAAACAGTCATTCTGCCCTTTACCAATCTAACGTTAAACCCTATATCACTTATTCGGCTTTGCATATTGCATTAAGGGACCATCTGTCATCAAATAAAGGGGCAATACCGGTAATTCTGTTAGATTCCATAGATTTCTCGGGCTACAACTACCCGCAATTTCATGGTTTAACATCACTGCCTTTAAATAAATGCATTCTTGTGGCAGACGATTCACACGGTATTGGGCAAATAGGTCCCGGAAATAGTGGTATTTTCCAAATTCTCTCGAATTTTAAACCAAAAGAGCTACTAATTTGCTGCTCTTTGGGTAAAGCTTTAGGTATAGATGCAGGAGCAATCTTTGGCACCAGTAAAAGGTCAAAACAAGTAATAAAAACCGATTTTTATGCCGGAGCTTCGCCCCCATCACCTGCAAGTATGGCCACATTAATTGAATCTGAAGAAATATATAAATCTAAAAAGAAGACCTTGGATTATAATATGAGTTTATTCTTAAAGCAAATAAATGATAGTAAGAAATTTAGCATTATACAAGGATTCCCGGTATTTGGTTATTCCGATCCTGAATTAACCAAATTTCTGTACAATAACGGAATTATTGTTACTGATTTCAATTATCCCTCAGAAGAAGCCAGCTTAAAAAGCAGGATAGTATTAACTGCCTTACATACTGAGAAAGACATATCAAAACTTACCTCACTTATTAATTCTTTTTACGATTAATATTTAAACTTATATGCAGTCCTTTACAATTCATAATTTAATCTGTAATATACGGTTGGTTTTACAAAAAAAATTGTAACTTTTAAGATCTATTTAAGAATAACTATTTAAAACACAAAACCATGAAAAAATTTCTTGGATTAGTTTTATTGATTGTGCTTTTGGTCACAGTTACTGCAACCACATCTTTAAAACCTAACAATATGCATACCATTCAAGGCACCTGGGAACTCCAAAGCTTTTATAACTATGATGGCGAAAATATTACTGATACTGTACCTCTTGCTGAAAGTTACAGACAGGTTAAAATGTATTACGACGGCAAGGTCATGTGGTCTCGTACTACCTCTAGTGATACTAAGGACGCCGATGGTAATAACGTTGTAGGAAGGTTTGGCTATGGAACCTATAGGATAACAGATACCGATTTAATAGAAACCATAGAATATGGTGATGTAGGTATGATGACAGCTTTGGATACCATTCGAAACTTTACTTTTGAATTAGAATTGAAGGATAACACCTATAGTCAAATAACTATTGATGCTGAAGGTGAACGAACATTCTCAGAAAACTACAAAAGAATAGATTAGTAGTAGATAATCTGTAAAAAAGACCGCTATTCCTAACGGTCTTTTTTTACTGTAACAGATAAATATTATTATATATCTCAGGACACTACTTGTGGGGATTCTATAGTAGCCAAATAGCGTTCTGCATCTAAAGCTGCCATACATCCGGTTCCTGCAGCCGTTACGGCTTGTCTGTATTCCTTATCCTGAACATCACCACTGGCAAAAACTCCTGGCTTGGTTGTTTTAGTGGATTTACCATGTGTTATAAGATAGCCAGTGTCATCCATCTCTAACTGATCCTTGAAAATTTCCGTATTGGGTTTATGACCTATGGCAACAAAGAATCCTGTAATAGGAATTTCTTCTTTTTTACCTGTTTTATTGTTCACGATTCTCAAACCTTCTACAACCTGATCCCCCAATATTTCATCCACTTCTGAATTATATCGCAGATCAATGTTAGGCAGACTGTTTACCCTGTGTTGCATCGCCTTCGAGGCCCTCAAATAGTCCTTACGGACCAACATAGTGACTTTGTTACAAATATTCGAAAGATATGATGCCTCTTCCGCTGCCGTATCACCACCTCCTACTATAGCCACATCTTGTCCTTTGTAAAAAAATCCGTCGCAGACCGCACATGCCGAAACACCACCCCCGCGTAAACGTTGTTCACTAGGGATATTTAAATATTTTGCTGTGGCTCCTGTGGAAATAATCACCGTTTCTGCCTCAATTACTTTGGAATCATCTATGGTTACTTTGTGAATCCCTCCAACCTCATCACTGAAGTCAACTGAAGTCGCCATACCTATCCGAACTTCTGTTCCAAAGCGCTCCGCCTGTTGCTGCAACTGGACCATCATCGTAGGTCCGTCTATACCTTCAGGGTAACCGGGAAAATTATCTACCTCCGTGGTGGTGGTTAACTGCCCTCCGGGCTCCATACCGGTATACATAAGTGGTTTTAGATCTGCTCGGGCTGCGTAAATAGCCGCCGTATAACCGGCAGGGCCTGAACCTAGTATGAGTGTTTTTACACGTTCAATTTTTTCTGACATGATTATAATATTAAACTATAATTATTATGCCTTAAAAGTAGGATTTTCAGTATAAACCTTACTTTAAAAGTTATAAAAAGTTATTATAATTATATAAGAAGACCTATGCAATCTCTCTAAGGTAATTAAGATCAATAATTGAATATTAATCGAAGTATTTACTCATGGTGATAGACTTGAAGCTTACTTATAAATATATCAGGCCCGGATAGTTTAGCTAATCCTTTATACCAAATTTGGATAAGATATCCTCCATTAAACACCATTTTGTGAATGATGACTGTAAGAGGTTTATGCCAACGAAGGCAGTAAACCATAACCAATTAATATTCACGTAAATGGCGAGTATTAAGCTAACCAGAATAAAGATTCCGGCAACAGCCCTTACAATTCTGTTTTTCATACTAATAATTTTTTAAATTGATCTTTCTATGGGAACTACAATCGCTTTTATTGGATTGTTTGTTACCAAATTTTCATTAAACACTTTAATCAAACTAAAGAGGGAATCTATTTTTTCATCTTCAGTGAAAGAGAAAAACAGACTGGATTCTACACCTCCTTGTACACCAGGAAACCAATTTGAGGTCATTAAAAGGGCTGCCTGTTGTTTATATCCGTCAATTTCTGAACCGCTAAAATTTTCAATATTGGCCTTTTTAAAAAGCTGCAGAATGGCCTCTTCATACTGCTCTACTACGGTAACAATGACTAGTTTCATATTTTGTGATTTTTACGTTCTATTAAATAATATACCAGTGGTACCACTAACAGAGTAAGCACCGTTGAGGCAATTGTTCCTCCCATTAATGAAATAGCTAAGCCCTGAAATATCGGGTCAAAAAGAATAACAAAAGCACCAATGACAACCGTTCCTGCAGTTAAAAGAATAGGGGTTGTTCTAACTGCCCCAGCATCTATAACTGCTTGTTTTAACGGAACACCTTCTGCAACACGAAGGTTTATAAAGTCTATAAGCAACACGGAATTTCTTACCATTATTCCGGCCAAAGCTATCATTCCAATAAAAGAAGTAGCCGTAAAGAATGCATCTAATATCCAATGGCCAAATACAATTCCAACTAAGGATAGAGGAATGGCCACCATCATTACAATAGGTGCCTTAAAGTTTTGAAACCACCCTACAATTAAAATATAGATAATAACAATTACCCCTAGAAATGCAATTCCTAAATCTCTGAATACTTCCAGGGTAATCTGCCACTCTCCATCCCATTTTATTGTGTAATCATCTTCAAAATCGGGCTGTTTACTGTAAAGTTCTTCAAGCTTATATCCCTCAGGAATATCAATTTCCTTTAATTTATCTGACATGCCCAAGATAGCATAAACAGGGCTTTCCAGTTCTCCTGCCATATCAGCAAGTACGTAAACCACCCTTTTTTGATTTTTTCTATAAATGCTTTTTGCGCTTATAGTTTCATTAATTTTCGTTAAATCGCCAATGGTAATCATAGTTCCCATTCTTGATTTTACTTTGAGTTGAGAAATATCATTAATGGTCGATTTCTCTTTTTCGTCAAGGGCGAGTAACAAGCCTACCTGATTGGATGCATCTTCATCATACAAGTTAGTTATGGCTTTCTCCGAAAGGGCTAAATTTAATGTATTAGCTATTTGCTGAGGTGCCACGCCATAAAGCATAGCTTTTTGTTTGTCAATGATAAATTCATATTCGATTTGGTCCGCTTCTACCATCCAATCCACATCCACTACATCTTTGGTATTGTTTAACAGGCTTTGCACCTGATTTGCAACAGCAATCTGCTGGTCATAATCCGGTCCATAAATTTCTCCCACAATAGTGGATAACACCGGTGGCCCAGGGGGCACTTCCACCACTTTTATGTTCGCATTATATTTTTTTCCGATTTTTCTAATTTCAGGGCGCATAAGGCTGGCTATCTCATGGCTTTGAGCACTTCTTTCGTGTTTATCTACCAGGTTTACCTGAATATCAGCAACATTACTCCCTCCTCTGAGATCATAATGCCTCACTAAGCCATTGAAAGTAATGGGAGCCGAAGTCCCGACATAACTTTGATAATTTACAACTTCCGGACGAGTAGATAAATACTGGGAAATTTCTTTTGCAACAACAGCAGTCCGCTCCAACGTAGTACCTTCGGGCATGTCTATGACTACCTGAAATTCATTTTTGTTATCGAAAGGAAGCATTTTTACAGCCACCGATTTAGTAAAGAACATGGCTACCGAAGCCAACAATAAAATGAAAGTTATACCCAGAAATATCCAGCGTATCTTTTTATTCTCAAGCAAGGGCTTTTCGAATCTCTCATAAATCCGATATATAAAGGTTTCCTCAAGTTGCTTTTCTTCCTTTTTCTTGCCATTTTTTTCTTTTTCACGCAGAAAGATAAACCCCAGGTAAGGTGTAATTGTAAGTGCCACAAACAATGAAAATATCATTGCAATAGATGCTCCAATTGGCATTGGGGACATATATGGGCCCATTAATCCTGAAACAAAGGCCATGGGCAGCACCGAGGCAATGACCGTAAAAGTTGCCAGAATAGTAGGGTTCCCAACTTCGTTAATCGCGTACAGAGCGGCTTGTTTGAATGGTAATCGTTTCATTTTGAAATGACGGTGCATATTCTCCGCAATAATTATGGAATCATCTACAACTATACCTGTTACAAATACCAGAGCGAAAAGAGTAATTCTATTAAGCGTATAGTCCAGCATATAATAGCTGAGCAATGTAAGGGCAAATGTAATTGGGACTGATAAAAATACCACCAAACCACCTCGCCAACCCATGGCCAGCATAACCACAAAAGTTACTGCTATAATTGCCCCAATAAGGTGCATTAAGAGTTCTGATACTTTTTGAGAAGCAGTTTCGCCGTAATTTCGGGTTACTTCCACATGCACATCGCTAGGAATCAGATTTTGCTTTAAGTGATCTACCTTATTCAGAATAATGTCTGAAATCTTCATGGCATCTGCTCCTTTTCGTTTGGCTATGGAAATGGTAACAGCTGGATATTCAGAATTATACAGCTGTGCATTTTCGCCCGCCTGGCCAAAACCAAGAGAAACATAATTTTTGGGTAATTCAGCACCATCATGTATTTCGGCAATTTGTTTTAGGTATATTGGTTGATTTTGTTGAACGCCCACAACCAAATTTTCAACGTCCTCTGTAGTTTCCAAAAACCTTCCGGTTGTTACTGTGAACTCCGTGTCATACTTATCAAAAGTCCCACTGCTAAGCTGACTGTTATTGGCTTTTATCATCTGGGCAACGGAAAGAAAATCCAGGCCGCTTTCTGCCATCTTGTCTTTGTCGAGTATTACCCTTAATTGCCTGTTTCTACCTCCAATTTTTTGGATAGCCGAAACATCATTAATCTTTTCAATTTCGTCAGTAAGTTCCTGCGCAATCTGCTTCAGTTGGTAATCATCGTAATTCTCACTCCACAGGGTTAAACCCAGCATTGGCACATCATCAATAGCCCTGGTTTTTACCAACGGAAAGGTCACCCCTTGTGGCATGATATCCATATGCTTGTTAATCTCATTGTAGAGTTTAACAAAAGATCTTTCAATATCCTCACCTACATAAAATTGAACAATAACCATGGCTTGTTCATTCATGGAAGTAGAATAGACATATTCAACCCCTTTGATATTGGAGATAAGTTTTTCGAGGGGCTTTACAACCCTCGACTCGACTTCGGTAGGGCTAGCTCCGGGATATCCTACAAAAATATCAGCAATGGGAACATCAATCTGAGGTTCTTCTTCCCTTGGAATTAAAAAGGAGCTGTATACACCAATGATCATAAAAACTACCATTAGGAGTACTGTTAGCTTTGATCCTATAAACGACTTTGCAATTTTCCCTGCTAATCCTTCTTTCATATTTTTATTATTACCTTATGAACTTCTTTTCTTAGTGGGTGGTAAATAAACCTGCCCCGGATCTATTGTATGGTTATTTTAACCCCGTTATATAATTTTCCATTTGATGAAATAATAAAACTTTCATCTACTGCTAAGCCTGATAAAACCTCAACCCTATCACCATAGGTCCGTCCTAAACGGAGCCATCTGAGGAGTGCGGTGTTACTCTCGCTTACAGTATATACTCCGGACAATTGCCCTTTATGAATAAGTGCCTCAAGCGGTATTAAAGCTGCTCTTGATTGATTATCGGCTGCTACAGGAAATTTCACAGTGGCATACATCCCTGATAAGATAGGTGCGCTGGTTTCCGATAATGCCACTTTAACATGGTACTGACCACCTGTATTTTTAGATGAGCTACTTACCTCAACGACTTTTCCCGGGACATTCTCATTTAAGGAATTCAAACTCACCTGTACTGCCATTCCTTGTTTGATTTTTGTTATTTCAGATTCAGATATTTTTGTCAGTACCTGGTATTTCCCTGGAGCTTCAACTTCAAGAAGGGGCATTCCAGGATTTGCCATATCTCCCGGGTTTATGAATTTATTGGTCACTACTCCGTTGAATGGAGCACGTATATTCGCATAGGAAAATTGTGCATTTACTTCATTTTTCATTTGTCTTGCGGCCTCAAGTCTTGCTTTGGCCATATTGTAATGGGCAGTTATATCATCCAGTTCCTTCTGGGAAGCGCTATTTTCCTGAAACAATATTGTATATCTCTTCATGTCTTTTTCTGAATTGTTATAGGCCGCCGTGGCTTCAGCAATTCCAGCATTTACCTGAGCAAGCTTCGCAGACAGATCCATGTTGTTTATGCTCAATAGAAGTTGTCCTTTAGTAACCTTATCCCCTATCCTTACATAAATCTTTTCTACATGTCCCATGATTCGGGTACTTAGGTTGGCACTATTGACAGCTTCTATCTTTCCGCTCGTAGAAATCATAGTTGGACCATCAATCTCACCAACCATTCTTACCGTTACTGGAATAACAGGCCCATTTACTTGTTGTTCTTTCTTCTCTTTATCACCACAGCTCCAGACAAGAAGTATCAGAAGTATGACATATAATTTTTGCATATTTTGGTTTTTATTCTTCATTATTTAATTATTCTTTTGTTAAAAATTCCATGTAAGCCACAGCAGAATTGTGCTGAAAAATGGTAAAATAATATTCCAGTTGTTTTTGAGCATATTGCGTTTCAGCCAAGAGCAAATCTGTTGTTTTTTCCAAACCCTGTGCAAAACGATTACTGCGAATTCTCAGCGCTTCTTTTGATTGATTTAAAGCGAGCGTCGTAAGCTCCAGATTATTTTTTGTGTCCTGAAGCATACGCCTGACCTTATTGAGCTCTAGCTGACTTTCTGATTTGTATTGCTCTAATTCCAATTTGGCTTTTTCAAATTCTGCCTTACTTTTATGGGCTTTACCAAATCGCTTAGTACCGTTCAGGACGTCCCATCTCAATTCTGCCCCAAAGAGATAGCTACTGGCACTTCCTCTAAACACCTGGTCATCATGTAATTCGTAAGTCCCGAAAGCATTCAGCTTTGGTAAAAAACTCATTTTATCTGACCTATATGTTTGATAATAGGCCTCCTTGGCTGATTCCATTGCCAAAATATCTTTTCTATTCTCCGATACATTTTCCAAAGAAAATTGGTTTGTAAAAACCTTAAGTGAATCGGCAGGGGCCATTATCTGGTAGGTGGAATCATTCATCATAACCGACAAGTAATTGGAAGCATTGTGAATATTACTTTTAGCATATTGCAGTTGATTCTCAATTTCGGTTACTCGCACTTCCACCGCCAGCACATCAGATCGTTGAAGGTATCCCTGTTTGAAGCTATTGTCAGCCAACCTTTTGTTTTCTATAGCAGCCACTTTTGTTTTTTCCAAAACTTCTACGGTTTTGTATGCCAGCTGTAACTGCATATATGCTTTTTCAACCTCCAGCATCAGGTAATCCCGTGTACGCCCGGATTGATATTCCGAGGCCGTCAGTTTGGCTCTTGCTGCTTTGCGTTGGTAGAAGCCATCAAAATTCAGCAGGGGTTGCTGAATCTCAAAACGGGTTGCATAATCTTCAATTTGACCTGGATTATTAAGGAGGGTGGGATTAAAATCGGCTTGTGTTACAATTTGCTGATTTAATTTAACCCCAAAAGCCATTAACGGATTGTTAGTAGATATCCCGGTATATGAAAGACTAATATTAGGTAATAGCACGGCATTGGTTTGCCTAAAATCACCTTCAGCAGCCATAATATCCTTCTCAGTGATTTTTAAGCTTTTATTTTGCTCCATCACCCTGTTCATAATCTC
>RCNE010000922.1_pt1 | contig 15932 bp, 8 predicted proteins | sample 2041361 | NCBI WGS metagenome assembly RCNE01 (sample SAMN09708229, study PRJNA481090) | Marine sediment metagenome, whole genome shotgun sequencing project.
CCAGCGCGGTCAGGCCCTCTTTTTGACAGACGGTGTTGATTTTCCGAATTGCTGTAAAAAGAGATGCCAGAGCGGCTGAAATATTGAGGTCATCATCCATGGCCTGGGTAAAGCCGCTTTTCAAATCGTATAGCAGTTGATCCAGCCCCCCGTAGGAGTGGCCACGGGAGTTGAGATTTTGAAGCGAAAATATTGCCGCATCAATTCGGGCCAATGCTTTGCGGGCTTGATGTAATCCGGAGAGCGAGAGAGTCAGCGGTTTGCGATAATGGGTCGCCAAGATCCAGTAACGAATTTCACGGCCGCTGAATCCATCGGCTGTCAATTCCGCTAAGGTCGGGCCCCAAGGCCCTTCCCAGTTCGGATGCTCATCCACATACATCCGTTCCGTATGCACCCAGTGATTGGCCAGCGGTTTTCCGGTCACGGTTTCGGCAATGGCTATGACATTTTCGTGGTGTGGAAAAATCAGATCATGACTGCCAGCATGAATATCAAAGGTCTCTCCCAAATGTTTCAAGGCCATGGTGGCGCTTTGTAAATGCCAGGAGGGCCGCACACTGCCCCAGGGGGTTTTCAGATAAATACCGCGCTTCAGCTCGCCTAAACGGGCACGCTTGAGCAGTGTAAAATCGCGGGGATTATCCTTTTCGTAACCATCCATATTCACTGTATGACCGACCCGGATCTTGGCCAAATCCACCCCGGAGAGACTGCCGTACTCTTTAAAACCGCCTATGTCAAAATAGAGTGACCGTAATTTTTCGTAAGCAATGCCCTTTTCTTCCAGCTTTTCCGCCAACACCACCATATCAGGGAGGTGCTCGCTGGCGCGTGGATAAAGATCCGAGGGCGCCACTCCCAATTCATCAATGTCATTTTTAAACTTATCGATATAAATATCTGTATATTCTGTTAATTCTTCATCTGCAAAATCAGATCCTTCGATGGTTTTGTCATCGTAATCGGTGATACTGGTGACCTGGTTGACATCGTAGCCCCGAAACTTTAGATAGCGAGCGAGCAAATCGGCGGAAAGATAGCGCCGTAGCCGGCCGATCTTGACCGGTGCATTGACGGTGGGGCCTGGAACATAAAGGGCAACTTTTCCCGGTTTCACTGGATCCAGGACGGTTTTTTCTCTTGCCCGGGTATTGTAAAGTGTGATTTCGGCGGGTGTTTGAACAGTAAACAGATTGGTGCTCAAATAACGCTCACCACCATCCGGCAAGATCACAACGACCGTTCCGCTCTCCATTTCCCTTGCCTGTGAAACAGCCACGGCCATAGCCGCGCCGGAACTCATCCCCACAAAAAGTCCCTCTTCACTGGCCAAACGGCGGGTCATGGCAAACGCTTCGTCATCATCAATTTTAATATTTTGATCCAAGCGTTCTTTTTCGTAAATTTCTGGGGGGTAAGACTCCATCATATTTTTAAGGCCTTGGATCTTGTGGCCGCGATAAGGTTCCACCCCGATAATCTCAATAGCCGGATCAAACCCCTTTAATCGTCGCTGAAGCCCCATCACCGTTCCGGTAGTCCCTAAAGTGGCAACTACTTTGGTTATCTCGCCACTGGTCTGCTCCCACAGCTCAACAGCCGTGGTTTCATAATGGGCCTTCCAATTAGCCGGATTATTAAACTGATCAGTGAGAAAGTATTTATCAGGGTACTCCCGGGCCAAACGGTACGCCTCTTCAATGGCCCCATCGGTACTCAAATGGCCGGGGGTCAGTAAAATATCGGCTCCCCGGGCCCGCAAAATCTTTTGCCGCTCTTGGCTGGCCGCCTCCGACATGGTCAGTACCAGGCGATAGCCTTTCACCGCGCAAACCAACGCCAAACCAATGCCGGTATTACCGCTGGTCGCTTCAATCACACGCTTATCCGAGGTCAACTCACCAGATTTTTCACCCGCCTCGATCATGAATAGTGCGGCTCGATCTTTAATGGAGCCCCCGGGATTACAGTATTCCAGCTTGGCCAGAATACGCACTCCTGGTTTTTGAAAAACGTTTTTGATCGATACCAGCGGTGTGTTGCCGATCTGGTCTAAAATCGAATACTCTCTTTTTTTCTGACTCAACGAGTTCCCCTTGTTTGATAATCCGTCCAAAAAGAGGTTAGTGCGCTCTGGTCACTCTGTTGCAATACCGCCTCATCGGTTAAATTGCATCGAATCGGCGTTAAGGTGATATGCCCGTTGTTCAGCATGGTGGTATCTTCCATTAGTTCTGTTGCGTCACAGCCGGGAGCGGCCGGTTGTTCTGGAAACGTATACCAAAAATAGACCTGACCACGTGGGTCAACCTGCTTTTTTAGTCCATCTATGGAAACTCGATTGTTTTGGCGACACCACTGAATACCGCAAATATCCTCAGGCAACCGATCGGGAAGATTGATGTTAATCATCGCATTTTCAGGTAACCCGCCCAACCACAATTGATCAATTAAATTACAGGTCACTTGGGCACTTTCTTCTAAAAACGCCGGCTTATGACTGTTGATGGATATTGCCATGGCCGGCAATCCGCTTAGAACGGCTTCCCTTGCGGCGGCCACAGTTCCCGAATAGTTAATATTTATACCGACATTGGCGCCGGGATTGATTCCGGAAATCACCAGATCGGGTCTTTGGGGCATCAGTTCTTTGAGCGCTAGTTTAACGCAGTCTGCCGGGGTGCCGTTGACGGCAATTCCCTGGCCGCTACTATTAATTGATACCTGACGATACCTCAGTGGAACGTTTAACGTAATGGCATGACCAATGGCGCTACGCTCACGATCCGGCGCCACAACTGTCACCTGGTGTCGACGCATCAATTCTTGACCTAGTGCCCATAATGGTTTGGCGGAAATCCCATCGTCATTGGTCAACAAAATATGCATACCCAATTTCCCTTAATATTGCCTATTTAGGCATTATACCCGCCAAACCAACTGAAATTCTTTGAACAATTGGCACTGCAGTTCTACAACAAAACCTTGACTTTTTCAATAAAATTGAGTTTGTAGACATAGCCTACTATAATGTGGTGACAACCGATGGAGCCATGTAAAATGACTTGGGAAAAAACACCCTCTCCTTTTCTGAAAGCGATTATATTTCTGCTGACGGGTATGTTAGCTGCCACTGTATATGCGCCACAACTTCTACTTGCCGCGGATGATGAACCCAATATACCATGGCAAGTTTCGGCGGATTCATTGGAATATCTTGACGGAAAAAATGCTTATGTGGCCGAAGGAAATGTTATTTTACAAAAAGGGAACCGTAAAATTACCGCCGATAAGATCAGCTTTGACTCCCGTTATAAAAGTGCCTGGGCCGAAGGCAATGTCATCATCGAAGAAGGTAAAAATACACTGGAAGCGGAACGAATTGAAATTGATTTAGACTCCCAAATCGGATCGGTTCATTTAGGACATCTATTTGTTCAGGAAGGCAATTACCATATTCGCGGCGACTGGATGGAAAAAATCGGTAGCGCGACATACAAATCCCGTCGTGCCACATTTACCACCTGTGACAATCCCGAGACTGTTCCACCCTGGCGAATCACCGGCCACCATGTGACCGTCGACCTGGACGGGTACGCCACTGGATGGCACGGTATCTTGTGGCTGTGGCGCCTTCCAGTATTATACAGCCCCTTTGTGACTGTCCCGGTGATGCAAGACCGCCAGAGCGGTTTTTTACTCCCCCGGATCACCCTTTCCGAACGCAATGGCTTTTCCTATGAACAGCCCTATTTCTGGGCGATTAGCGACAGTACCGATGCCACCTTCTATTGGGATCACATCACCGAACGCGGTGAAAAACTGGGTGCTGAATTTCGTTATGTATTCAATCAAGAATCCTTTGGCACAATCATGTTTGATTATTTAGACGACCGGCAGAAAGAGGATGGAGATATTGATACAACCGAAGAATGGGGCTTTGACCACGATAATATTGAACGAACCAACACCGACCGTTACTGGTTTCGCTTTAAACACTCCCAGGAAACGATGCCTCTTGGGTTGACCGCCAAACTCGATTTGGATGTGGTCAGTGACCAGGATTATCTGATCGAATTTCGGCGCGGCATCAATGGATATGAAGAAACTGACGACTATTTTGTTGAGACCTTTGGCCGTGACGTAGACAGCAATGATGAAGCCGTCCGGACAAACTCCTTTAATTTAAACCGGCGCTGGTCCAAACATAATTTTAACTTTTCCACCTATTGGTACGACGATGTCGTTCGCAGACAAAATGATGAACTGGACTTTACTATTCAACAGTTGCCCAAAATTGATTTCACCAGTTCCAAACAACAAATTGCCGCCTACTTACCCCTCTACTATTCTCTCAATTCCGAATATGTTCATTACTGGCGGCAGGACGGGGATGAAAACCACAACGCAACTGCTGTTCAACGGCTTGATGTTGTTCCTCGGCTCTATTTACCCTTACAAGTCCGCAATTGGTTTACCATCGAACCGGCGGCCGGCTTTCGCTACAACTACTGGGACATCAGTCAAATGGAAGATCCCTCCGCACTGGAAGAAACCTCATTTGATCGTGATATTTATGACTTTAACGTCAAATTTGGAAGCAGCGTTTATCGTCTATTTAACGTCGGTGGAGACCGGATTGATAAGATTAAACATGCCATTGTACCGGAAATCGACTACGCTTATACACCGGAAAAAAATCAGGATGAATTGCCCAACGAGATGGGCTTTTTTACCATTCAATCTCAAAATTCAGTGAATTATTCCCTTACCCAGTATTTCACCTCGCGCCTATTGCCCACGATAAAAAACCGTTACCAAACACAGACCGCCGGAGAAATACAAGCGGAAGCCACTGACCCTGACGATATTAATTACGATTACCACGAATTTCTACGCATAAAGATCGCCCAAAGTTACGACCTTGATATCGCCGATGATGATGATGAGGAGACAGAACCCTTATCGCCCCTCTTCGGTGAAATCCGTCTGAAACCAACCTCCAATTTAAGCTTGATTGCCGCCATGAATTGGGACACCTATGAAAATGAGAAAACGGATCATGCAGTAACCCTATTTGCCGAAGATGATCGCGGTGACTCGCTTTACGTACGTCACCGCTATCAGCAGGACAGCCTGGAAACATTAAACCTAGGGGTTAAAGTAGCGATAACCGACAGCTTGACCACCTATCTTAATTATGAACAGGACCTTGAGGAGGATGAAACAGTCCTTATTGGCGCTGGATTCACCTATACCGCCCAATGCTGGTCCATTGGCCTGCAGTATTTAGATGAAAACGACGATCAACGCTACGCTGTCACCGTTGGTTTGTACGGCCTTGGGGAATACTCTCAGGGTGTCTTCAGTACGGAAAAATAGCTCTTTATTTATGACATTAAACGAAGCATCCAGCCGACGATTGACCTTGCATTGGTATGTGCTGCACACCAAAAGCCGCCACGAACAGGTAGTTTTTGACGGGCTCCATAAAAAAAAGGTCGAAACCTTCCTTCCCAAGACTTTAAAACGGAGCATCCGCAAAGATCGCCGTGTCATACTCAATATCCCACTTTTCCCTGGCTATCTGTTTCTCAAAAACATATTAACGCCAGAATGGCACCTGCGGATATTAAAAACCGTGGGAGCTGTGAAGCTGATTGGAAACAAAGAGGGTCCGGTACCTGTTCCCGATTCGGTCATAGAGTCACTGAAGATCATGACAGCCAGTCAAACCGAAGCTGAGATCCTTATCGGAAGTCGTTTTAAAAAAGGCGATCCAGTTGTTGTCATCAGGGGGCCGCTTACCGGAGTCCAGGGTTTTTTCGCGCGCTACAAGGGTACAGACCGTGTTATTGTTAAGATTGACGCCTTGGGCCAATTTGCTGCTGTTGAAGTGGCTGTGGATGATGTAACACCTTCAGACAACACCCTTTTATAATTGAGTCTCAACGAGCGGCATAGAGTCGGCAGGATTTAATCCATTCACAACATTGACCCATTGGCCAAAATATGACATAACCGTTTGACTTTTTAGACTGTTTCCAATAAATTAAGATCGGTCAAATAGAGATCATTGTGAGGATCAGACAGGAGGAACCATGAATAAATTGGAGTTAATCTCCACTTTAAAGACCCAAGCCAATATTTCCAAAAATGAAGCTGCCAGAGTAGTTCAAATTTTTTTTGGCAAGATGGCTGACACTTTAGCGGACGGTGACCGGGTTGAAATTAGAGGTCTATGCAGTTTTTTCGTCAAGAAATATAAAAGCTACATTGGTCGTAACCCCAAAACCGGTGAGAAAGTCCAAATCGATCCAAAAAGGCTGCCTTTTTTCAAATCGGGGAAAGAGCTTAAAAAACGAGTCAACCCTTAAGGCGTGATTACTTCTCCTTCGTTTCGGTGCATCAATTACCGTAACAGTGCGCCCCGATATGGTTTTACGCACTAGTTATAATCTACGCCTGCCCCCCTTCTCCGGACGAACGAGCCGTGTTTTAGCTACACTGATAAAAAGCCGTCGACTTCCGCAGGCGTTGTTATTTGCCGGAATAGACGGGATCGGTAAAAGCGTTACAGCTGATTTATTCGCAAGGGCCGTGAACTGTAACAACTCGCCCGCGCCCCAACCCGATGCAACCACTATTGAAAACTGGGGTTGTGGAAAGTGCCAAACTTGCCGTACCATTGCCTCTGGCAACCATCCGGATATCCTTACGGTTGAACCTCAGAAAGATCAAATTCGTATTGATACCATCCGTTCACTGATTGCTTATCTGGGTTTCACCCCTTACAGTGCCAGGCACCGCTTTGTCTTGATTCGATCAGCGGAAAAAATGACGCCTGCCGCCGGCAATGCACTTTTAAAGATTCTAGAAGAACCACCGAGCCAAACCCATTTCTTGTTGACCGCCGCCAAAGTGCCAGATCTACTGCCAACCGTCCAATCTCGTTGCCAAATCATCCGCTTTCAGCCATGGCCTGATAATGTGATTGTTTCGCACTTGATTGAGCAATACGCCTTGGACAAACCGACTGCCGAAACCACCGTAAAACTGGCCGCAGGCAGTCAGATTAAAGCAACTGACCTTGCCCAAAGAAACTGGGTGACTAACCAAAGTTGGGCCATTGAAGCTTTGGAAAATATCGAACAGTCACCTGTACGACTGCAGCTTGTTCTGGCTGAACGGTTGGCACACAAAAAAAACAACCTGGAAACCTTGCTGAACTGGCATAAAACTGTCATTTTAGATAAAATAAAAACACATTCGGCGACAATACTAACGAGTGAAGCAAGCAACCAATCTCGGTTAACAGCTAAACAATTGATCTATCGATACGAAATCGTTGAAGATTCGCTTTTATTTCTATCGACGAATGTAAACAAACGCATGGTGCTTGAAAAAATGCTGATGAGTCTTGCAGTTAATTCAGCACTTTAAGATTGACCCTATAGGAGTATAAATCCACCCATGGGAAAAAAAGTTGGCATACGCTTTCGGCCGGCTGGGAAAATATACCACTTTGATGCCGGAGCTTTTGTACTAAATATTGGCGATCAGGTGATTGTGGAAACCAAGCAAGGTCTAGGCTACGGTGTTGTGGTGACATCGCCCGGACCGGTTGACAGAAGTGACCCGGTGCTTCAAAAAGTCTACCGTCTGGCCAACGACCAAGACGCTGAAAAATGTCATCAAAATCGGAGACTTGAGCAGCGGGCCCACGACTATTGCCAGGAATGCATTACCAAACTGAAACTGGAGATGAATCTTTTTCAGGTGGAGTGTGCTTTTGATCATCGTCGGCTGACCTTTTTTTTTACGGCGGACGGCCGAGTCGATTTTCGGCAATTGATCAAACTGTTATCCCGGGAGCTTAAGGTTCGTATTGAGATGCGTCAGGTGGGTATCCGAAATCAAGCCAAACTGTGCGGAGGAATGGGAAGATGCGGGCGAGAATTTTGCTGCTCAACCTATATAGGTAAGTTTGAACCGGTGTCCATTCGTATGGCCAAAGAACAAGGACTGTCATTGAATCCCACTAAAATATCCGGGGTTTGTGGTCGACTTATGTGTTGTTTAACCTACGAAAATGAAACTTATCGAAAACTTAAAAAGAATTACCCCAAGCCTGGTAAAATCATCCCAACCCCCCACGGCGACGGCAAGGTGATTCGCAACAATATCATGGGGAAAAAGATTACCGTCCGGTTAAAAGATGGTCGTGTCATTGAAACACCATTTAAAGCGGCAAAAAACAAGGAGTCTTAAAACAATTATGAGCAGGCAATTTTATATTACTACGCCCATCTATTATGTGAATGCAAAGCCCCATCTGGGGCATGCCTATACGACCATTGTGGCGGATGTAGCCGCCCGATTTGCCGCACTCCAGGGGAAAGAAACCTTCTTTTTAACGGGAACCGATGAGCATGGCGACAAGATTGTGCAGGCTGCCCAAAAAGAGGGGCAAACGCCTAAAGAATATGTAGATCATATCAGCTCACTGTTTCAAAACCTCTGGCCGGAACTCCGCATCAGCAACAACGACTTTATCCGGACAACAAACCCTGCCCATATGACCGTCGTCCAATCCATTCTGCAAAAGATCTACGATGAGGGTTTGATCTATTTTGCCGAATATACCGGTCTATACTGCTACGGGTGCGAACGGTTCTACAACGAACGCGAACTGGTGGATGGTAAATGCCCGGATCATCAGAAAGCGCCGGAAGAGATTAAAGAGTCCAACTATTTTTTCAAGATGAGCCAGTATCAGCAATGGCTCATCGATCACATTCATGCCAACCCCGACTTCATTCGGCCCAAGCGCTATAAAAAAGAGGTGTTGGCCTTTTTGCGGGAGCCCTTGGAAGATCTCTGCATCTCTCGGCCCAAAAAACGACTTCAATGGGGCATCGATCTCCCTTTCGACAAAGACTACGTCACCTACGTCTGGTTTGATGCGCTGATCAATTACATTTCCGCATTGGATTATCCGGACGGAGATAAATTCAATAAATTCTGGCCGGTTTCCCAGCATATCGTTGCCAAAGACATCTTAAAGCCCCACGGTATTTACTGGCCGATTATGCTCAAAGCCGCCGGTATCCCAATCTACCAGCACCTGAATGTACACGGCTATTGGAATATTGAAGACAGTAAAATGTCCAAGAGCATCGGGAATGTGGTCGAACCTTTAAAAATGAAAGACGTCTATGGTTTGGACGCATTTCGATTTTTTCTGGTTCGCGATATGGCTTTTGGACTTGATTCTAGTTTTAGCGAAAAAGCACTGGTTCAACGGATTAACGCCGATTTAGCCAATGATCTGGGGAATCTCTTTTCCCGGGTTCTGGCAATGGTTCATAAATATTTTGACGGTTGTGTACCTCAGCCCTGGCATGATGAAATGGGTGAACTGAATCAAAAGTTACATACGGACGCAGTCAGCGCCATCACCAAGGTGGAGGAAGCCTTTGAACAGTTCGCGTTCCATAAAGGGCTGATGGCGACCTGGGAATTGATCAGTGAAATGAATCGTTACATTGATCTAACAGCACCTTGGGAACTGGCGAAAAAGGAGAGCGCAAGAAAACAATTGGAAACAGTTTTGTACAACCTGCTTGAGGCGCTTCGCGTGGTGGCCGGACTGATCTATCCGGTGATGCCTGATACGGCAAACACCATGTCACGGCACTTGGGTTTATCGGAAGCGCTTTCACCCATCGATAAATTTGCTTTTGACCGATTGCGGCAATGGAAAGTGATTGTTCCCGGAACTCAACTCCCCAAATCAATCACCCTGTTTCCCCGCATTGAAACGAAAAAGTCTCCTAAAAACGCGGCATCACCGGTGATGACACCTAATTTGGCGCCGCTTAAGCCGGAAATCAACATTGACGATTTTACCAAAGTCGATTTAAGAGTTGCCACTGTTTTAAAAGCCCAGGCGATCCCCAAAGCTAAAAAACTGCTGCAACTTGAATTGGATATGGGTGAGACTCGAACGGTGGTTGCCGGTATTGCCACCGCCTATAGTCCTGACGATCTGGTCGGTAAACAGGTAATTGTTGTGGCTAACCTGAAACCGGCAAAATTGATGGGAGTTGTATCACAAGGGATGATCATCGCAGCCATTGATGATGATACCGGAACAATTGCAATCACCGACCGATCAGTCCCATCGGGGACCCAACTGCGCTAAAGAACCTGAATATGACAATCCGATAATCCTCAAAATTACATATATTATGAATAAAAATATCATTTAATGCCGACTCAAATGAAATATCGGCAACCCGCAGGATGGCGCGACTATCAGGCAAATTTAAAGCGCGAACGCCAAAAACGGCGCTGGCTTCGACGCGGGATCTGCACGATCCTTCTCATACTGCTGATATCTGGTGCCATTTTCCTTATAAAGCCCTCCAAAACGACATTGTCGCCCGATATTTCCAAAATCCGCAACAGTATACAATCACTGTTTGATCAGACACTGGACCTTGAGTCACTCAAAGCAATCTTAGCCAAACAAAATCCAGTCGATTTTTGTGGCCCACAAGTCATGTTTGAGACTGATCAAGGGTCGATTCATATTACCACCACCATTGATGCCGATCTCCAGAAATATCTAACGAAACAATTAATGCTCAGGACCTCCGCTTTCATCGGGATTGTAGTGCTGGATGCATTTACCGGGGAAGTGCTGGCCATGGTCTCCCATGACCGTCAAGACCCCAAAGCCAACACCTGTTTAAACAGTCAATTCCCGGCGGCCAGTATTTTTAAAATCGTCACTGTGGCCGCCGCCATGGAAAAGATCGGTTTAACCCCCCGGTCGTCGCTCACTTTCACCGGCGGGAAGCATACGCTTTACAAATCTCAAATCACTGATAAAATCGATCGTTATACCACCACCACAACATTGCAAAAGGCTTTTGCCGGCTCTATCAATCCGGTATTCGGTAAACTGGGGGCTTTTACACTGCAGCAAGAGACCCTATTGGAATATGCCCGCCGTTTTGGGTTTCAGCAACCGTTGGACTTTACCCTGCCGATGGAACCGAGTGCGTTTGTCATCACGGATCGATCCTACCAATGGGCCGAGCTGGCCAGTGGCTTTAATAAAACCACGACCCTCTCTCCGTTGCAGGGCGCGTTGATTGCCGCCACAACCGTCAATGACGGAAAATGGATCACACCACGGCTGATTGAAAAAGTCACCAATAGCAAGGGGAAAGAGCGTTACCATTTACGGCCCCTAAAAGCGGAAACCGTTGTGACCCCGAAAACCGCCCGGCAATTAAAAACTGTAATGCAAGCGACTATTTTAGAGGGGACCGGCCGAAAGGCGTTTAAAGGTTGGCAATCGGACTCGGTTCTTTCGCAACTGGAAATCGGCGGCAAAACCGGAAGCTACAACACCAACCCCCGCTACGACTGGTTTGTGGGATACGGAATGGATCCCAAAACTGAGCATGCCGTTGCTGTTTCCGTACTGGTGGGTCATCAGGATCTTATTGGAACCCGGGCGGGTGAATATGCCCGGAAAGCATTGAAATATCATTTTAAGGCCCAACCTCATCAATCTCAATAATACGAGTTAAATAATGCCTATTCTTAATCAGCTACAAACAAAAATTCAACGATATTGGGCGCATTGGCACCTTCCCGCTATCTATTTATGTACTGCACCCAAACACCACCGCTGTGGCGTCTTCATCCTGTTTCCTAAAATGGCTACGGCAACCTTTTATTGCGGGCTGGCTGGAATTGTCGCCTACAAAACACCCTCGAAACCGGAAACAGTCGATATTACGACGCTGGAACAGGTGGTGGCAGGTTTTGGGCCAGAAACAGCAGTGGAAAAACAGATCGACATCGACTCGCTGCAAACAGCGGCAAAAGCGTTAAAACGACCAGCAGCCTTTATTGCCTTTTTCCAGGACGAAGAGCTGATCCAAAAACTGGACGTGCTTACACAAAAGCTTAACCAGCTGATTATGGCAAAGAGTGGCTGGCACAAAAATAACAAGGCACAATTATCCGCCAACGAGAACAAAACGATTGATCAACAGCTGGAGCAGTTACGGGATATCCACTGGTCTCTTTCTATGGAACTAAAAAATAACCTTGACCAGGTAATGGATTTGGCCCGTCACCTCCCCACCCCCGTTTCTCCCCAAGCTCTTGCTACACTGCGAAACCTAAATGCCGTTTTAAACAGCATTGATCGTCTTGAGGTACGCGGCCGCGACTCGGCCGGCATTTCGCTCCTATTCGTTATCGAAGAAGCCGTCTTAAACCAAATAGAAGCCCAGCTTCAAAAGGAGCAGCTTACCGAGCAGCTCACCCAGCGTAAGAATACCCCTGTATTGGGAAACGGGCATATTCATTTTAACACCGAAGCCTGTGAAAACAAGCAAGCTGCTATTACCTTTACTTATAAAATTGCCTCTGAGATTGGTAAGTTAGGGGATAATATCCGCTTCTTACGTCAGGAATTACAGAGTGACCGCATATTAAAAGCGCTTCTCTCCAGCCCAATTTTATACCATACCGTCTTATCACATACCCGATGGGCGTCCGTCGGTGACATCACCGAACCCAACTGCCATCCCATTGATAATATTTCCGAGGATACGGTTCCCTCAAAAAGCATCATTCACGTTTGCTTAAATGGTGATATTGATAATTACCGCGACATCCAAAAGCGACTCATGGAACAGGGACGTCAATTTAGTTCCATGATCACCACCGACACCAAAATCATTCCGGTTCTCATTGAGCAATACTATCGGGAAGGGATGCCTATTGAACAAGCGTTTAGAACAGCGGTCAGTCAATTTGCAGGCTCCCACGCCATCAGCATGCATACCGATTTGGCGCCTGGTAAATTGTTCATTGCCCAGAAAGGGAGCGGCCAAACTGTCTTTATCGGTATTGCCGAAGACCATTATATGCCAGTTTCAGAAGTTTACGGCTTTGTTGAAGAGACATCGGCGTTTATCAAGTTAGATGGCGAAAAAAAAGCCCAGGGTCGTCAAGGCCTAACACAGGGTCAGATTTTTATCCTTGATCAGTCGAGCCCCGGTGGCCTTGACGGAATAACAGCCTGCTACTACGACGGGACACCCCTTGAACTATCTGAAGAGGATATCCAAACCACCGATATCACTTCCCGGGATATTGACCGGCAAGACTATCCCCACTACTTTTTAAAAGAGATCTCCGAGGCGCCCGGCTCCATTGAAAAAACACTTTCCGGCCGCTGGGGTGTGGCACAAAAAGATGCAACACTCAAAAGTATTCAACTCAGCCAAAAAGAGCTCCCAGATGTTATTCGTGATGCCCTGACAGGCGGCCGAATCCAGCGTATCTACTTCATTGGCCAGGGCACCGCCGGTGTTGCGGCAACCGCCTGTGCGGAGCTGGCTAATTATTATCTCAACTACCCTACCCTCAGAATCGGGGCTTTAAAAGCCTCCGAACTCAGTGGTTTTTTTATCAACGGTAACGACGGCAAACACTCTTTGGCGGACATGCTAGTTGTTGCAATCAGCCAATCGGGAACTACCGCAGACACCAACCGGACAGTTGATATGGTCAAAGAACATGGTGCCCATACACTGGCCATTGTCAATCGCCGCGACTCGGACCTGACCTTTAAAACCGATGGCGTCATTTACACGAGCAGTGGCCGTGACATTGAGATGTCGGTTGCCTCCACCAAAGCTTTTTACACCCAGATTGTCGCGGGTGCCCTATTGGGGCTTTTTATGGCCCACACCATGGAGAAAAGAACGATCAAAGAGATATCCGATGAAATAGATCATCTAACCACTTTACCCAGTGCCATGCGTCAAATTATGCGACATAAAGATGAGATCGCCGTCTCAGCCCATAAGCTGGCCAATACCAAAACCTATTGGGCAGTTGTGGGTAGTGGGCCCAACAAGGCGGCCGCCGATGAAATCCGTATCAAGCTGAGCGAACTGTGCTACAAAACGATCTCTTCCGATTATGTCGAAGATAAAAAACACATTGACCTCTCTTCCGAACCCCTCATTATTGTGTGCGCCGCCGGGACCCGCCCGGCCGTTCACGCTGATCTCGTCAAAGATACCGCTATTTTCAGCGCCCACAAGGCGGCAACCATCGTCATCACCGATGAAGGTGATGACGCTTTCGGGCCCTATGCCAACTACGTGCACGCCATACCACGCGTACCCGAACATTTGGCCCCCATTGTCAATACCATGGTGGGGCATCTTTGGGGCTATTACGCGGCTCAGACAATCCATAACAGTTCACGGTTTTTATTTGATTTTCGGGAATCGCTGAAAAAAATGTTGGATGACTATGCGAGTCAGGGGTTCGATGTTTACGAAGTGGTTCTGGAACAGTTGTTTCGTGAAAAAATGGCGGCCTTTTACCGCCAATTCCGACAACACGTATTTCCATCCATTTTAGGGATCTCGCTAACCGCGGATTTAACACTGCTGTTAAAATACCTGACAGGCCGACTACCCGTGGCAGACTTTGAGATGGACTTTAGCCTGCGAGGGACGGCGGTGAACATGCTGGATACTTTATTTGACCGTCTGAATCAGGGCATAAATCTGTTGACCCGACCCATTGATGCCATCAAACACCAGGCCAAAACCGTCACCGTGGGCACCAGCCGCCTAGTAGAGCGCAATATCGGCATTCTTTTTGATGCCTTGGCCAGCCATCACATTGATGCCGCTCGTCTGATTAACCGTAATGTACTGGTGCTACGCCACCTCCAAAAAGTGGTCGACGGTATTCGTGGTACCATTTTGTATCGCATCGAGAATTTAGATCTTTTAGGCGCGCCTACACCCGAAACAACAATTATTGTCGAACAAAAAAGCGGTGTCCTCAAGCCGATTCCCTCCCGGGTTGAATCCAACACTCAACTCAAAGGAACCAAGGAAATTATTGTCCGGGAAGGAAACATCTATATTGGTAAAGGCCGCAAGGACGACCGCAGTATTTTGGTAATCCCAATTCTATCGGAGGTTCCCCGCGCCACCAATAAAATCGACCACCTGCTGCTTCTCAATATTTCATTTAAAGAAAGGGTCGCCATAAAAGACAAGATTACAGCCTTGGGCGGTAAGTTTGAACGGATCCGCAACATTGTTCAGGAAAACAGCTTGCAATGGCAGGATCGTTCTCTGGAGCTCTTTGCTCTGGATGATCTGTTCGGAATTTCAGCAGAGAAAATTGCCGAGAAGATTGTTGCCGCGAATCGTGAAATCGTAGACTAGTTCAGAGAATATTACCCAAAAGTCGTGCTACTGGCGTCATTCCAATAGTGTGTTTATTCAGCGGAACCTTTTTGATACGTGATGACAGCGCCGACAAAATCCTTAAACAAGGGATGGGGTGCCATGGGGCGCGATTTAAATTCAGGATGGAACTGACACCCCACAAACCAAGGATGGTCTGTTAACTCGACGATCTCTACCAATTCCCCATTGGGCGATGTACCACTGACCACCAACCCATTTTTCTCCATCACTTCCTGGTAGGCCTGGTTGAACTCATAGCGATGGCGGTGACGTTCCGCAATCTTAGACTCACCGTAGGCCTTATGGGCCAACGTCTCTTTGCGCACCTTACAGGTATAGGCCCCCAACCGCATTGAGCCCCCTTTTTCACTGCCTAAATTGCGTTTTTGAATTGTACGACTACGCTCATCATACCACTCAGTCATGAGATAAATCACTGGATCGGGCGTTTCCAGGTTAAACTCTGTACTGTGCGCATTTACAATCCCACAGACATTTCTAGCAAACTCAATAACGGCGATCTGCATCCCCAAGCAGATGCCCAGATAGGGAATTTTATGGGTCCTGGCGTAGTTGGCCGCGCAGATTTTACCCTCAACGCCCCTT